>WBZM01000571.1_pt1 | contig 49195 bp, 44 predicted proteins | sample 5204271 | NCBI WGS metagenome assembly WBZM01 (sample SAMN12344346, study PRJNA552823) | activated sludge metagenome | biome: Activated sludge suspended growth; feature: Nitrification reactor; material: Wastewater; isolation source: activated sludge from nitrification reactor of wastewater... | reverse complement strand
CTATTTTGTGATCCTGTTGGCAGTCGCGGGCAATGAGACCACCCGAAATGCAATCACTCATGGGCTCAAGGCCTTCTTCGACAATCCCGATCAATGGGAGTTGTACAAGCGGGAGCGGCCGGCATCGGCAGTAGACGAGATCATCCGTTGGGCCACCCCTGTGACCGTGTTCCAACGTACGGCGTTGCGCGACGTCGAGGTTGGCGGGCAGTTGGTCAAGAAGGGCCAGCGCGTCGGCATCTTCTACGGGAGCGGCAACCGTGATGACGAGGTCTTCACTGACCCCAACAAGTTCGACATCATGCGTGATCCCAACCCTCATCTTGCCTTTGGTGGGCACGGTGCTCACTACTGCATCGGCGCCAATCTCGCTCGACTCGAGGTTGAGATCATGTTCAACACCATCGCTGACAAGATGCCCAATCTCGCCCCCAATGGTGAGGCCCGCAGGTTGCGCCATGCCTGGATCAATGGCATCAAGGAGATGCCGGTCAAGTATTTGGCCTGAGCGCGGTCAGACACTCATCTGGATCGGGGCGTCGAGGATGACGCCCCGATCTAGGAGAAGACCGCGAGAGACTGTTGACTCACGGCCGCCAAATGGCCCGTGCTTGTCCATACATGGGCAGTACTGAAGGCATAGCCTTCGGCGGCTTGGTGCGTCTTGACGCGATAACCCCAGTAGTCATCAGGGCGGCTGGGTCGCTCGAAGGGCATCACCCCGAGTTGCCAGGTGAGAGTGCTGCCCGGGGCTGGTGTTTTCATGGCTGGCATGACCGCAGGTGGCCATGAGTCGATCAAGGCCACCAGGTGTAGGTCGGTGAATTCTTGCGGAGTCTCCCGGAGCCGCATCCAGCCAGCGAAGTCAGGCTGACCACCTGAAAAGGGCATGTCGCCCTCGCTCTGTTGCAGTTGGACATGTTGGAAGAAGTCTGGAGTGAGCCCGGCGACGTATGGCAATTCCATGCATTCGCCCAAGGGCTTGAGTTTCATCTCGGGTGCATTGTCGAAGCTGAGGCTCGACTCCCTTGCTGACCCGAAGCTGGCCTGCAGAACCGCTTTCACCTGACCTTCTTGGGTGATCTCGCAAGTTGTGTGGGTGACACTCGAGCCATGTCGAAGCAGCTTGGCCGAAATGGCAGCAGTGCCGGGTGTCACCGGGCCGACGAAGGTGGTTGAGACAGACCTCAGTCGGTGGTCGCCCAGGTCGGCGATGGCTTCCATCCGGGCCAACCCCAGAGCAGAGACCAAGCCTCCGTAGGTCGCCCGACCTTGGCCCCATCCTTCATCGATTTCGACTTCTGATCTGACTGTGGCGGCTGCGATCATCGACTGCAGGGTCATGGGGCTCCTTCACAACACGACGAGTGAGACAAGGGCAACCGCGAGGGTCGCCAAGATTTCGAGAATACCGAGCGTCTTTGGGGTCAGGCGCAGCGGCGGTAAGACAGCACTACGGGCTAACAGAACAGCAAAGACGAGCCCCAACCAAACGTTCAACACCCAAGTAATCGCACAGGCTCCTGCATGGAAGGCAACACTGGTCCACAGGAAGGCGAGATTGTCGCGTTCGCGGATTGCTGACTTCACATAGAAGACCGTGCCGGTGAAATAGAGCAGTTGTACGCCGGCCAGCAGCCAGGCGCGCTGGTCGACTCCATGATGCCCCGCGTCGTAGGCCACCAGAGTCATGGCGCTGGCCCCGATGATGGTGGTGATCCCCACCAAGAGGTCACGATCACGCCGACGCGAAGCAGCCCACAGGCCAATGCCCAAGGGGAGCACGAATGCAGGAGCCCACTGGATCAGAGTTGGATCCATCGCGAGTACGACGAGTCCCATCGCGGTTGCTGCAAGGCCATAGGCGCGGACAGGTGGAAACCATTTGGCTCGGCGTCGTGCTTTGAGCCACAAGGAGACGGCGAAGAAGGCGAAATAGCCCAGTAGCCAGAAGGCTGTCAACGGAAGGTGGATCCACCGGGGCCCGCCTGCGATGATCCCCACGATCAACGGGCTGATCACCATGGCCCAAGCGCCATGCTGGTTGGGGACCCAGCCGGGGTGGCCCTTGAAGGTCATGAACACCGCTCCTTGCGGATCCGAATGGTCGCGACAATGCCTATGCAGGCTTGTTGGCTCCAACCACCCACAGCGCGAAGAATTGCGATCCGCCGCCGTAGGCATGGCCCAAGGCCCTCCGTGCCCCATCCACTTGATGGGCACCGGCTTCACCCTTCACCTGCAAGGCGGCCTCAGCGAAGCGCAGCATGCCACTGGCTCCAATCGGATTGGATGACAAGACCCCACCGCTCATGTTGAGGGGAATCTTCCCGCCCATGGCGGTTTCGCCGGCCTGGGTGAGCTTCCAGCCTTCACCCTCGGCGGCAAAGCCCAGGTTCTCCAGCCACATGGGCTCAAACCATGAGAAGGGCACGTAGATCTCCGCGCAGTCAATCTCTTCGATTGGATTGGTGACCCCGGCTTGTTTGAAGACCGAGGCGGCGGCCAGTTGTCCGGCTTGCGGGTTGACCTGGTCGCGTTCTGCAGCAGTGGTCGGTTCAGAGCGCATGGCGGTGCCATGGATCCAGGCTGGGTTCGCGACCCCAGCGGCGGCCTTCTCGGAGCCGATCACCAGAGCGCAGGCGCCATCTGAAGACGGACAGGTCTCGTCGTACCGGATTGGATCCCACAACATCTGTGAGGCGAGCACGGTCTCGACCGTGGTGCCCTCATTGTGCAAGTGGGCATACGGATTGTTGAGCGCATTTTGACGGTCTTTGGCAGCCACGATGGCACCAATCTCAGTGGGAGCCCCTGAACGCCGGATGTATGAGCGCACATGCGGGGCGAAATAGCCGCCTGCGCCCGCATGGACCGGCATGATGAAGGGCACCGGCACAGACAGTGCCCACATGGCGTTGGATTCCGACTGCTTCTCGAAGGCGACTGTGAGCACTCGCTCGTGGATCCCTGACTGCACCAGCGAGGCCGCCACAATCGCGGTGGACCCACCGACCGAGCCGGCAGTGTGCACGCGTAGCAGGGGCTTGCCGACCGCTCCCAAGGCTTCCGCCAAGAAGAGCTCGGGCATCATCACGCCCTCGAAGAGGTCGGGGGCCTTGCCAACGACGACCGCGTCGATGTCAGCGAGAGTGACTCCAGCATCTGCCAGGGCGCGGTCGACCGCCTCTCGTAGCAGGCCAGTCATCGAGACATCCTCACGCTTGGCTCGGTGATGGGTCTGCCCAACCCCAATCACGGCAGCGAGTTGCTTACCCATTTCAGCGACCTTCCATGACGCAGACGAGGTTTTGTTGCAGTGCTGGGCCAGATGTGGCGTGCCCGAGGGCACGATCTGAATCGCCGGCCCAAATGCGTTTCGCAGCCTCGCCGATGCGGATCAGACCCGATGCGAACATCGGATTGCCACAAAGGGCACCGCCGGATGGGTTGATCGTGACCTCATCGCCCAGTCCCAAGGCGTCCTTGAGGATGATCTCCTGATGGGTGAATGGCGCATGCAATTCGGCGGTGTCAACTGAGGCCGCACCAGCAGCTTGGCCGGCAGCCGCAGCACTCGGCGAAGTGGTCAGATCCCGTGACCCCAAACGGATCGAATCGATCCGATGCTCGAAGCCGGTGATCCAGGCCGGGCGAGATCGCAACGAGTCAAAACCAGGAGCATCTGCCGCAGCGATCACCATCGCGGCCACACCGTCTGACACAGGGGCGCAGTCTGACTTGCGCAACGGATCGGCGTACAGCTCCTCAGCCAACAGCTCCTCGGCCGAACGACTGCCTGACACGACGGCGTTGGGATTGCTGCGTGCTGAATCAAGTGACCGAGCTGCCACCTGAGCCATTTCGGCCTGGGTCCAATTGCCCTGTTCGAGGCCTTCGCGGGCCTGCATGCCGGCGATTGACACGGTGTCGGGCCACAAAGGGGTGGTCGTATACGGGTCGAGTTGCAGGGCGAGAGTACGCCGAAGCACTCCCGCAGACGCCTTGCCGAAGCCGTAGACCAAGGCGGTGTCCACGTCGCCGGTTTGGATCTTGACCCAGGCTTCGTAGAGCGCCCAAGCAGCATCCATCTCCACGTGAGATTCATTCACGGGCGGCAGGGCGCCGATGGCATCAACGGCAGACACGAACGAAAACGAACGCCCGGCTAGGTAGTCGCTGGAACCAGAACACCAAAAGCCAATGTTGTCTTTGGTCCATCCAGTCTGCTCGAAGCACTCTGCAAACACTGGCACCAAATGCTCGACGCAAGTGGGGGAGCCCTGGAAGCTCTTCTGCTGGCGTTGGGCAAAGCCAACGACTGCTACATCTCTCATCGTCGGCTCCTCAGAGGTGTTGCTTGTAGGTGTCGTAGTCGGCATCGGGCTCATCGATCGGTCTGAAGTGACTGATGTTTTCGATTGTGGTGCCCCATTCGTCGCGTGGCTTCCAGACCGCCTCGACCCGCATGCCCATCCGAACATCTTCGGCCGGGCAGTCAAGGATCAGGTGCAGGAAGGCAATGTCGGCTCCATCGAGCAACACATATGCCGACACATATGGGGGCTTGATCTTCTGCCCGAGGAAGGGCACGTTGACGATGCAGAAGGTGGTCACTGTGCCGCGTTGGGCCAACTCGACCTCTTCGTCGGTGGGCACCCCATCGACAGGGCACGCGCCGCGTGGCGGCACATAGACCTTCTGACACTTGGGGCAGCGTTGCCCCAAGATCTTGCCTTCGGCCAGGCCTCGGAAGAACTTCGACTCTTCTGGAGAGGCGGCATAGTCGTAGGCCAGCCTGACCGGGCTGATCAGTCCGGTGACTCCACCCTGAGCCGCATCTGTTGCCGGAACGGGTTGCCCTGGCGAGTCGTCTGCTGGTTCGAAACAAGCAATGTCTCGGATGTCACCCTGAGTCTGCTGGGCCCAACGGATCTGCACCCGCATCCCTGACTTGATTTGGTCTTGGGGTGCATCCAGCGCGTGCAAGAAGGGTTCGTCGGTGCCATCGAGTTGGACCATCGCGTATGCGAAGGGACGGTTGAGTGGTTGATCGGTAACTGGCTCAGAGACCCAGGCCCAGGTCTTCACCACACCCTGAGTGCCGACCACTACCAAGTCATTGACTGGCTCGCAGGTAGTTGGGTCGTACTCCGGAGGAGGGCAGACGACGCTGCCGTCTGAGAGTTTTGCGGCGTACACCTGGTGGTCGCGCAGGCCGGTCATGAACTTGGAGAGCACGCTCCCCAAGGATCGTGTGTAGTCGAACTCCACTTGGATCGGCGCGTGCAGACAACCAGAATCGTTGGTCGATTCGGTGGTTTGGGTCATGGCTCCGAAGTGAAACACGTTCTAGTCTGACTGGCAAGCGCCACCCCAGCAGTGTCGTCTAGGGTGGCCAGTTGTCACCTAGGACTAGCAGGGGAGTAGATCGTGAAACTCGGACTTCAGTTGGGCTATTGGGGGGCGCAACCCCCGACCGGCACTGCAGAGTTGGTTGAGGCAGCAGAAGAGGCGGGCTTCGATGCGATCTTCACGGCAGAGGCCTGGGGCTCCGATGCCTTCACGCCTTTGTCGTGGTGGGGCCGTGAGACTTCGCGGGTCAGGCTCGGCACTTCCATCGTGCAGATGTCTGGTCGTACGCCGACTTCGATCGCGATGCATGCCTTGACCCTCGACCATCTCAGCGGCGGACGGATGATCCTCGGCATGGGCGTCAGCGGCCCCCAGGTCGTGGAGGGATGGTATGGCCAGCCCTTCGCCAAGCCGCTGGCACGCACCCGCGAGGTAGTCAGCATCATTCGCAAGGTGTTGGAGCGTGAAGGCCCAGTCACCAATGATGGGCCCCACTATCCGTTGCCATTCGCTGGCCCTGGGTCCGTCGGACTCGGCAAGCCGCTGAAGTCGATCGTGCATCCGCTACGAGCCGACATTCCGATCTGGCTGGGTGCAGAAGGGCCGAAGAATGTCGCCCAAACTGCAGAGATCGCGGACGGATGGATCCCGATCTTCTACAGCCCAGCGAGTTCAGGCATGTATCAAGCCTGGCTTGACGAAGGTTTCGCTAGGCCCGGTGCTCGTCGTACGCGCGCGGATTTTGAGATCGCGGCCACCTGTCACTTGGAGATCACGGATGACCCTCAGGCCGTGATCGATGCGATGAAGCCTTTCGTGGCGCTGTACATGGGCGGCATGGGGGCCAAGGATCAAAACTTCCACAAGGCCGTCTTCGAGCGGATGGGCTATGGCGAGATCACTGATGAGGTGCAGTCGCTCTTCTTGGCCGGCAAACGTGATGAGGCGGCTGCGCTCATCCCCGACAAGTTGGTCGATGAGCTCCACATCATTGGCGATGAGGCCAAGGTGCGCGATCGCGTGCAAGAGTGGGAGGCATCCGGCGTGACCACCCTCCTGTTGAGCATCCGTACGCCTGAGGAGATCCGCCGGGTGGCCGACGCGCTCCTCTGAGTCATGGCAACGGTCTGGGTCATGGCAACGGTCTGGGTCATGCAGGGGCGACGCCGGATCAACGTGTGGGTTGGTCAGTAGGCACTCGAAGCACCCGCAGGGTCTGGGCGAGCGACTCGTATTGGCCGATCAGGAGCAGGAGCTCGATGGCCTCCCGACCAGACAGGTGTGCTCTCAAATTGTTCCACGTCGAGTCATCAACATCGCCGGTGGCGTGCAGTTGGGCCACCACGTCGAGGATGGCTTGCTCGCGAGCGGTGAAGGTGACTCCGAGTCCACCCAAGAGAGCTTCGACCTCATCGGGTGACAAGCCAGCTCGTCGCCCAAGTCGACGATGATGGGCCTGTTCGTAATCTGACTCAGTTTGGTGGGCGACACTCAGGATCACCATCTCCGATTCACGACGGGAGAGATGACCAAAGGGCATCAAGGTGCCCGAGAATGCCAGCCAGCCCCAGAAGACTCTTCGGGTGCGGGCAAGGATCGTGAACACCGCAGGTGGTTGAGTGCCCATCTTGCGGCCGGCGAGCTTGGCAAAGAGGGCTGCAGGGACGCCGATTTCTCGCCTCGAACCGGGCGTGATGCGAGCGCTCATGACTCTGGCTGGTGAGTGGTGAAATCAATTTCCTCACGTCGGGCCAGGTCGAGCGCGGCCTCGAGTTTGGGTAGCGGCTTGAGCTCAACCACGCGTTGGGCCAAATGACGAAACGGCAGCACCGGCCTGAGCCAGACCGGAGCGACCACTCTGCGACTGCGTCTACTGATCCCGCGGATCACGGCATTGACGGCCGACTCCAAGGGTGCGACCCCCGACAGCGTGCCGCCACCCGTGAGCATCTTTCCGGCCTCGCTGCCAAAACCTCTGGAAGTCATGTCTGTATCGATCTCGGCGAAGTAGGCGACCCCGACCTTGGCTCCGGTCGGCTTGAGCTCTTGACGCAAGGTATTGCCCAGGGCCTCGACCCCAGCCTTTGAAGCTGAATATGCTCCTAGGAGGGGCAACTGGATTACGGCTGCAGCAGAAGCCACAGCAAGGGCGTAGCCCCCAGGGTGGGCGATGTGTGGGCCTGCTGCGCGAAGGGTGTAGAAGACGCCCAGCAAGTTGACTTCCATGTGTGCCTCGAACACACCCGGTTGTCCGCCAACGATGGGCAATTGCTTTGCTATCCCAGCATTGGCCACGACCACGTCGAGGCGACCCAGATCCTCCACCAGTTCGCCGATGGCTCGATCGACCTGTTCGGGGTCTCGTACGTCGCACTCGCGCCAAGGAGCGCCCCCGCACGCGGCAGAAGTCTCAGCCAGGAGCTCTGGCTCCAGTCCAAGCAGTGCGACCAAGGCGCCTTGTTGGTGCAAGTTGCGGGCGACTGCCGCTCCGATGCCGCGGGCAGCGCCGGTGATCAGGACTCGTTTGCCGAACAATGGTTGTGAGCTCATGCGGAGATTGTGCCCTAGAGGCCCCCTTGTCGCGGAAGTGAAACACGTTCTAGTGTTTGCGCCATGTCTGAATCCAGCTCTCTACGCGAAGGTGTCCACCTCGGTCACCTTCTTGCCGGCGCCCTGAAGGTCAATGCCGACAACCCGGTCCTTGAGATCGGTGACCAAACCCTGACCGGTGAGGCCATGGCCGACCAGATCACCCAATATGTCCAGGCTCTGGAGGGGCTGGGAGCGGGCACTGGCACTGCAGTCGGGTTGCTGTCGGCCAATCGGCCGGAGGTGCTGCTGATCATTGGCGCCGGGCAGACCCAGTGCTATCGGCGTACTGCCTTGCATCCGTTGGGCTCTTTGGATGACCATGCCTATGTCTTGACAGATGCCGGGGTGACCACCCTGATCGTCGACACTGTGCCCGCATTCTTGGATCGGGCTCGGGCATTGCAAGAACGAGTGCCTTCACTGACTCAGGTGCTGACTCTAGGACCGGCTGATTTTGGCACGGACCTCGTCGCTGAAGCCGCGAAATACTCTCCGATCGGACTTGCAGTGGCCGAAGTCCCTGGAGACACGATCGTGTCGATCACCTACACAGGTGGTACGACCGGCAAGCCGAAGGGAGTCATAGGCACTGCGGCATCCATGGCAGCAATGACTCAGGTGCAGTTGGCTGAGTGGGAGTGGCCGGATCGGCCGAAGTTCTTGATGGCCACGCCGCTTTCGCACGCTGGTGCGGCATTCTTCGTGCCGACTCTGATGAAGGGTGGGCAGATGTATGTCGTGGCCAAGTTCGATCCAGCTGAGGTGCTCCGGGTGATCGAAGAGGAAAAGATCACCGCGACGATGCTGGTGCCCTCGATGATCTATGCCCTCATGGATCATCCCGATTCGCATACCCGAGATCTGTCATCGCTGGAGACGGTCTACTACGGTGCCTCGGCGATCAACCCGGTGCGATTGGCAGAGGCGATCGAGCGGTTTGGCCCGATCTTCGCGCAGTACTACGGGCAGTCGGAGTGCCCAATGGTGATCAGCTACTTGGGCAAGCAAGACCATGTGATTGATTCACAAGATCCTGCGCAGGCAAACAGGTTGTCCTCATGTGGTCGCCCTTCAGCCTGGTTGCGGAGCGCGCTGATCGGTGAGGACGGACAAGTCGTCAAGCCAGGGGAGCCGGGGGAGATCTGCGTGGCCGGCCCGGTGTTGGCCCAAGGCTATTGGCAGTTGCCAGAGGCCACGGCCGAGACCTTCAAGGACGGTTGGCTTCGCACCGGAGATGTGGCCCGTGAGGACGAGGCTGGGTTCTGGTACATCGTTGATCGCACCAAAGACATGATCGTGACCGGCGGCTTCAATGTCTTCCCCCGCGAGGTCGAAGATGTTGTTGCCGAGCATCCAGATGTCGCCCAGGTTGCCGTGATCGGCACCCCGGATCCGAAGTGGGGTGAGGCGGTGACTGCGATCGTGGTACCTCGTGCAGGCGGGCAACTCAGCGCTGAAAGCGTCGCTGAGATCCAAGAGTCAGTCAAGACCCGGAAGGGATCGGTGCAGACCCCCAAGCAGGTGATCTCAGTCGATGCCATCCCGCTGACAGCGCTGGGCAAGCCTGACAAGAAGGCACTGCGCGCCCAGCATTGGGGGAGTGAAGGACGATCCGTCGGCTGAGTCAGCCAGCGAGGTCGTAGTACGTGATGCCGTCTTGTTCGACTGAAGTCAAGAAGATGATCTTCTTTGACAGTTTGCCCAAGCATCTTCTTGGGAAACTCATCGCAACGGTGTTGGCTTCGTAGTCGGCCCAGAGTGAAGCGGCACAACGCACTCGACGGTCTTTGCGCCCTCTGGCGACCTTCATGGCGACTGTGATTGGACCAATCACGCTGTCAATTGACATCACGATCCTGCCGGATTTTCGCGATTGTTTGGCTGCAATTGCGTGTGCGACCAGGGAAGTGCTGTCCAGCAGTGAAGGCGCGTGGAGTTCGTAGAACTGCGCCTTTACCCGAACCCGCCTGCCCATCGTGGACAACTGGACCCAACTGATGTCTCCATTGGTGATGTCGGGTGCAGGTAGGTCGCTATCCATGAACATCATGTCTCCGGCAGGGTCGCTGCGCTGCCAAGTCCGGTCGGGACGCGCCTGAGTCGGCGCTATCGAGGTAAGAGAGAACGTGATGGCCAGGGCAAGAGCCAGCAGCAACGAGGATGGACTTTTCATGGACGTGAAGGTACAGCGGCTCACCGACAGTTTGAGCTCGTCCAGATCAGTTCCCGGTGAAGTTGGGTTTGCGCTTCTCCATGAAGGCGCGGGGGCCTTCCTTGGCATCATTGGAGGCAAAGACCTTTGCTCCTAGTGCGGCGTCGTCAGCCCAGCACTCGTCCTCGTGTTTGCCCTCGCTGTCCCGGATGGTCTTGAGGATGGCGCGCACTGCCAGCGGCCCGTTTGCGACGATCTGATCGGCGATCTCATGGGCCTTCTCCAGAGCCGTCCCGTCGGGTACGACGTGTCCGATCAGCCCAACTTCCTTTGCTTCAGGTGCCTTCATCTGGCGCCCTGTCAACAGCAACTCTGCAGCAATCGTGTAAGGCATCTGACGCACCAGTCTGACTGCGGAGCCGCCAAGTGGGTAGAGGCTCCAACGTGCCTCTGAAACCCCGAAACGGGCCGATTCTCCTGCGATTCGAATGTCGGTGCCTTGCAGGATCTCGGTGCCGCCAGCAATGGCGGGACCTTCGACAGCTGCGATGACCGGCACTTCCACACGGAAGCCCTTGAGCAAGGGCTTGATGATGCTCGGATCGTATTCGCCTGATTCGAACTTCTCTGACGGTGTTTTGGAGTTCATCGCCTTGAGATCAGCGCCCGCGCAGAAATAGCCGCCAGCACCAGTGAGGATGACCACCCGGACCTGTGGATCTTCGTTGGCGCGATCCCAGGCCTCTCCCATGATTTCCAGCATCTCGCCGGACAGAGCATTACGTGCCTCCGGCCTGTTCATGGTGACGATCAACTTGTGGTCGACCAACTCGACCAGGCAGTGAGGAGCAGAGTTCATCTCAGTCATGGTGCGGCAGCCTAGTCTGAAACAAGAACGTGTTCTAGTATGCCCCGCATGGCCATGAACATTGCTGACCTTTTCGAGCACGCCGTTGACGCCGTCCCTGACCGTGATGCGCTTCGGGTTGGAGATCGCACTCTCACATTTGCCGACCTTGAGGACGAGTCAAATCGGGTAGCCCACTATCTTGCCAGCCAGGGGGTAAAGGCCGGTGACCATGTGGGTATTTTGGCCAAGAACAGCATCGACCATGTGTCGGCGATGCTGGGCTTGTACAAGTTGCGCGCTGTGCCGATCAACGTGAACTATCGATATGTCGAGCGCGAGCTCGACTACATCATCGACAACTCCGACATGGTCGGCCTGATCACCGAGCGCTGTTACAGCGAGTTGGTGGCCAAGTGTGCGCCCAAGCACGATGCCTTGAAGTTCGTCCTGATGTCTGAAGACGGCACAGATCCCGCATCTGCCGAAGGCGACGCAACCGCTTTTGGTGGGGTCTCCTGGGCAGATGCAGTCGCTCCCCAGAGCACAGCACGCGACTTTGCAGAGCGCTCGGCAGATGATGTCTACATCGTCTACACCGGTGGCACCACGGGCTTCCCCAAGGGCGTCATGTGGCGCCACGAGGATTGGTGGCGAGTGCTGGGTGGTGGCATCGACTTCATGACCGGCGAGATCCAAGACGAAATGGATCAATCCCGCAAGGCCACTGAAGGTGATCCGCTGGTGACCCTGCCGATCAGCCCGATCATGCATGGTGGTGCTCAAGCTGGCCTGTTGATGCACCTTTTCGGTGGTCACTTCACCATTTTGGTGCCAAACTTCAACGCCAAGGAAATCTGGGAGATCGTCGACCGTGACAAGGTCCAGGTCTTGTTCATGACTGGAGACGCGATGGCTCGACCCCTCATTGAGGAGTTCGAGAAGGGTGGCTACGACGGATCATCTCTGGCCGCAGTGGCCTCCAGCGCCGCGATCTTCAGCAAGCCGATCAAGGAACGCTGGATGAAGGCCTTCCCGGCTGCCTTCTTCACTGATTCTGTTGGTGCTTCAGAGACTGGCTTCCAAGGCACCGGTCTGCAAGACGCCAGCGCGTTGTCCTCGGATGGCCCAGTGATCAGCCCTGGCGTCGGCACGGTGGTCCTCGATGATGACAACGAGATCATCGACATGTCCCGTGTGGGTGAGATCGGCCGTCTCGCCAGGTCCGGAAATGTCCCGCTTGGCTACTACGGAGACGAGGAGAAGTCGCGCCAGACCTTCATTGATCTCGGGGGAGTCCGCTTCTCGGTGCCTGGTGACTTCGCCCGGATCGAACCCGACAACAAGATCACCCTGCTCGGTCGCGGCTCCAATTGCATCAACACCGGCGGTGAGAAGGTTTTCCCAGAAGAAGTTGAGAATGCCCTCAAGGGACACCCGGATGTCTTCGACGCCTTGGTGATCGGCACTCCTGATGAGCGTTTCGGATCACGGGTCACTGCAGTCATTCAGCCTCGTGAAGGGGTCCAGCCAGAGATTGAGGCAGTGCAGAACTATCTGCGTGAGCATCTGTCTGGATACAAGATCCCCCGCTCAGTCGTGCTCGTCGAAGAGATTCCCAGGCACGTGACTGGGAAGGCGAATTACCCAGAGGCCAAGCGCATCGCCACCTCAGCCCTAGACATCGTCCAGTAGCCAAATACTTCCAATCCACCTAAGGAATGCCATGACCACGATCCACACACCCATTTGTGAGAAGTTGGGGATCCGCTACCCAATTTTTGCCTTCACTCCGTCGGCCCCGGTGGCGGCGGCAGTCACTCGGGCAGGGGGTATGGGTGTGCTCGGATGCGTCCGTTTCAACGAGGCTGAGGCCCTCGACGAGGTCCTCACCTGGATGGACGAAAACACCGATGGTCTGCCTTACGGCTTTGACGTGGTCATGCCCAACAAGATCCCTCAAGAGGGATCGCTGACCGATCTCGACAAATACATTCCCGAGGCTCATCGCAAGTTCGTGGATGACACCTTGGTCAAGCTTGGGGTTCCCCCCTTGGATCACGCAGTGGGCCATGAGGGAGTGCTGGGGTGGCTGCACTCCGTGGCCAAGATGCACGTCGACACAGCGCTGAAGCACAATGTCAAACTGATGGCCAATGCTCTGGGATCTCCGCCAGCTGAGGTAATCACTCAATGTCATGATGCTGGCGTGCAGGTGGCAGCACTCGCTGGTACCGCGCGGCATGCCAAGTCGCACGTGGACAACGGTGTCGACATCATCGTCTCCCAGGGCTGGGAGGCCGGTGGACACACCGGTGAGGTCAGCACCTTGGTCCTGACTCCGGAGGTTGTCGATGCAGTTGGCCCCGACGTACCCGTGCTTGCGGCCGGGGGGATTGGCTCGGGACGCCAGGTCGCTGCAGCACTTGCTCTGGGCGCCCAGGGGGCCTGGACTGGGTCACTGTGGCTGACTGCTGCTGAATACGACCTCTCCACCGGCACTGGCATTACCAAGGCTCTGCTTCGGGCCACTTCCGAGGACACGGTCCGCTCCAGGGTGTACTCCGGTAAACCAGCACGGCTGCTGAAGACAAAGTGGACCGAGGCCTGGGAGGAAGAAGGAGCTCCTTCGCCGTTGCCGATGCCACTACAGAACATATTGGTCGCCAACGCCCACAATCGGATGAACTCCGGTGACAACCCTGACACGATTGCGATGCCTGCTGGTCAGATCGTGGGTCGCACCAACGAAGTCGTAGCTGTGGCAGACACGATGGCTGCCTTGGTTTCTGAGTTCGAGGAGACTTTCCAGCGGCTCAGCGCGATCACGAAGGGCTGAGCCTCAGACTGCTGCGTATGTCGTCCCACGAGCTGGGCGGACCCACCGCACGCCTTCCTGCGGCGTACCCATGGCTTGAAGGTCGCGCTTTCGGATCTTGTTGGTTGCGGTGCGGGGCAACTCCTCCAGGATGAACACCTGCGTTGGCCAGGACTTCGTGCTTAGGTCTGGTTGCTGTGCTAAGAAAGCGCCCCATTCCTGGGGAGTCAGGACATCTCGAAGGGTCATCGACACGACCAGTTGGTCACCAACGACAGGATCCGGCAGGGCATAGACAGCCACCTCCTTGACCGATGGATGCCGCGACAGGATGCGTTCGATCGGGGCGGCAGCCAAGTTCTCCCCATCGACGCGCAGCCAATCAGAGCTTCGGCCGGCGAAATATGCCCAGCCTTCCTCGTCGCGATAGGCCAGATCTCCACTCCAGTACATCCCATCGCGCATCCGCAGCGCGGTTGCCTCCGGGTCGTTGTAATAGCCCGCGAACTCTCCTGACCCCTTGAAGTTGACGAGTTCACCGACGCATTCATCAAGATTGGTGACTTGGCCGTTGGAGATGATCGCTCGGGGGCACTCCTCGTTGGTGTCGGGATTGAAGACCGCCACATCGGGAGCGGGCATGCCCAGAGCACCCGGTGGTGTGCCCTCAATCCGACTGATCACCACGGCATTCTCAGATGAGCCAAAACCATCAACCACGCGGCAGTTGAAACGGCGCGAAAACTCAGCGATGTCTCGGTCGCTGGCCTCATTGCCAAAGACGATCTTGAGTGGATTCTTATCATCATCTGGGCGTTCGGGAGTGGCCAAGACATAGGCAAGTGGCTTCCCGACGTACGACGTGTAGGTGGCTTCGAAGTAGCGAATGTCAGCCAAGAATCGTGAGGCCGAGAACCGTGGCGCGAGCGCAATCGGAGCGCCACAGACAACAGCCATGCCCCATCCGGCCATGAGCGCATTGGAGTGGAATAGCGGCATTGATATGTAGCGAACGTCATCTCGGGTCAGGCCGAAACGCTGGTTCAGCTTCAGACCCGGGCCGGTGATCTTTGCGTGGGTCAGGCGCACTGCCTTCGGGTCGCCACTGGTGCCGCTGGTGAAGACCAACATGAACAAGGCATCTTGGTCCACCTCAGCAGTTGGCACTTGCTCACTTGCTTTGCTCAGCAGTGCTCGCCATTCTTCAGAGTCGCTGCCGAGCACTCGTACGCCGGGCAAATCCAGGTCATCCAACAACGCCTCGTATCTTGGCGACACCAAGACGACCTGACAATCGGCCTTCATGATGTCCGCAGCGAGCCCGGCCCCCCTCCGGGTTGTGTTGAGCCCAACAGCCACCTGAGTGCCCAACCCTGCACTCATGATCGACAGCGCCATTTCAGCAGTGTTGTCCATCAACAAACCCACATGCCGGGGATGTGCAGGGTCGAAAAGATCCCCAAGTGCGTTGGCTCTGCGAGACAATTCGCAGATCAACTCCGGCCAATGCCACACCCGGTCGCGGGTCATGAGGGCTGCGCTGGCCAGCTCTGCATGGTTGAGCAGGTGATCCCGGATCGTGCCGGGCCCCGTGGCCGTCTCGGGCTCAGGAAGCAAGGATTTCGCCGATGAACCTAGCCTGCTCGGTGGCTCCACCCATCAAGAACTCATTGCGCTTGGCAGCGGTGAAGAAGCGATGGGCCTCACCGTCAAGGTCGATCCCGACGCCACCATGCACGTGGACAGTGGTGTGTGCGAGCTTGTGGCCTGCATCAGCGGCCCAGAGCTTGGCCACTGCGACAGCTTCATCGCCGTGATGACCCTCGCTCAAAGCCCAGACAGCCTGCCAGAGGGTCAATCGGGCGCCAAGGTTGTCGATATAGCCGTCGGCCAGACGCTGGCTGACCGCCTGGAAGGTGCCAATCGGACGACCGAATTGCTCTCGGGTCTTGGAATACTCCGCAGTCAAGGCAAGTGCTCCCTCAACCGTGCCGAGTTGCTGTGCACAAATGGCGGTAGTCAAATGGCACAACAACCATCGATGCGCCAACCCGTTGGCTTCGCCCAACATGCGGTCATTGCTGACGGGCACTGAGTCAAGGTGAAGTTCGCCAACGATGTCGCCGTCTGACACATGTTGTGCAGTCACGGATGGGAGCTCAGAGACAGGCAGGAGGAATAGAGCGATACCTTCTGGCGTGTTGGCCGGTACGACGAACCAGTCAGCGTGAGTGGCCGCGATGACATTCGTCTTTGTGCCGCTGATCACCCAACCATCGTCTTGGCGGGTAGCCCGCATGGAAGGTGCGTGCGGTGCCTCGTCAAGTTCTTCTGGGATGGCGCAGGTCAAGATCGTCTGGCCCGAAGAGGCATCGCCCAAGATCAGATCCTTTTGGGCAGTGGTGCCGAACTCAGCGATGGCCATGGCAGCGGCCAGATGGGTTGCCAACGGTACAGGGGCAACTACTCGTCCGACTTCGATCAGCACGCTGCAGGCTTCGGCCAATCCCAGTCCGGCACCGCCATGCTGTTCGGGCAAGGGCAGACCGATCAGGCCGGCTTCTCCCAGGGTCTGCCAAAGCGACGATGAGAATCTGCCCTGATCGGCTCGGGTGACCTGCTGTTGCAACTCGGGTGTGCAAGAGGATTTCAAGATCTCCGCGGCGAGAGCGGCAGCATCGGTTTGTTCGGTGCTCAGTGTGAAGTCCATGTCTTTGTCTCCTAGATGCCAGATCAGCGACGTGCCGCGGGTAACCCAAGCCCGACGTAGCCAATGATGTCTCGTTGGATTTCATTTGTGCCGCCGCCAAATGTCATGACCAGTGATGAGCGGAAGTAGCGCTCCAAACGGCCACGGAGCACGGCCCCGGGGGAATCGCCAGTCAACTGAGCTTGTGGGCCAACGATCTCCATGAGGGAGCGATAGACCTCTGTGGCCAGCTCGGAGCCGTAGATCTTGGTTGCCGAGGCGTCAGCGGGGGAGAGGTCATCAGTTGCCGAGGCGAGTTGCCAGTTCAGCAGCTTGAGCATGTCTGCTCGAGCGTGTGCACGACCAAGAAGCACCTGCACCCATTCCGAATCGATCACCCGCTTGCCGGATCGATCTCTGGTCTCGCTGGCCCAGTCCCTGACCAAGCGGATCGAGTGGGTCAGTGGCGCAGCTGAAGTCAGGGCCACCCGCTCGTGATTGAGCTGGTTGGTCATCAATGCCCAGCCACCATTGAGTTCGCCCACCAGGTTTTCCTTTGGCACTCGAACGTCTTCGTAGTAGGTGGCGCTTGTCCCGACGCCCGCGATGGTTTGGATCGGGGTGTAACTGAAGCCCTTGGCGTCTGCGGGCACCAAGATCATCGACAGTCCCTTGTGACGGGGAAGGTCTGGATCGGTGCGGCAAGCCAACCAGATGTAATCGGCGTACTGGATCAACGAGGTCCACATCTTCTGTCCGTTGATCACCCATTCGTCGCCCTCCAAACGGGCACGAGTCTTCAGACTCGCCAAGTCAGTGCCTGACCCTGGCTCTGAGTAACCAATCGAGAAGTGCATCTCGCCCTTGAGGATCTTGGGGAGAATCTCCTCCTTCTGAGCATCGGTGCCAAAGCGCATGATCGTGGGCCCGACGGTATTGAGGGTCAGGTATGGGATCGGCACCCCAGCGATCGCGGCCTCATCGGTGAAGATCAGATGATCCATCATTGAGCGATCTTGGCCGCCGTACTCCTTTGGCCAGCCGATGCCCAACCAGCCATCCGAGCCGATTTCAGCTATGACTTGCTTGTAGACAACGGCGTCTCCGAACTCGCCACTGGCCTGGCTGAGCGCAATCCGCCGCTCTGGGGTCACGAGTTGACTGAAGTAGTCACGCAACTCCTTTTGGAGGTTTTCCTGCTCAGGAGTGAGGGCAATGTGCATGAGACTTCCTCAAATTCAGGGGGGGTGGCTTCATTTATCCCGCGCAAAACTATAACCTGTTCTCGTTTTGGTTCTTCTTTTTTGGAGGCAACAATGAGCGCGACTGAGGCAACACCCAACGTCGGCACCACACAGGGACAAGCGCGGAGCTTGGATCTCGGTGAGAGTGGTCATCGATTCGCACGCGGATGGCACTGTTTGGGCCCCGTGAGCATCTTCCAGGATGGCAAGCCACATGCCGTGGAGGCGTTCGGTGGCAAGTTGGTGGTCTGGGCTGACACCAAGGGCGATGTGCAGGTGCTTGACGCCTACTGCCGACACATGGGTGGCGATCTGACCCAAGGTGAGGTCAAGGGCGATGAAGTTGCCTGTCCATTCCACGACTGGCGCTGGGCCGGCGATGGCAAGTGCACCTCGATCCCCTACGCCCGGCGAGTGCCACTTCGTGCTCGTACGCAGCGCTACGAGACCGCGATCAACCAAGGCCTCTTGCTGATCTGGCACGACCCTGAGGGCAGTGCGGCCGATCACAGCCTCCTTCCTCCCGAGATCGAGGGCATCACCGATCCCGACGTCTACACCGACTGGACCTGGTCGACTCTCGACGTGCCGACCGCCAACTGCCGCGAGATCGTCGACAACGTCGTGGACATGGCGCACTTCTTCTACATCCATTTCGCCTTCCCGACGATGTTCCGCAACGTCTTCGAGGGCACCACGGCCACTCAGTTCATGGAGTCCACCGGGCGCCCGGACAAGGCCGAGCAGGGCTACGGCGACGAGAACCTCGTCTTGAAGTCCGAAGCCAGCTACTTCGGTCCGGCGTACATGATCAACTGGATCAACAACGAGTACAAGGGCTTCAACACCGAGGTCGTCTTGATCAACTGCCACATCCCGACGAGTGAGACCTCATTCACGCTGCAGTTCGGCTTGAAGGTGCTCAAGCCCGAAGGCACCGACGAGAAGACCACGAAGTACATCGGCGAGAAGTACACCGAGATGTTCGCCGAAGGCTTCATGCAAGATGTGGCCATCTGGCGCAACAAGGCTCCGGTGCAGAATCCACTTCTGTGCGAGGAAGACGGCCCGGTTTACCAGCTTCGCCGCTGGTACGACCAGTTCTATGTCGACGTTGCCGACATCGCGCCGGAGATGCAGGAGCGCTTCGAATTTGAGGTTGACACCACCAAGGCCAACGAATATTGGCGAGCTGAAGTGGCGGACAACCTCGCGAAGAAGGCAGCCGAAGACGAAGCGGCCACTTCGTTGGCCAACAAGGCGCCTGCCTGATGGTCTATTTCGTCGTCAACGACACCACCAGAGAGGATCAACGGCTCTACATCCAGGCCAGGCTCAAAGAGGTCGCCTGCCTGGATTGCCTTGCCAAGGTGAAGGTGAAGAAGAACAGCGATCACCACACCGCGATCCAGTGGACGATGGAGTCAGTTGAGGAATGTGCTGAGTTCAACAAGGCTCGGCAAGAGCCGGGAGGGCGCCAGATCCATGAGGCGTGCTCCCGGCTACGCCAATCCATTGAAAAGGCGGTTGCTGAGGGAGAGATTGAGATCGGCGCGATAGATGGCTACTGACGACACTGAGGCCGCTCGAGTACTCCGTGTGGTTGAGGTGATCGAAGAGACCCCCGAGGCGCACTCCGTGGTCTTTGAGATCCCAGATGATGCCCAGGCGGCCTTCGAGTTCACGCCAGGGCAGTTCTTGACCTTGGCTGTGCCCAGCACAGAGACCGGAATTGCGGCGCGTTGCTACTCCCTGTCCAGTGCGCCGCACACCGGAATCCACCAGATCACGGTAAAGCGCACTGCAGATGGCTATGCCTCAAATTGGATCTGCGACAACCTGTCCGCAGGTGACACAATCCGGGTGCTCCCGCCGAGCGGCATTTTCACGCCCAAGGATCTCAACGCAGACTTCCTCCTTTTTGCGGCCGGCTCGGGGATCACTCCTGTGATCTCCATTGCCAGATCTGCGTTGGAGACCGGATCAGGCAAGGTTGTTCTCTTCTATGCCAACCGCGATGAAAAGTCGGTAATCTTCGCTCAGGCTCTGGCTGACCTGGCGTCGAAGTACACCGATCGATTCGTGTTGGTGCATTGGCTGGAGTCTGTGCAGGGTTTGCCCACTCCTCAGCATCTGCAACATTTTGCCTCGCACTTCTTGAGCTACACCGCTTTTGCATGTGGGCCGGCCCCCTTCATGAAGGGCGCTATCGAGGCATTGAAGGCGTTGGATTTTCCGCGTGAGCGTAGGCACCAGGAGAAGTTCGTCTCTCTGGGTGGCAATCCATTTGGTGACGTTGAGGAGATGCAGGCGGCCCAAGCGACCATCAAGGAGGCCGACGACCACGATGAGGAAGATGACGCCAAGTCGACGGTTGAGGGCCCAATCAGCGTAGAAGTTGAGTTGGATGGACAAACCCACATCTTCGACGACTGGGATGGCAAGAAGTTGCTCTTGGAGTTTTTCGAGGAGAAGGGTCTTGAGGCTCCCTACAGTTGCCGCGAGGGCAACTGCTCGGCCTGTGCCTGTGTTGTGACCGAGGGCGAGGTGACCATGGACCACAACGAGGTGCTGGATGCCGACGACCTGGCTGATGGGATCAGGTTGGTGTGCCAGGCGCGGGCCGCAAGCCAGACGTTGAAGATCTCCTACAACGGCTGATCCCAAAGTTACACATCTGTAGTTTGCCCTAACCGGTTGCGGGCTTGTTGTGTTGCTGGTGTGATTGCCGGGAATCGTGTGACCAGTGATGACGAACGAGGGAGTCTCCTGATGCGCAAGACCTGGCTTGGTGGTCTCGTGGCGAGTGCAACTACGGCCTTGGTGATCGGCGTACTCGCACCGACACCTGCCAACGCAGCAGGTGATCCAAGTGCTCCACCTGTTTCGCTGTTTACACTCAATGTCGCCTTCCCGCTCAGCACCTCTCGCGCCATGGCAGATGTCAAGAAGGTCTTGCCGATGGGGCAGATTGGTGGATTCCAGGAGTTTTCCCAAGGCCCTGATCGTGATGCTCTGGCGAGCCTCTTGCAGTCACGGGGGTGGTCCTATTACATGCCTTCAGGTCGATCGGGGTCAGACCCGATTGCTTGGGACAGTCGTCGGTTCAGTTTGGTGCCAGGGTCAGCACGCTCCGTCTTGGCCTATGACACGGTGAAGCGTGATCGGGTTGTTCCGACCAGTACCCCGGTCGCGCAGGTGCTCGATCCAGCAACAGGTTTGCCCGTGCTTGATCCAGTCAGTGGTCTGCCCACCTGCGCAGATGGGCGACCGTGGAATACCGCCACGAATGCTTGTGACCCGATCCTGGGCACCAAGACCGTGACCGACGTAGTCTCACCGGCTCGCTATGTCAACTCCGTGCGCTTGACCGACCACCAGTCTGGAAGGGTGATCGGATTCATCAACAGCCACGCCATCGCGATGGGTTCCTTCGACGCACAATATGGTGGCAAGGATGACACCTACGACAAGGATCCATCCAAGCTCGATACCTACAACACCACCTATCTGCTGGAGCATTTCCGAGTTATTGCCGCTGAGATTGCCCAGATGAAGACGCATACGTCGAGCTTTGCGGTGACCGGTGATTTCAACGTGAATTTCATCGCTGACCAGCGTCGACGCCTCCCGGGATATCCGACCGCGATGTTTGGTGCGAGCATGAACTTCGACATGCCTGTTGCCCAGGCGGGCCGGTCTCTGCTCGATTATGTGATGACCTTGAAGGGCGGAGGACTCACCTTGACTTCAGCCACCTTGGTCAAAGGGCTCAACTCCGATCATCCTGCAGTCGTCGCTAGGTACGGCGGAGGTGCGCGGGCCATGTTTGCGCCGGGCACCCTCCGGAATACTCCGAAATCTAGGGCCATTGCGGCACGGCGCATGGTGTTGGACCGGATCTTGATTGCCATCTCAGGAGCCTCCCCAGGCACCAGCGTCCGGATCCAGACCCGACGCCTCAACAATCGCGAGATCAAGTCGGCGCTGCGAGTTGCGCGGGCCCGTGGTGTTCATGTGTCGATCAAGGTGAAGCGCCGTACACGGACCACCTTGGTCCTGGTTGGTCGCACTTCGGGTTATGACAACGTCAGTTTGCGGACCGGCACGCCATTGGTCCGCAAGATGCCGCGGATGCGAAGTGCCCTGTCCGTCTCGAGTGACCCCACGACATATGCCGCATCCAATCGGCTATTCCAAGCACGTCGTTGATCTGCAGAGAAGTCTGCTGGCTTCACCAGCCGCGAGCACTCCACTCGTCCAAGTGGGGGCGCTCTGACCCCAAGATCGAGTCATTGCCGTGGCCCGGATAGAAGCGGGTCTCATCGGGTAGCCGAGCGAAGATCTTGTTCTTGACTTCGCCCAGAAGTTGTTTGAAGGCATCTTGATCTCCGAAGGTGCTCCCAACACCACCGGGGAACAGGCTGTCACCGGTCCAAAGATGTGGGGTGCCGTTCGGGTCGTCGTACAGCAGGGCGATCGACCCGGGTGTGTGCCCGGCAATAGCAATGACCTCGAGTCGAATCTCACCGAAGTCGACGACATCGCCGTCAACCACGCGTGAGTCGACGGGCACTCCTGTTTGTTCGGTGATCGCGTCTGCATCGGGCGTGCCAGCAACCACCAGCGCTCCAGTGGCCGACACAACAGCTTGGAGCGCCCGGTGGTGGTCCCAGTGCTGGTGCGTGGTGATCACTTTTGTGAGCCCGCCCGCACCGACCAGAGACATGATCTGGTCAGGCTCTGCAGCCGCGTCGATCAGGACTTGCTCACCCGTGGCTCGACATTGCAGCAAATAGCAATTGTTGGACATCTCAGGGTCTACGGCCAACTTGGTCATGATCAGCCCAGACAACTCCATGACGTCGGGTGGGCCTCCGGGATGGACTTGACCGGTGTAGGGCGCGCTGTCGCCGATGCTCTTCGCCATGCGCTGATCCTAGGTCGAAATGCCCACGACTTGCGCATCGTGAGAGTGTTTACTCGCCGTGGAAGCGAGTGAGAACAGACGATGAACGACCAATTGGTGATCAGGGGCGCGCGCGAGCACAACCTCAAGGATGTATCCCTGGATTTGCCTCGCGATGCCCTGATTGTGTTTACAGGCCTGTCGGGCTCCGGCAAGTCGAGCCTGGCCTTTGACACGATCTTTGCCGAGGGACAACGACGATATGTGGAGTCGCTCTCGGCCTATGCGCGTCAGTTCTTGGGTCAGATGGACAAGCCAGACGTTGACTTCATTGAGGGGCTCAGCCCGGCAGTTTCGATCGATCAGAAGTCCACATCGAAGAATCCTCGTTCGACGGTCGGCACGATCACCGAGGTCTATGACTACCTGAGACTCCTGTACGCCCGAGCTGGCCGCCCTCATTGCCCTGAATGCGGAGCCCCGATCGCGCGCCAAACGGCGCAGCAGATCGTCGATCGGATTCTTCACCTCGAAGAGGGCACTCGCTTCCAGCTACTCGCCCCCGTCATTCGTGGACGCAAGGGGGAGTACGTCGAGTTGTTCCGGACCCTGCAACAGCAAGGGTTCAGTCGCGCCCGGGTGGACGGCCGAAATGTGTTGCTTTCCGAGCCGCCCGCCTTGGACAAACAGAAGAAGCACACCATCGAGGTGGTGGTTGATCGACTCGCGGTCAAGAGCTCAGCGAAGCGGCGCCTGACTGATTCGGTGGAGACCGCGCTGGGCCTGTCTGGTGGCTTGGTGCTGATTGATCTCGTGGACAAAGATGACTCGGACTCCACTCGTGAGATGCGCTTCAGCGAGAAGATGGCCTGCCCGAATGAGCATGACATCGACACCGATGATCTTGAGCCCAGATCTTTCTCGTTCAACTCACCCTATGGTGCCTGTGAGACCTGTCATGGCTTGGGCACGCGCATGGAAGTTGACCCCGAGCTTGTCGTCGTTGATCCAAGCGCCACCCTGAGAGAGGGCGCGATTGGCCCATGGTCTGGAGCCCATGTGCGCCGCTACTTCGAGCAACTTCTGCAGTCCCTAGGCGAAGAACTTGGCTTCGACTTGGATACGCCGTGGGAGGACCTGCCTGCTAAGGCCCGCAAGTCGATCATGAGTGGTCACGAGACCAAGGTGCACGTGGTCACCCGGAGCCGATACGGCCGCCGTCGCGAGTACGACGCGCAGTTCGAAGGAGTCCGTGCCTATATCGAGCGTCGTCATGGTGAAGCAGACTCCGATTGGACTCGTGAGCGTTACGAAGGCTTCATGAGGGAGGTGCCGTGCCGGGCCTGTTCGGGGAGTCGTTTGAAGCCGGTCTCGATCTCAGTGACCCTGGGCGAACGAGACAGTGGTGGGCTGAATATTGCCGAGTTGTGTGCCTTGCCGATCGCCGAAACCGCTGACTATCTCAATGAACTTGAGTTGTCTGACCGAGAGAGGCAGATAGCCGAACGGGTCTTGAAGGAAATCCAGGAACGACTCCGCTTCCTGTTGGATGTGGGGCTCGACTATCTGTCCTTGGATCGACCCTCAGCAACACTCTCGGGTGGGGAGGCTCAACGGATTCGACTGGCCACCCAGATCGGGGCAGGGCTGGTGGGGGTGCTCTACGTGCTGGATGAGCCTTCCATCGGGCTGCACCAACGTGACAATCAACGACTCATCGAGACCCTGGTGCGCCTGAAGGACCTGGGCAACACCTTGATCGTGGTCGAGCATGATGAGGACACCATCCGAACTGCTGACTGGGTGGTGGACATTGGGCCAGGTGCGGGCGAACACGGCGGCCAGGTTGTGCATTCAGGCACTGTCGAAGAGCTCATCTCCCGCACGGATTCGGAGACGGGCAACTATCTGTCGGGACGCAAGGCCATCGAGGTCCCGGAAGTCAGACGCGAGCCGGTCAAGGGCAGGGCCTTGAAGGTTGTTGGGGCCAAGGAGAACAACCTGCGCAATATCGATGTCTCCTTCCCGCTCGGGTGTTTCGTCGCGATCACTGGCGTCTCAGGATCAGGCAAGTCGAGTTTGGTCAATGACATCCTCTACAACGCGTTGGCAAAGCAGATCTACAACTCCCGCACCGTGCCTGGCCGGCACCGTCGGATCGAGGGGATCGACGAGATCGACAAGGTGATCCATGTCGATCAATCACCAATCGGTCGCACTCCACGGTCGAATCCCGCCACGTACACCGGGGTCTTCGATCATGTGCGCAAGCTCTTCGCGTCCACTCCCGAGGCGAAAATGCGCGGCTATCTTCAAGGAAGGTTCTCCTTCAACGTCAAGGGTGGGCGTTGTGAGGCGTGTTCGGGTGATGGCACCTTGAAGATCGAGATGAACTTCCTGCCCGATGTTTATGTGCCCTGTGAGGTCTGTCATGGGGCTCGCTACAACCGCGAGACCCTGGAGGTCCATTACAAGGGCAAGACCATCGCTGACGTGCTCGACATGTCCATTGAAGAGGCCGAAGACTTCTTCGCGGCCATCCCAGCGATTGCCCGGCACATGAAGACCTTGCGGCAGGTCGGCTTGGGTTATGTGCGTCTGGGGCAGCCAGCTACCACCCTCTCCGGGGGAGAGGCCCAACGAGTCAAGCTGGCTGCAGAGTTGCAGAAGCGCTCCACTGGCCGCACCGTCTATGTGCTTGATGAGCCGACCACAGGGCTGCACTTCGAGGACACCCGGAAGTTGTTGGCGGTGTTGTCTTCATTGGTGGACAAGGGAAATACGGTCCTGGTGATCGAACACAACCTTGATGTGATCAAGACTGCGGATTGGTTGATCGACATGGGGCCATCTGGAGGCCATCGTGGCGGCACCGTGATCGCAGAAGGGCCGCCCGAGCACGTTGCCACGATCGAGGGGAGTTTCACGGGGCAGTATCTTCGGCCCCTGCTGGGCTAGAGTTCAGGCTCTGATCCATCTGCAAGATGAGCGAGGAGATCATCGTGTCAACAAGTGCCCACCATGATGGTGAGTCAATCGACTCGTGCCCGGATCGGCGTACGGCGTTGCAGATGACCTGCTTGGGTCTGGTGGCGATGCCCTTGGTGGTGGCTTGTGGGAGTACTGAGGTCAAGCCCTCGCCCACGGTCAGCAAGAGCACCGGGCAACCCATCGCCAAGACCACCGACATCCCGGAGGGCAGTGCCAAGATCATCCCTGCCGAAGGATTGGTGATCACCAACGATCCAGCAGGTAGCTTCCAGGCCTTCAGCTACCTGTGCACTCACCAAGGCTGTCCAGTCACCTCAGTTGATGGCGAGCAGATCAAATGCTCCTGCCATGGCAGCGCCTTTTCCACCGTGGATGGGAGTGTCATTCAGGGGCCGGCGACCAAACCTTTGGCCCAGATCGATCTGAGGGTCGAGGGCGACAACATCTTCAGAGCCTGAGAAGGCCCGATGACCAATCCGGCAAGCTATCGGCCAGAGCCGAAGAGCATCCCGACCGCGCCGGGCGTATATCGCTTTCGCGATCCGGGTGGCCGAGTGATCTACGTAGGCAAGGCCAAGGATCTGCGGGCCCGACTGGCGTCATATTTCCAAGACCTCACTGCTCTGCACCAACGCACCGCCACCATGGTCACCACGGCGGCCTCGGTCGAGTGGACGGTCGTAGAAACAGAGGTCGAGGCTCTTCAACTCGAGTATTCATGGATCAAGGAGTTTGAGCCCAGATTCAATATCAAGTACAGGGATGACAAGTCCTATCCATGGTTGGCGATCACCTTCAATGAGGAATACCCACGTGTGATGGTGGGGCGCGGTGCCAAGCGCAAGGGAGTCAAATACTTCGGTCCGTATTCACATGCTTGGGCAATCCGCGAGACCGTCGACCTCTTGCTTCGAGTCTTTCCGATGCGATCGTGCAGCAGTGGGGTGTTCAAACGCTCGGCCCAGATCGGCAGACCTTGTCTGCTGGGCTATATCGACAAGTGCGCGGCTCCATGTGTGGGTAGGGTTTCGGCGCAAGAGCACCTCGTGATTGCCCAGGACTTCGCTGATTTCATGGGTGGACGCACCGATCGCTTCATGAAACAGATCGAGAAGCGGATGTACGGCGCATCCCAGATGCAGGACTACGAGCTGGCGGCTCGGCTGAGAGATGACCTCGCGGCGCTGTCAAAGGCACTGGAGAAGCAGGCCGTCGTGTTCGGTGACGCCACGGATGCTGATGTCATTGCCCTGGCCGAAGACCCCTTGGAGGTTGCGGTCCAGGTCTTCCATGTCAGAGCAGGCAGGATCAAGGGGCAGCGTGGCTGGGTGGCTGACCGAGTTGCAGATGTGGATTCCAGTGGCCTCGTGGCCGACTTCTTGTTGCAGTTGTACGCCGAGGCCGACGCCGACTCGGTGCCCCGGGAGATCCTCGTGCCGCATCTACCCGACGATGTGGGCACCTTCGAGTCGTTGCTCAGCGAGCTCCGCGGCGCCAAGACAAAGATCAGGGTGCCCAAGCGCGGTGACAAGAAGGATCTTGCCCTGACCGTCGCACGCAATGCCGCGGAGTCGTTGGCGATCCACAAGACCAAGCGAGCCAGCGACCTGACCACCCGTAATCGTGCGCTTGAAGAGATCCAACAAGGGCTCGGCCTCGTCGAGGTGCCACTTCGGATTGAGTGCTACGACATCTCAAATCTCCAAGGCACCGAGATGGTCGGCTCGATGGTTGTCTTTGAAGATGGGCTTGCTCGCAAGAGCGAATACCGCAGATTTGTGATCCGCAATGTCGATGGACAAAATGACGTGGCATCAATGCATGAAGTGATCACTCGGCGCTTCAGACGTCTCCTTGATGAGCGCAGAGCGGCTCCGGATGTCGTTGGAGGGCAGATCGGCCATGGCGATGAAGGTCCATTGCTGGTTGACCCGGAGACAGGGAAGGCTCGCAAGTTCTCATACTTGCCCGGATTGGTGATCGTTGACGGAGGGCCTCCACAAGTGGCTGCCGCCAGAAAAGCACTCGATGACCTGGGTATGGATGACGTCGCAGTTTGTGGTTTGGCCAAGCGTTTGGAGGAGGTCTGGTTGCCGTCTCAGGTCGACCCGGTGATCTTGCCTCGATCCAGCGAAGGCCTCTACCTGATGCAAAGGGTGCGCGATGAGGCACACCGATTCGCAATCACTCACCATCGTTCACGACGATCCAAGTCCATGGTGGAGAGCCTCCTTGATGATGTGCCGGGTCTGGGCGAAGTACGGCGCAAGGCGCTGCTCAAGCATTTCGGTTCCCTTCGCAAGTTGAAGGCGGCAAGCTATGAGGAGATTGCGGAAGTGCCGGGCATCGGCGCGCAGACGGCCAGAGCCATTGGCGCTGCCGTCACAGCAGCCGAGCCGACCGTTTCAGTCAACACCGCTACAGGAGAGGTCACCGGACAGTAATGAGTCAAGACAGTCAGTTGGTAGTGGTTACTGGCATGACGGGCGCCGGTCGCAGCACTGCAGCCAAGGAGTTGGAAGATCTCGGCTTCTACGTGATGGACAATCTGCCACCCGATCTCCTCAAGGAAGCAGTGACCGTCCTTGACCAACGCTTTGGTCATGCCCAGCCGATCGCTGCAGTGATTGACGTCCGTGCCGGCCACATCTCAGAGAAGCTTCTTGAAGTCTTGGGGGTGGGCTTTCCCGGTCGGCGAGTCACCGTGCTTTTCCTGGAAGCAGACGACGATGTGTTGGTCCGCCGCCAGGACGCTGCGAGACGCCCCCATCCCTTGCAGGGCTCGGGCAGGCTCGCCGATGGGATTCAGGCCGAGCGTTTGGCAATGGAGTCCGTGCGCGCAGAATCCGGCCTACTGATTGACACAACCGAGTTGAATCCACATCAACTCAAGGCCAAGGTTGCAGAGGCCTTTGGCAGTCCAGACTCAACGAACTTGCGGATCACCGTGCTCAGCTTCGGCTTCAAGTACGGCGCGCCAATCGATGCGGACATGATCGCTGACATGCGCTTCTTGCCAAATCCCTTCTGGCATCCGGCCTTGCGAGACAAGACCGGGCGACAGCCAGAAGTGGCTGACTTCGTCAAATCGCAGCCTGGTGCAGAGGAGTTCTTGACGACCTATCTGTCCCTGCTGGAGACGGTGAGTGCTGGCTATCTGCGAGAAGGCAAGCGGTTTTTGACACTCGGCATCGGCTGCACGGGTGGCAAACACCGCAGCGTGGCCATGACCGAAGAGATCGCCAGCAGACTCCGTCGTACGGGTGCCGACGTGGTGGCAGAGCACCGGGACCTCGGCCGTGAATGATCCAAACTCCCTGCGAACTGAGGCTGAGGTCTCGATGATCGGTCCGTTGGTCGTCGCCCTTGGCGGTGGGCACGGACTGGCCGCCTCTCTGGAGGCGTTGCGCCGGATCACTCAGCAACTCACTGCCGTTGTGACCGTAGCCGACAATGGCGGTTCTTCTGGGCGCTTGCGTGAGGAATTTGGCGTGCTACCGCCGGGTGATCTCCGGATGGCATTGGCCGCACTGTGTGGGGACGACCGCTGGGGGCAGACCTGGGCACGCGTCCTCCAACACCGCTTCCAATCATCTGGTGACCTCAACGGGCACAGCGTCGGCAATGTCTTGATCGTTGCGCTTTGGGAGTTGCTCCATGACCAAGTGGAGGGTCTTGACTGGATCGCCGACCTACTTGACGCCCGAGGCCGAGTGCTGCCCATGTCCAAGGAACCCTTGGAGATCACGGCCGTGATCGAGGAGTTGGGCTCACTTGACCGGTCACAACGGGTGAAGGTGATCGGCCAGGCCGAGGTGGCCACAAGTGCCGGAAGAGTGTGCTCCGTTGCTCTCGAACCTGCCAACCCTCCTGCATGTGGTGAGGCCTTGGAAGCAGTGGCAGAGGCCGACTGGGTCGTGATGGGGCCTGGCTCGTGGTACACCAGCGTGATCCCGCATCTCTTGGTGCCGCAGTTGCGAGCCGCGCTGACCACCACCCCCGCCAACCTGATCCTGACCATGAACCTTGAGGCGCACACGGCCGAGACCAGGGGGTTCGACACGGTTGACCATCTACGGGTGATCAGGGAGTACGCCGCCGATCTGCAAATACACACGATCCTGGTGGATCCGACTGCCGTCGGCGACGAGACGCGTTTGATCGCCGAGGTTGCTGAGTTAGGGGCGAATTTGTTGGTTGCCGATGTGGCAAGCGCGTCCGCAGGGGTGCATGATCCAGAAAAGTTGGCACTTGCCTATACACAGATAATGGCATCCCCATAAGGTGTCCGGCATGGCATTGACGGCACAGGTGAAGGCTGAGTTGGCAAGTAGCAAGGTTTCCAGGACCTGTTGTCGCAAATCTGAGGTGTCAGCGATGTTGCGCTTCTCCGACTCGCTGCACTTGGTGAAGGGTGCCATTGTCGTGGAGGCCGATCTCGACACCGGGGCTGCGGCTAGGAGACTGCGCACCTTCATCAGTGATGTATATGGGGTGGATCCTGAAGTCGTGATGGTCAAGGGCAGCGGGTTGCGCAAGGCGGCGCGCTATGTCGTACGCGTCAACAAGGACGGTGAGTCCTTGGCCCGCCAAACGGGGCTCATCGATCAACGCAACCGGCCCGTTCGTGGACTCCCGCCCGCAGTGGTTGGCGGGGCGGAGTGTGATGCGGTAGCGGCTTGGCGTGGCGCCTTTCTCGCCCATGGATCCTTGACTGAGCCTGGTCGGTCTTCTTCGCTGGAGATCAGTTGCCCGGGCCCAGAAGCCGCGCTGGCTCTGGTTGGTGCGGCCCGCCGGCTGGGCATCCAGGCAAAGTCACGCGAAGTTCGCGGTGTTGATCGAGTCGTGATCCGTGACGGAGATGCCATCGGACAGATGCTCACCCGACTGGGTGCTCACGAGACCTTGCTGGCCTGGGAAGAGCGCCGCATGCGGCGTGAGGTCCGGGCCACGGCAAACCGATTGGCTAACTTCGACGATGCCAATCTACGCCGTTCAGCGCGCGCGGCGGTTGCAGCGGGCGCTCGTGTGCAACGAGCACTGGAAATCTTGGGCGAGGAAATCCCCGACCATCTCCGTCAGGCCGGCACCCTGCGGCTTGAGCACAAACAGGCCTCTCTAGAGGAATTGGGGCAACTCAGCGACCCGGTCTTGACCAAGGATGCGATTGCAGGCCGGATCCGACGTCTGTTGGCCATGGCGGATCGGCGTGCTGAAGAGTTGGGGATCCCCGACACCGAAGCATCGCTGACTCCAGAGATGCTTGCTGACGAATCCTGAGCAGGCACCGATTCGGTCTCCAGCGCGTCGGCAAGATAGGGTCTAGTCACAGACTCGTAGTCCCACTGAAAACCCAGGAGAGTGCCGTGACCGTACGCGTTGGCATCAATGGATTTGGCCGGATTGGCCGCAACTTCTTTCGCGCCGTGCAGGCAAGCGGAGCCGATATCGAGATCGTCGGAGTCAATGACCTGACCGACAATCAGACGCTGGCGACCCTGCTCAAGTACGACTCGGTCTTGGGTCGTCTTGACGGTGAAGTCACTTACACCGATGACGAGTTGGCAGTCAACGGCAAGGCGTTCAAGGCCTTCGCCGAGCGCGATCCCAGCGCCTTGAAGTGGGGCGACATCGGTGCGGACATCGTGATCGAGTCCACCGGCATCTTCACCGATGCCGAGAAGGCAAAGGCGCACATCGCAGGTGGCGCCAAGAAGGTGATCATTTCGGCTCCTGCCAAGAACGAAGACGTAACCATCGTGATGGGTGTCAATGACGGTGACTACGATCCCGCGAAGCACACCATCGTCTCCAATGCCTCCTGCACCACCAACTGCCTGGCACCAATGACCAAGCCGCTCAACGACGAGCTCGGTGTGGTCAAGGGTCTGATGACCACCATCCACGCCTACACCGGCGACCAGAATCTCCTCGATGCGCCGCACAGCGACTTGCGCCGAGCACGTTCGGCCGCGATCAATATCGTGCCGACCTCCACGGGTGCGGCCAAGGCCATCGCATTGGTGCTGCCTGAGTTGAAGGGCAAGCTCGACGGCTATGCCCTACGCGTGCCGACCCCGACCGGTTCGGCAACCGATCTGACCTTCGAGGCTTCCCGTGAAACGACCGTCGAAGAGGTCAATGCGATCATCAAGGCAGCTGCCGAAGGCCCGCTCAAGGGAGTGCTCGTCTACTCCGAGGATCCCATCGTCTCCACCGACATCGTCACCAACCCAGCCTCTTGCATCTTTGATGCGCCGTTGACCAAGGTGATTGGCAACCAGGTCAAGGTTGTGGGCTGGTATGACAATGAGTGGGGCTACTCAAACCGTTTGGTCGACCTGACCAAGCTCATGGGCGCATCTCTCTGACGAGATGGCTGACATCGCGAGCTTGGGGGATCTGCGTGGCAAGCGGGTCTTGGTCCGCTCTGACCTGAATGTCCCTCTAGATGGACTGACGATCACTGACGATGGTCGGATCAAGGCCAGCCTGCCGACCATCCAGGCACTTCGACAGGCCGGTGCCCGGGTAGTCGTGATGGCCCATCTGGGGCGCCCCAAGGGCGCTCCGGATCCGGCATTTTCCTTGAAGCCCGTGGCGAGTCGACTTGGTGAGTTGCTGGGCATTGACGTGGCCTTCGCCAGAGACACGGTTGGAGACTCAGCACGCACGGTCGTAGCTGGCCTCGACGACGGCCAGGTGGCGCTCTTGGAGAATGTGCGTTTCAACGCCGGCGAAACCAGCAAGGACGACCAAGAGCGAGGGAAGTTCGCGGACCAACTGGCCCAGTTGGGTGATGCCTTCGTCAGCGATGGCTTCGGCGTCGTGCATCGCAAGCAAGCCAGTGTGTATGACATTGCCACCCGGTTGCCAAGTGCGATGGGTCAACTCGTCGCAACGGAGATCGGCGTACTCAAACAGTTGACCGAAGACCCAGAGCGTCCCTATGTCGTGGTACTTGGTGGCTCAAAGGTCTCAGACAAGCTGGCAGTGATCGACAATCTCATTGAAAAGGCTGATCGACTACTGATTGGCGGCGGCATGGTCTTCACCTTCCTGGCAGCTCAAGGGTATTCAGTGGGCACGAGCCTGCTGGAGGCTGATCAGGTGCAGACCTGTCGGGACTACCTTGCCAGGGCTCAGGACAAGGGTGTGGAATTGCTCCTGCCCACTGACATCACGGTCGCGCCGGAGTTCAATGCCGACGCTCCGGCAAGTGTCGTGGCTGCATCGCAGATCCCAGCCGACCAGATGGGCCTGGACATCGGGCCTGACTCGGCTCTGGCCTTTGCTGAAGCAATCAGGTCTGCGAAGACGGTCTTTTGGAATGGCCCGATGGGGGTCTTTGAGTTCCCCAGTTTCGCGGCTGGCACCAAGCAGGTCGCCCAAGCTCTCACCGAGGTTTCAGGGCTCTCGGTAGTGGGCGGGGGAGACTCAGCGGCTGCAGTGCGCCAGTTGGGATTTGCCGATGAGCAGTTCGGGCATATCTCCACTGGAGGCGGCGCCAGTTTGGAATACCTGGAGGGCAAGCGTCTGCCAGGCATCGACGTCCTCAGTTAGTTTGCGATTGAAGTCCAAAGGAGCATGACAGTGGCCAGCAACGAGCGCACGCCCTTGATGGCGGGCAACTGGAAGATGAACCTCAACCATCAAGAGGCCGTTGTCTTGGTCCAGAAGTTGGCTTGGGGGCTCTCTGACAAGAAGCACGACTATTCAAAGGTGGAGGTGGTCATTGCGCCGCCCTTCACGGATTTGCGCAGCGTGCAGACGATTGTTGATGGTGACCAACTCCAGATCAGATATGCAGCCCAAGATGTTTCGATCAACGACGACGGTGCCTTTACTGGTGAGATCTCATCGTCAATGCTCAGCAAACTTGGCTGCAGCTATGTGATCGTCGGGCACTCCGAGCGGCGTCAGTACCACGCCGAGACCGACGAAATCGTCAACAAGAAGGCACACAAGGCACTGGCCGCGGGCATGACTCCGATTGTCTGTGTCGGTGAAGGTCTCGATGTCCGACAGGCCGGAGAACAGGTCGAGTACACCATTGATCAGGTGATGGCTTCCTTGGCGGGATTCACGCCCGAGCAGATCGCAGGCTTGGTGATCGCCTACGAACCCGTTTGGGCCATCGGTACTGGCGAAGTAGCCACGCCTGATGATGCTCAAGAAGTCTGTGGTGCCATCCGTGATCGGATCAATGATGTGTCCGCCGAGGCCGGCGCCGGAGTCAGGATCCTCTACGGAGGATCCGTCAAGGCCAGTAATGTCGCTGGCATCATGAAGCAGCCAGATGTGGATGGGTGCCTGGTCGGCGGCGCGAGTTTGCAGGCTGATGAGTTCGGTGGCATTTGTCGCTACTACGACATGCCTGTCCTGTGATCCCCACGTCTGCAATCAGTTAGGATTTGCCCGTGATAATCCTCTTTCAAGTGCTCCTGGTGATCACCAGTGTCCTCCTGATCGTGCTGGTCTTGTTGCACAAGGGCCGTGGTGGTGGGCTTTCCGACATGTTCGGTGGCGGCATGACCAGCGGTGTCGGTGGGTCATCGGTGGCCGAGCGCAATCTCGACCGGATCACGGTCGGGATCGGGCTGATCTGGTTTGCCAGCATCGTCGGCTTGGGCTTGTTGTTGAAGGCCGGTAGCTGAACAAATCGGCCGCTTGGCCATTTTCCTTTCCCTGTCGATTGAACTTTGAGGAGTACGTGTGGCCGGAGCAGGAAATGCCATTCGTGGCAGCCGGGTGGGTGCTGGTCCAATGGGTGAGGCGGAGCGCGGTGACGCTGCGCCACGCCAGAGCGTCAACTACTTTTGTTCGCAGTCTCACGACACCACGATTTCCTTTTCACTAGAAGCCGAGGTGCCGGCATCTTGGGATTGCCCTCGGTGTGGGCTGCCTGCCAGTCTCGATTCCGAAAACCCTCCACCGGCTCCGAAGATTGAGCCTTACAAGACCCACCTGGCGTATGTGAAAGAACGCAGGTCAGATGCAGAGGCCAAAGACATCTTGGAAGAAGCGATCGCGACTTTGCGTGCACGCCGCAAGAGCGGCGATCTGATCTTCTAAGTCTGACGGCCTGTCTTCTCGACAAGTTGACTGGCAGCGTCTTGGTCCAAATACCACACCAGTTCCTTGAGTTGGCTCAGAGATACGGTTGGGAGATCTGTTGCCTGGGCCAACATAGCGGCATTTACTGCACTTGCCTTCTCTCTTCCTGAGGCCATGATCCAGAGGTGTTTTGTATGGGCCAGCGCCTCGAGAGTGAGGGTGATTCGCTCAGGGGGTGGCTTTGGGGCAGATCTAATTGCGATGGCTCCAGTTTGGTTTGCAGACAAGCTCGTCGAGCCGGGGAAGAGCGAGGCAATGTGGCCATCTGGGCCCAAGCTCAACAACACGATGTCGAAGCCTTCGGGGGCCTGTCCCGTCAGTAGTGATGTGTAGGAGTCAGCAGCGTCCTGAAGGGTTGTTGACGAGTTATCCGATGCGGGCATCGGATGAACCCGCCCAGGTGTGATCTGGATTTTGTCGAGGAGAGATCTTCTTGCCATAACGTCATTGCGCTGCTCGGAGCCGCTCGGCACGAACCTTTCGTCGCCCCACCACCACTCAACCCGGTCCCATGCGAGTTCGGATGCTGAAGGACTCCGTGCGATGACTTGGTACAGCTGCTCGGCAATTCGTCCTCCGGTCAGGCAGACTCGTGGAGTGCGTCCCTGAGCCAGTTGCTCACTCACAACCGCAACAAGGGCAGTTGCCACCTGTTGGGCCAAGGCTGCTGGGTTGGCCGAGATCTCAACTGGGTTCTTGGCTGAATCGCGCATCAGGAGGGTCTGCTGACCTCTTTGACGGTCTCACGATAGATCTCGTCCTCATCAAGGCGACGCAGTTCTTCTGCGAGACACTCGGCTACAGATCTGCGCTTCAGCGCTACCAAGACGCCAGCACGTCCGGGCGTTGTGTATTTCGCCATCGGGTCGGAATCCGTGCGTTGGATCGAGATGTCTCCGGCGCTGGTAGTGATCACTGCTCCCGTGATCCCATCACCGGTCGAGATACGGCGCCTGACTGGAACTCCCAGGCACATGGAGAGCCAACCGATCAGCAAAAGTGCGCTCGGAGAGGTGGCATCAGCGCTCACCTCACAACGCAGTACCTTTCCGGGAGGGTGGTCCAAGGAAGCGGCCAGGAGGGCGCGCCATGGAGTGGTCCGGGCCCAAGCCAGGTCGGTATTGCCTGCTTGATAGTCGCGGCACTGTCGACGCAAGGTCGCAGTCTGCGATTTCGTCGAAGCAGCGGCATCAGTGATCCGGCGTTGCGCCAAGCGTCCGAGTTGATCGTCACCAGGATTCGTGGGCGGGTTGGTAGGCCACCAGGCGACCACGGGCGTGTCAGGAAGGAGCAGCGGGATCACCACGGAGTCAGCATGCCCGACCACGGGTCCTTGAAGCCGAATCAGGGCCATTTCACCCGCCCAGCCATTCGTGCCGAGGCCGACTTCCGCGTCGATCTGGTTGGTGGCTCGACCGGTGCCTCTGATCAGGACCAGGATGCGACAGGGGTGTTCGTGAGTGGCTTGCTGTGCCGCGGCAATGGCTCGCGGCGCTTCATCTTCCGAGACCACGATCAGCACGGTCATGACCATCCCCATGACCGGCGACCCGGACTGGGTGCGCGCTCGCACGAACTCGGCCGCAATCGCAGCTGCGTTGGTGTCGTGCATCTCAATCATGGCCGCCGCCAACTTCGACCATCACGTGCCATCATCTGATCCGCCTCAACGGGCCCCCAGGTACCTGACTCATAGTGGGCAGGAATGCCCTTGCGCTTCCAGTGTCGGAGCACCGGATCAAGCACCCGCCAGGAGAGCTCAACTTCCTCGGTCCTGGGGAACAATGGGGGATCACCGAGCAGGACATCGAGGATCAGACGCTCATAGGCTTCGGCGGATGCCTCAGTAAAGCTCCCGCCATATGCAAAATCCATGTTGACATCACGGATCTCCAATGAAGTTCCGGGCACCTTGGCTCCGAAGCGCACTGTGATGCCCTCATCGGGCTGGATCCGGAAGACCAGAGCATTGTGGGTGAGCTCTTCGGTTGCCGTGGGCGTGAAGGGTTGATGTGGAGGCTTCTTGAAGACCAGAGCAACCTCAGTCACCCGGCGGCCCAGCCTCTTGCCGGTGCGCAGGTAGAACGGGACTCCGGCCCAACGGCGATTCTCCACCTGGAGTTTGATCGCTGCATATGTGTCAGTCTTGGAATCCGCTGGGATGTCCGCCTCATCCAGATAACCAGGCACCTGGACCCCACCGGACCAACCAGCTTGGTATTGGCCGCAGACAGTGTGATGGTCTAGGCGCTCAGGAAGGCGGACGGCTTGGAGTACCTTCTGCTTTTCAATCCGTAGGTTCTGTGCATCCAGATTGGCTGGCTCCTCCATGGCGACCAAGGCCAACAGTTGCATCAGGTGGTTTTGGATCACATCACGGGCTGCGCCGATTCCGTCGTAATAGCCTGCTCGGCTGCCGATGCCGATGTCTTCGGCCATGGTTATCTGCACGTGATCGATGAAATTGCCATTCCAGACAGCTTCAAAGAGATTGTTTGAGAATCTCAGCGCCAAGATGTTCTGGACTGTTTCCTTGCCCAAGTAGTGATCAATGCGGAATACCGAGTCGGGTGCGAAGGCGCTGGATACGACCTTGTTCAGCTCCTGGGCTGAAGCGAGATCATGACCGAATGGCTTCTCGATCACGACTCTGCGCCAGGCATCATCTGACGACGAGGCGAGTCCGTGCTCCTTGAGTTGTGAAATCACCTCACCAAAGAACTTCGGGGGGATGGACAGGTAGAAGACATGGTTGCCCATGGTGCCCCTAGTGGCATCCAACTCGCCAAGGACTTCAACCAACTGCTCAAAAGCACTGTCATCACTGAAATCGCCTTGGATGAACCTGATCCCCGCGGCAAGTTGTTGCCACACCTCTTCGCGGAAGGGGGTGCGTGAGTGAGCCGCAACTGCTTCCTTGACTTCTGCCGCGAAGTCTTCGTCAGCCCACTGGCGTCTGGCAAAGCCAACCAAACTGAAGCCTGGTGGTAGCAGACCGCGATGGGTCAGGTCGTAGATCGCGGGCATGACCTTCTTCTTGGAGAGGTCCCCAGTGACACCGAAGAGCACCATCCCACAGGGGCCCGCGATGTGGGGAAGCCGGCGATCCAATGGATTTCGCAGTGGGTTACGAGTCTTCACTACGGTTGCTTCGGTAATAGTCGATTAGCGACCTGGTTGAGGGATCTTGGGCTGCAACAGCGGATAGGTCACCATCTAGAGCTGGGGCAAGTCGAAGTGCGAGTACCTTGCCCAACTCAACCCCCCATTGATCAAAGCTGTCGATGCCCCAAACCACACCCTGGGTGAAGGTGATGTGCTCGTACAAGGCGATCAACTGGCCGAGTGTGCTCGGGGTCAGGGCGGGCGCCATGATGGAGGTGCTCGGACGATTGCCACTGAAGACCCGAGCAGGAGCGATCCATTCGGGGGTGCCTTCGGCTCGCACCTCATCAAGCGACTTGCCGAATGCCAGGGCCTGTGTCTGAGCCATGAAGTTGGCAAGCAGCAGTTGATGTACGTCGACATCGCCATCTTGGGTCGGAAATGAGGGATTGGCGAATCCGATGAAATCGGCTGGGATCAGCTTGGTGCCCTGGTGGATGAGTTGGTAGAAGGCGTGCTGTCCGTTGGTGCCGGGCTCTCCCCAGAAGACCTCACCGGTCTGGGTGGTCACAGGGGAGCCATCCCAGCGCACGCCCTTGCCATTGGACTCCATGGTCAACTGCTGGAGATAAGCAGGGAATCTATGCAGTAGTTGCGAATAGGGGAGTACCGCGTGAGTCTGCGCACCCAAGAAGTTGTCGTACCAAACATTGAGTAGGCCCATCAGAACGGGCAGGTTCTCTGAGAGCGGGGCACAACGGAAATGCTCATCGATGAGGTGCATCCCACTGAGCAGATCATTGAAATGATCAGGACCGATCGCGATCGCCAAGGAAGTGCCAATCGCTGAGTCAAGGGAATATCGCCCGCCGACCCAGTCCCAGAAGCCAAAGGCATTCTCCGGGTTGATGCCGAAGGCAGCGACATGGTCCAAAGCCGTGGAAACGGCAGCAAAATGGTGCTCTACTACGTTGGGCCCCATGCCGAGTGCCTCGATGAGCCAGGTCTTGCACAAGCGGGCATTGGTCAGGGTCTCCAAGGTCGTGAAGGTCTTGCTCGAGACGATGAACAAGGTGGTTTCAGGATCAAGACCGGCCAAGGTCAAGGCGCTGTCGGTGGGGTCGATATTACTGAGGAAGCGGCACTGGAGCTTTGGTGATCTGAACGGAGCAAGCGCCTCGTAGGCCATCACCGGACCCAAGTCAGATCCGCCAATGCCGATATTGACCACAGTGCTGATCGGTTTGCCTGTGGCGCCCAGCCAGTCACCCGCACGGACTCTGTTTGCAAAGGCGTACATCTTGGTGAGCTCGTCGTGCACCTGAGCGTTGACATCTTGGCCGGCAACGATCAGCGGCTGCCCGGCGGGCGTCCTGAGAGCCGTGTGCAGGGCTGGACGATCTTCTGTTGCGTTGACGTGATCGCCACGAAACATCGCGTCTCGACGCTGTTCCAACCCGACCTGATCGGCCATCTCAACGAGAGCATCCACGATGGCGGGAGTGATCAGGTTCTTGGACAGGTCAACATACAGATCACCTGCTCGCAGTGTGAACTGCTCGACACGATTTGGGTCTCCGTCGAACCAGACCTTCAGGTCTGGGTTGAAATCTCTCGCCAGTGAGGTCAGCTTCGACCAAGCCGCGGTCGAGACTGGATCGATGGGCCGGTCGTTCATGCCTGAGCCGAACTCGCAGCCGCCAGCGATTGCTCGACGCGATCCTGCACATCAGCCCACGCTTGATCGAACTTGCTCAACCCCTCCTGGAGCAGGGTGTCGATCACATCGGAGTAGTTGATGCCGGCGCCCTCCAGATCGTCCATCACAGTTTGTGACTGGAGGTAGAAGGGACGCACTTGATCAGTGGCCACGTTACCGTGGTCACTGACCGCCATCAGGGTTGCTTCAGGCATGGTGTTCACGGTGTCTTCAACGACGAGGTCAAGGACATACATGGTGTCTGGATAGGCGGGATTCTTGACGCCAGTCGAGGCCCAGAGAGGTCGCTGAGGATTGGCTCCGTTACGTGCCAATGCCTCCCATCGAGGTGTGCGCAATGACTCCTCGAAGAGCTGATAGGCCAGTCGTGCGTTGGCGACACCGGCCTTGCCGAGTAGTTGGTGGTCAGCATTTGCCAACTCCAAACGACGATCGATCTCAGTGTCTAGCCGCGAGACGAACAGGGAGGCCACGGAATGGATCTGTGAGAGGTCGTGTCCATTCAGCACTGCCTGCTCGAGCCCACTCAGATAGGCGTCGATGACGCCCTGATACTGCTCAAGGCCAAAGATTAGAGTGACATTGATGTCCAGTCCGGCAGCAGTGGCCGAAGTGATTGCCTGCAGACCTGCGTCAGTTGCCGGGATCTTGACCATCACATTGGGGCGACCTACAGCGGTGGCCATTTTGTGGGCCATGGCTACCGTGGCCTCGATGTCGTGGGCCAAGGCAGGGGGGACTTCAATCGAGACCCGCCCATCGCGGTGTTGTGAATCCCCGAAGGCGCCAGCCATCAGGTCACAGGCCAACCTGACATCGGTGGTCATGAGCTCGAAGATGGCGTCATCGGTCGCAATCCGCGCCTCGGCTAGTTCGCGCACCTGAGTTGCATAGTGCTCACTGCCCGCGAGGGCAGCGGAGAAAATTGATGGATTGGTGGTGACGCCAACAACCTGTTTGTCCCGGATCAGTTCTGCCAGGTTGCCTGACTCGATCCGGCTTCGCGAAAGATCATCGAGCCAGATCGAAACCCCGGCAGCAGAGAGATCCTTCAGGTGATCGGTCATGGTGTCCTCTCCTCTTGTGTTGACCTGAGGTTTGATCAGGCCTCGCCGCTGACTTCCTTGAGACTCTCCAAAGCCGCGGTGGTTGCCGCTTCGGCAGTGATCCCAAATTCGTCGTACAGCCGTGCATAATCTGCGGATGCGCCGAAGTGTTCCAAGGAGACGCTACGGCCATGGTCGCCCACGATCCGGTGCCATCCTTGGGAAATGCCGGCTTCGATCGACACGCGAGCCTTAACCGCTCGTGGGAGCACGGAATCCCTATAGGCGGGGTCTTGCTCGAAGAACCACTCCAGACAAGGCATCGAAACCACACGCGCAGACACGCCCTGTGCGATGAGCCGCTCGCGCGCTGCGACTGCGATCTGCACCTCTGACCCAGTGGCGATCAGAATTACGTCGGGGGTGCCGTCCGGGTCGATCAGCACATAGCCGCCTCGCTTGACCAAAGAGGTGTCCGCGAAGCCCGAATCACCACGAGGGAAGATCGGCACGTCTTGACGGGTCAGGATCAGACCTGCTGGCCGATCTGATCGCTCCACGATTGTCTGCCAGGCAGCCGCGGTTTCATTGGCATCTGCGGGACGCACGATGTCAAGGCCTGGGATGGCCCGCAGGGCAGCCAAGTGCTCTACAGGTTGATGGGTCGGACCATCCTCGCCCAGCCCGATCGAGTCATGTGTCCAGACGTAGACGACCGGCAGTTTCATCAAAGCCGCAAGACGCACGGCGCCTCGCATGTAGTCGGAGAAGGCCAAGAAGGTGCCCCCGAAGACCTTCGACTCACCATGTACGGCGATGCCGTTCATGATCGCGCCCATGGCGTGTTCGCGGATGCCGAAGTGAAGCACGCGCCCGTGGATTGGGTCACCGCTCCACATCTTGGTGGAGCGATCGACGGGGATGAATGACGGGCTCGACTCGATGGTGGTGTTGTTTGAGTCGGCCAGGTCAGCAGAGCCGCCCCACAGCTCAGGTAGAGCTTGTGCCAATGCCTGAATGGTGACTCCCGAGGCCTTACGGGTGGACATGGTCTTGGGGGCTGCTCCTGAGGACCCGGTCTCAAAGGTCGGGAGGCCAGCGGCCCAGTCATCGGGCAGTTTGCCGTCTCGGAGGCGTTGGAGCAGTTGAGCTGCCTCGGGGTTGTTGCTGGCCCAGCCAGCGAATTGCTGGTCCCACTCGGCGCGCAAGGCCGAGCCACGATTGACCAGTGATCGAGTGTGATCAAGCACTTCCTGAGCGACCTCGAAGGACTTGGCGGGATCCATCCCCATGATCTGCTTGGTGGCTGCGACCTCCTCGGTCCCCAGCGCGGAGCCGTGAGACTTTCCGGTGCCCTGTGCATTTGGGGCGGGCCAAGCAATGATCGTGCGGAGGTTGATGAAGCTGGGCCGGGTTGTCTCTGCCCTGGCTGCCTGGATGGCGTCGTAAAGCGCGGAGATGTCTTCGCGGTACTCCGTGCCGCCATTTGTCCAGTCGACGTCTTGTACATGCCAGCCGTAGGCCTCGTAGCGCTTGGAGACATCCTCAGCGAAGGTGATGGCCGTGTCGTCCTCGATTGAGATCCGGTTGTCGTCGTAGATCACGACCAGGTTGCCCAACTGTTGGACTCCCGCAATGGAGGAGGCTTCTGCGCTGACACCTTCTTGGAGGTCGCCATCGCTGCACAAGACATACACGAAATGGTCGAAGATCGAAGCCTCGGCAGTGTTTGGGTCAAGCAGGCCACGTTGGCGTCGAGCAGCCATGGCCATGCCAATCGCATTGGCCACGCCTTGGCCGAGCGGACCAGTTGTGGTCTCCACACCTGCCGTGTGGCCGTACTCCGGGTGACCAGGGGTCAGGCTGTCCCATGTGCGAAGCGCCTTGATGTCGTCGAGTTCAAGACCAAATCCACCCAAGAAGAGCTGTGCGTACAACGTCAGGCTTGAGTGGCCGCAACTCAAGACGAATCTGTCGCGTGCGATCCACTTGGGATCGCTGGGATCGTGACGCATCACCTTTTGGAAAAGGAGATAGGCAGCCGGCGCCAGACTCATGGCGGTGCCCGGGTGACCGTTGCCCACCTTTTGTACGGCGTCCATCGCGAGTCCGCGGATCGTGTCAACTGCTCTGTCGTCGAGTGCTTCCCAATCCAACGACGCGGTGGTGGTCACTAGGTAGTTCCTCTCGAAGGTGTGATTGCTCATTCCACCCTAGTCTGACGCCCCAGCGGGCCCGAACTGAGCCAAGGGTTAGACTTCGATGGTTGCCCACTTGGGCACACAACCAAGGTGATCAGAAGGCGAGCCGAGTTGTCAGCGGTCGAATCCGAGGTGTCCGTGTCAGATGCACGCTCCACTGGAGCCACTGCACAAGTCGTAGAGCAGGCGACCCTGCGTGACGTGATCGGCGCATATGTCGGCCTCACCAAGCCGCGCGTCATTGAACTGCTGTTGCTCACCACTGTGCCAGTGATGTTCTTTGCTCAGCGAGGGGTGCCGCCACTGGGTCTAGTGGTGGCCACGGTGGTTGGTGGCACCTTGTCAGCTGGCAGTGCAAATGCCTTGAACTGCGTCTACGACCGTGACATCGACGAGCAGATGCGTCGTACCCGACGTCGTGCCCTGCCCAGACATATCGTGAGTCCTCTTGCCGCACTCGTCTTCGGCTTGGCGTTGATGGTGCTATCCACCGTCATCTTGGGCCTCTTCGTCAACTGGCTCTCGGCAGGTCTGGCACTGGCGGCGAGTGCGTTTTATCTGTTGGTCTACACGATGATCTTGAAGCGACGTACCGCTCAAAATATCGTTTGGGGTGGGATCGCAGGCTGCTTCCCGACCTTGATCGGCTGGACTGCGGTGACCAACCAGATCGACTGGGAGCCACTCATCCTCTTTGCGGTTGTCTTCTTCTGGACGCCGCCACACACCTGGGCTCTCGCAATGCGTTATCGCGAGGACTACGCGAGTGTGGATGTGCCGATGTTGCCAGTCATCAAAGATGCACGTGGCGTGGCCAACCAGATCGTGCTCTATTCGTGGGTCATGGTGGCCACATCCTTGGTGCTCTGGCCAGTTGCCGAGACCGGGCTCTTCTACCCGATAGTTGCGTTGATCTTGGGTGCAGGCTTCTTGGTGGAGGCACACCTGATGTGGTTACGGGCCAGAAACAGTGATGAGCTTTCGATGGTCAAACCGATGAGACTCTTCCATCTGTCCAACCTGTATCTGTCATTGCTATTTGTCGCCGTGGCGCTGGACCCCTTGCTGTCGCGCTGAGTGATCACCCGATCGGCAAGTTGTTGACCTGACTGGTCAAGGTCAGGGGAGTGCGACGCATCACGGCCAAGACTTGGGTCATGACGCCGGCGATCAAGGCTGCTCCGAGCATGTGAGCGGCGACGAGCACGATCGGCAGGTTGCTGAAGTACTGCACATAGCCGATCGCCCCTTGCGACAGTTGTACGACGAATAGGGTCGCAACCGCTACGGTCGCTGGCTTCGGTGCCCGGCTGGCCGACAAGATCAGCAGCAGCCCCAGGGTGAGGCCGATGTGCAAGAACACGAAGTCGGCATGCAGTTGCGACCATTGCAGGGGATCCAGCCCGTTGCGGGGCACATCGGCTGAGCCTGCGTGTGGGCCAGCCCCAGTCACGATGGTGCCGAAGTAGAGCACTGCCCATCCACTCAGGTAGATGGCCCAGGCAAGCGGGCGCAGATGTCCACCCGGCGAGGCTTCGGGATGAGTCACCTTGTCGAGGAAGATCACCCCGAGGGAGACCAGGCCCATCGAGGCCAGTAGGTGTAGTGCCACCAGCCAAGGATTCAAGTCGGTAAGCACGGTGATCCCGCCAATCACTGCTTGCACAGGGATGGCAAGGCCCAAGATCAGGGCCAAGGTACGCAACTGCTTGCGCCCCGATTGCCACGCGGCTATGAATGTGAAGATGGCGATCGCGGCGAGTGCAAAGGTCAGGAGTCGGTTGCCAAACTCGATGGCTGAGTGATAGGTCAGTGCGCCGTGAGGCGTGAACGACCCCGGATCGCAGTGCGGCCAAGTGGGGCAGCCGAGTCCTGAGCCGGTAAGCCGGACTGCTCCTCCCGTGACAACAAGCAGACCGTTGCCGATGATCGACAACCAAGCAGCTGCCTTGAGCCACGCTGTGGTCCCGAGATTCACTCCCATTTGAATGTCCTTGCTGTCAGGAAGGTGCCAAGCACGGCCCACCCGGCCATCACGCCCAAGCCGCGTAGATCCCAAGAGCCATGCTGTAGAGCCTGTCGCATGCTTTCGCCCAGAGCTCCACTGGGGAGATAGGACGTGAAGCGGCCAAATCCGCCGTACGCCGAAGCGGGCAGCACCACGGCACCTCCAGCCATCATGAGCAGGTAGAGCAGATTAGCCATGGCCAATGTGGCCTCGGCACGCAGAACTCCAGCAATGAAAAGGCCCAGCGATGCAAACGCAGCCGTGCCCAGGATCAGCGAACTCAAGAATGGCCAAAATCCAACTTCGGGTTGCCAACCGAGAGTGAAGGCGACCAATGCGACTACCAGGAGTTGTAGGGCCTGGACCATGAGCAGAGCCCTGACCTTGCCCAATAGGAGTCCGTGCCTGGGCAGTGGTGAGGAACCCAGTCTCTTGATCACCCCGTAACGCCGCTCGAAACCGGTCGCGATCGCCAAGGAGGCGAAGGAAGTCGACATCACTGCTAGGGCGATCACGCCGGGTGTGAAGACATCCACCGCGCGCGATGAGAGATGCAAGCCAAGTCGATCAGCTCCAAGCACTGCTCCAACCAGCACTAGGATGGGGATGACAATCGCCAAGAGCAATTGCTCGCCATTTCGGAGCATCAGTCTGGCTTCCATGGCAGCGTGAGCGCGCACCTGAGTGTGCAAGGGAGCTGCTGCGGGGTTGGGTGTGAAGGTGCCGCTCACGGCGTCAACTCCCTTCCAGTGAGCTCCAAGAAGACATCCTCGAGGGTGCGCTGACCAAGGTTGAGCGAGTCCGGCAAGATCGCATTTCTCTCGCACCAATTCGAGACCTTGGCCAAGGTGGTCGAATCAGCATGGCCGGTGAGCAGGAGTGTGACTTCGTTGAGTTGGTGAATCTCTGTGGCGGGGCCGAGCTCTGCCTGCAACAACATTGGTGCATCTGGGTTGAGCGGAGATTGGACGACCAGCCTGATGTGTGTGGCACCCGACTGAGTGAGCTCGGCGGGTGTGCCGCTGGCGATGAGTCGACCGCTGTCGATGATGTGGATCTGATCGGCCAATGACTCGGCCTCGTCCATGTAGTGGGTGGTCAACACGACGCTGACCCCGTCTTGGTTGAGCTCCTTGAGCAACTCCCACGTCGTACGCCGCGCAGCAGGATCCATGCCAGCCGTGGGCTCGTCGACGAAGATGAGCTCGGGCCTGCCGATGATTGCCATGGCCAAGCTCAGTCTCTGCTGCTGCCCACCGGACAGTCGGCGATACGGAGTGCGCCCCAGCGATTGGAGTCCGAGGCGCTCAACCAGCAGATCTATGGGCAGTGGATTGGCATGCAGGCTGGACATGTAACGCAACATCTCGACGCCATGCACTCCTGACCAGGCGCCGCCGTTCTGCAGCATGACCCCGATCTTCGGGAGCAATGCCCGTCGATCCGCCTGCGGATCGAGGCTCAAGACCCTGACTGTGCCCTGATCTGGCTTGCGATAGCCCTCGCAGGTCTCCAGGGTCGTGGTCTTGCCGGCTCCGTTCGGGCCGAGTACTGCGGTGATCGTGTGGCGATCAATGGTGAGGTCGAGATGGTCCACGGCTACCTTCTCGCCGTACTTCATGACCAGGCCAGCGATCTCGACGACGGGAGAAGTGGGCACGGGATCAGTCTAGGGAGGCTGCATAGGTCGCTCGTGAACACCCTGAGGAAGTTAGGTTACCCTTATTTGAAACCCGAGATCGAATAAGGGCACACTTGCGTTGTGGAAATAGAAGATCTCCATGACGAACCGACGCGTGAACGGGTCGTTCGGTCGATTCTGGAGAATGGCCCCTCTACAGCGGCAAGCCTCGGTGAGCGCCTTGAGCTCACTCCTGCCGCAGTTCGGCGCCATCTCGACGTGCTCCTGACTGAAGGGCGCATCGAGTCTCAAGAACCACGAGTTGCGAGCGGGCGTGGGCGTGGGCGACCGGCCAAGACCTTTGCCCTGACTGACTCGGGTCGAGACCTGTTTGACCAGGCCTACGACGACCTTGCCGCGCAGGCCTTGCGCTTCTTGCGCGAGACGGCCGGAGATGAAGCGATCCGTGCGTTCGCCGATCGCCGCGTGGCCTTCATCAAGGAGAACTTCGCGGATCTGGCGCAGGCCAATCCTGAGCTCTCAGCGGCGGAGGTGTTGGCCAGGTTGTTCACTGCTGAGGGTTACGCAGCCAGCGTGCGCACGCTGCCGATCGGGGAGCAACTGTGCCAACAGCACTGCCCGGTCTCGCACGTTGCAAACGAGTTTCCACAACTTTGCGAAGCAGAGACCGAAGCCATCAGCGAGGTCCTCGGGAGCCATGTGCAGCGCTTGGCCACGATCGCCCATGGCGATGGCGTGTGCACGACCTGCATCCCCGCACCAGAGCTTGCCCTGACCCTCAAGACGAAGGAGACCAGATGACCACCATTGACGAGCGTAACCCGGAGCTTGAGGGCATTGGCCGCTATGAGTTCGGCTGGCACGACAGCGATGATGCGGGCGAGACCGCACAACGAGGGCTCAACGAATCCGTCGTGCTCGACATTTCCAGCAAGAAGGATGAGCCAAAGTGGATGCGCGACCTGCGCATGCGTGGGCTGAAGCTCTTCGGCAAGAAGCCGATGCCGACTTGGGGCGCTGACCTGACCACGATCGACTTCGACAACATCAAGTACTTCGTGCGCTCAACTGAGAAGCAGGCTCAGTCTTGGGAAGACCTCCCCGAGGACATCAAGAACACCTACGACCGGTTGGGCATCCCTGAAGCCGAGAAGCAACGCTTGGTGGCTGGTGTGGCCGCTCAATACGAATCAGAGGTCGTCTATCACCAGATCCGAGAGGATCTCGAAGAGCAGGGCGTCATCTTCGTCGACACCGACACTGCACTGAAAGAGCACGAGGAGCTCTTCAAGGAGTACTTCGGCACGGTCATCCCCGTAGGCGACAACAAGTTTGCTGCGCTCAACACTGCGGTGTGGTCGGGCGGATCCTTCATCTACGTGCCCAAGGGCGTGCATGTCGACATCCCGTTGCAGGCATATTTCCGGATCAACACCGAAAACATGGGGCAGTTCGAGCGCACCTTGATCATCGTCGACGAAGGCGCCTATGTGCACTATGTCGAGGGTTGTACCGCGCCGATCTACAGCTCTGATTCGCTGCACTCCGCAGTCGTGGAGATCATCATCAAGAAGGGTGGGCGCTGCCGCTACACGACCATCCAGAACTGGTCGAACAACGTCTACAACCTCGTCACCAAGCGGGCGATGTGTGAGGCCGGAGCCACTATGGAGTGGGTTGACGGCAATATCGGCTCCAAGGTCACCATGAAATACCCGGCCGTCTATCTGATGGGCGAACACGCAAAGGGAGAGACGCTCTCCATTGCCTTCGCAGGCGAGGGGCAACACCAAGATGCTGGCGCCAAGATGGTGCACGCAGCCCCCCACACCTCATCGAGCATCCTGAGCAAGTCAGTGGCCCGCGGTGGTGGCCGCACGTCGTACCGCGGACTCATCCAGATCAATGAGGGGGCCCACGGCTCCAAGAGCAATGTCTTGTGTGATGCGCTGCTGGTAGACCAAATCAGCCGTTCAGACACCTATCCCTATGTGGACATTCGTGAAGATGACGTGTCCATGGGGCACGAGGCCAGCGTCTCCAAGGTCAGTGAAGACCAGCTCTTCTATCTGATGTCGCGGGGCATGGCAGAAGAAGAGGCGATGGCGATGATCGTGCGTGGATTCGTCGAGCCAATCGCCAAGGAGCTGCCCATGGAATATGCCCTTGAACTCAATCGCCTAATCGAGTTGCAGATGGAAGGAGCTGTTGGGTGACCTCCAGCGTTGAATCTGTCCGCTCCGCACTGGAGATGGACCACCCCCTGGACAAGGTTGAATCCCACCTCCATCCGGAGGGCTCCCTTGACCCAGACTTCTTTGAGATCCCGTCGGGTCGTGAAGAGATCTGGCGGTTCACTCCGTTGAAGCGTTTGCTCGGAATCCATGCCGATGCGCCTTTGGATGGCGACAACTGCAAGGTGTCGGTGACAGCGGCCGAGGGCGTGACGGTCAAGCAGATTTCTGCCGATGACTCATCACGAGGGTCCTCTGGCTATGTCCCACGTGATCGGGTCAGTGCTCGTGCTTGGTCTGCCACGAAGCTGGGGCATCTGGTCGAGATCCCTATTGAGGCCGAACCCACTGGGGTGACCTTGGTGGGAATCCACGGTGAGAGCCTGAGCACAGCAAGCGCTGGCCACCTGGTGATCAAGGCTGGTCGGTTCAGCAAGGCAGTCGTGGTTGTGCGTTTCACCGGCTCCGCAGTCTTGGCCGACAATGTGGAGATCATCGTCGAAGACGGTGCCCAGTTGAACCGTC
>WBZM01000570.1_pt1 | contig 49232 bp, 44 predicted proteins | sample 5204271 | NCBI WGS metagenome assembly WBZM01 (sample SAMN12344346, study PRJNA552823) | activated sludge metagenome | biome: Activated sludge suspended growth; feature: Nitrification reactor; material: Wastewater; isolation source: activated sludge from nitrification reactor of wastewater... | reverse complement strand
TGGACGCCTTGCTGGCCGGCGACGAGGTGGCGCACAGCCTGGGCGTGGCGCCGCAGCGGCTGCGCCGGCAGGTGCTCGTCGTCACCGCACTGGCCACGGCGTGCTGCGTGGCGCTGGCGGGTGTCATCGGCTTCGTGGGGCTGATGGTGCCGCACCTGATGCGCCGCACGGCCGGCCTGCTGCACGCCGCGCTGGTGCCCGCCTGCGCCTTGCTGGGCGCGCTGCTGCTGCTGGGCAGCGATCTGGTGGCCCGGGTGGCGATGGCGCCGCAGGAGCTGCCCGTGGGCATCGTCACCGCCAGCATCGGGGCGGCCTTCGTCATCGGCCTGCTCTGGCAGCGCGGTCCGGCCGTCGCGTGACCGACCCCTCCACGAACACCTTCGCTCCGCCATGACACCCTTCGCACCCCGCCGCTCCATCGAAAAGGTCGAAGAGGGCCTGGAACTCGCGCCCAAGTTCGGCCCCGAGGGCCTGCTGCCCTGCATCACCACCGACGCCGCCAGCGGCGAGGTGCTGATGCTGGGCTGGATGAACGCCGAGGCGCTGCAGCGCACGATGGCCACGCGCGAAGCGCACTACTGGAGCCGCAGCCGCCAGGTGCTGTGGCACAAGGGGGGCACCAGCGGCCTGGTGCAGCACCTGGTGGAGCTGCGCATCGACGACGATCAGGACGCGCTCTGGCTGCGGGTGCGCCTGCAGGCCGGGCCGCAGGCCGACCCGGCGAGCTGCCACGTCGGCTACCGCAGCTGCTTCTACCGCGCGGTGGACCCCGACACCGGCGCGCTGCGCTTCGTGGAAGACGGCAAGACCTTCGACCCGCGCCTCGTCTACGGCGACGCGCCCAACCCGACGGTGCTGTGATGGGGGCGGCAGAACTCCTGCAGCAACCATCGCTCGTCTGCATCGGGCGCAGCGCCGAGGTGCTGGGTGACATCGCCCGCCCGGGCGTCGAGCTCGCGGCCTGGCAGCGTGGCGCGGACCCGGCCTGGGCCAGCTGGCTGGCGACGCTGCCGGCCGATGCGCTGCCGGTGTGTCGGCTGGAGGTCGCGCCGGACGAGACGGTCCCTGCGTTGCACGGCCACTTCGACGCCGAAGGCATCCCTGCTGGCGTGCCTCGCGACGCCTTGGTGGCCGACATGGCCGGGCTCGTCACCCGCTTCGCAACGCTGGCCCACACCCGCACCGTGCGGCTGCGGCTGGACGCCGTCAGCGGCGACGCCTGCCGCCGCTGGCACCGCGACTGCGTGCCCCTGCGCCTGATCTGCACTTACCGCGGCCCGGGGACGCAGTGGGTGCCGCCGGCCTGGGGCGATGCGGTGATCGCCCAGCCCGACGCCGACACGGCGCAGGCGCTGAGCTTCGAGGCCGGTGACGTGGCCCTGTTCAAGGGCTGCGGCTGGCCCGGGCAGGCGCACGACGGTGGCATCGTCCACCGCTCGCCCCGCATCGCGGGCACGGGCACCTCCCGCCTGGTGCTTGTGCTGGATGTCGCCCGGCCCACCATCCCGAGGAACCAGGCATGACCACCGAGATCCTCGTCTGCGTGCTCTGCCGCCCGGCCGAACGGCCGCGTGACCTGCCGCGCCCTGGTCGTGCCCTGCTGGAAGCCATCGAGAACGTCGCCCTGCGCGACGATCTGGCGTTTCCCATCCGGCCCGTGGACTGCATGAGCGGCTGCCGCCGCCACTGCACCGTGGCGCTGCAGGCTCCCGGCAAGACCAGCTACTTCTTCGGCGACCTGCCGGCCGACGAGACCAGCGCCGAACAAGTGCTGGCCTGCGCCGCGCTGCACCAGGCCAGCCCCGACGGCTTCATGGCCCGCGAGGCGCGGCCCGAGCGGCTGCGCGAAGGCATCCTGGCGCGGCTGCCGGCACCACTTCCTTCTTCTTCTTCTCCTTCTACGGAGCCCACAACATGACCCTGGCCACGCTGGCCCCCGAACCTCCCGTGCAGGCCGCGCACCACGGCTATACCCGTGCGCAGGAACTGCCGGCCCTGCTGCGGCAGCGCATCGTGCTGCTGGACGGCGCCATGGGCACGATGATCCAGCAGCGCCGGCTCGGCGAAGCGCAGTTCCGGGGTGAACGCTTCGCCCTCCATCCCGGCACGCTCAAGGGCAACAACGAACTGCTCAACCTGACGCAGCCGCAGGTGGTGCGCGAGATCCACGAGGCCTACCTGGCCGCGGGCTCCGACATCGTCGAGACCAACACCTTCGGCGCCACCGCCATCGCCCAGGCCGACTACGACTTGGCCCACCTGGCCCGCGAGATGAACGTGCGGGCCGCCGCCCTGGCGCGCGAGGCCTGCGATCGCTTCAGCACACCCGGGCAGCCGCGCTACGTGGCCGGCGCCATCGGCCCCACGCCGGGCACCGCCAGCATCAGCCCGGACGTCAACGACCCCGGCGCGCGCAACGTCAGCTTCGACGAGCTGCGCGCCGCTTACCGCGAACAGGTCGAAGGGCTGCTCGAAGGCGGCGCGGACATCCTGCTGGTGGAGACCATCTTCGACACCCTCAACGCCAAGGCCGCCGCCTTCGCGATCGAGGAGGCCTTCGAGGCCAGCGGCGAGCGCCTGCCTGTCATCCTGAGCGGCACCGTCACCGACGCCTCGGGCCGCGTGCTCAGCGGCCAGACCGTCCCGGCCTTCTGGCACAGCGTGCGCCACGTGCAGCCGCTGGCAGTGGGCCTGAACTGCGCCATGGGTGCGGCGCTGATGCGGCCCTACCTGGCCGAACTGGCGCGCGTGGCCGACGACACCTTCATCAGTTGCTATCCGAACGCCGGCCTGCCCAACCCGATGAGCGAGACCGGCTTCGACGAGACGCCGGAGGTCACCTCGCGGCTGCTGGGCGAGTTCGCGCGCGATGGGCTGGTGAACCTGGTGGGCGGCTGCTGTGGAACCACGCCCGAGCACATACGGGCCATTGCAGAGGCTGTGCGGACCGACATGCCCCGACCTGTGCCTGCATCATTGCCACGGTGAGCGGCGGCTGGCCTCATCGACTTTGCTCTGCAAGTTCCAGCGCAAGCAGTCGTCAACGCACGACTTGCAGAAGAGCGATGGTCGCTCAAGATCGCCATTCGTGGGATCGTTGCGGCTGCCGCAGCCGAGGGCGCGTGAGTCCGCGCACGTCGCGGCACCGCAGACTGCTCGGAGACCGCGGGTCTTCGATCGGCAGCTTCTGGACGAACGATTCGACGTGGCGGCCGTCTCCTCAGGGTCGATTTGTGCCGCTCGGGGGCGGTCTGGGAAGGCGTTGGGAGAAGGCTGACCCTTGGGCAGGGTTCGCTAGGGCAGCCGATACCGTCCGCGGCGCGCGGGATACCGTCAACGAGCCGCTGGACGCGTTGCTGATACCGTCATCGGAGGCCGAAGGCCGCTCTCTTTGCGTTGAGGACGAGGCGGAAGCGGGCCTCATCGCCTGCGGTCATGAGCAACAAAGCCTTCATGCCCGTTGCCGCGACGGTAGCAATGTCGGTATCGGACGAGTTTTCCTTGCGACAGGGCAACTCTCCACCTATGAGGACGGCTCGGCTGTTGACAATAGAGTGGGAGTGATCGCCGGGCCTACTCGGGCTCGGCGTCGAAGCGCTCCACCGGTGCCAGCCGGATCAGCTGCTGCGCGGCGTCGCGCGTGCCGAACAGCCACGCATCGACGTTCTCGAGCTCGATCGGCACCACCGAGCGCTTGTCCTGCCGGTCGGGCGGCAGCTTGGGGTCGGGCTTGTGCATGCGCTTCATCAGCGCGTGCTCGTCGGCGTTCAGCGTGAGCAGGGTGTAGCTCTCGACGATCTCGCAGCTGCGCAGGTCGGTCCAGGTGTTCCACAGGCCCGCCAGGCCCCAGGGCTCGCCGTCGGCGCGCCGGAAGCGCCACCAGTGGTTGCGGCCCGTTTCCCAGCAGGGCTCGAAGAACACGCTGGCCGGCACCACGCAGCGCTTGCCGAGCCGCCAGGAATCCTTGAAGGTCGGCTTGCCGGCCATCTCCTCCGAGCGGGCGTTGCAGGTGGAGTACTTCAGGTCCGCCGTCTTCGACCACGACGGCACCAGCCCGAAGCGCCCGACCACCAGCTCGCGCTCCGGCGCGGTGGCCTCGCGCGCGGCGCGAATGAACGCGCCCTGGCGCGCCGGGAATACCTCGGCGCCGCGCCACGGGCTGTGGCGGCCGATGTGCCAGACGCGCTCGATGGCGGCGGCTTCGGGCGAGACATAACGGGTGCACATGGGCGGTTCGTCGTCGGCGTGCGACAGGTCGGCAGGGCGAGCGGATGCTAGCGCGCCGGCCGAGCGAGAATGCGCCGCGAAAGGAGCAGTGCCCCGATGAGCGAGGCTGTCGACGAAGCGGCGATGCGGCTGGCGATCGACCAGGCGCGTAATGCCTGGCTGGTGGGCGAGGTGCCCGTCGGCGCGGTCATCGTGCGCGACACGCCGTCCGGCCGGCAGGTGGTGGCCACCGGCTACAACCGGCCGATCACCGAGCACGACCCGACCGCGCATGCCGAGATCGTCGCGCTGCGCCATGCGGCCACGCTGCTGGCCAACTACCGGCTGCCGGAGTGCGAGCTGTACGTGACGCTCGAACCCTGCGCGATGTGCGCGATGGCGCTCTTGCATGCGCGCTTCAAGCGCGTGGTGTTCGGTGCCTTCGACCCCAAGACCGGCGCGGGCGGCTCGGTAGTCGACCTGTTCGCGAACCGGCAGCTCAACCACCACACCGAACTCGTCGGCGGCGTGCTGGCGCACGACTGCGGGCAGGTGCTGCGCGAGTTCTTCGCCGAGCGCCGCGAGCAGTACCGCCAGCGTCGCGGCGAGCGCGGACTGGACACGGGCGGCAGCGCCGACGCGCCCGACACCATTCCTGCCGGCGAGGCGATCGAACTCGACCTGCAGCCGCCCGCCAGCACCCCATGACGACGCTCCAGTTGTTCTCCCCCTCCGGCGTGGTCGCATCCGCGAAGACGCTGAGCCTCGCCGCGCGGCGCCTCGCCGGACTCGGATTCGAGGTCCACGTCGACGAGGCCGCGCGTGCGCGCCACCAGCGCTTCGCCGGCGATGACGAGACGCGCCTCGCGGCGATCCATCGCGTCGCGAAGGCGGCGCCGTCGATCGCGATGGCCTCGCGCGGCGGCTACGGCCTGACGCGGCTGCTCGACCGCATCGACTGGAAGCTGCTGGCCTCGAGTGTCGAGCGCGGCACGCGCTGGGTCGGCCACAGCGACGTCACGACGCTGCAGCTGGCGCTGCTGGCGCACGCGAAAGGCGTCACCTGGGCCGGGCCGATGGCCTGCTACGACTTCGGCGGCGAGGCGCTCGACGAGGTCACGCGCGACTGCTTCGTCGAGGCGATGCACGGCGAGCTCGAGGCGGTGGGCTTCCGCACCGACGACGGGTTCGACGGTCTCGGCGTGCGCGGCACGCTGTGGGGTGGCAACCTGTGCATGCTGAACTCGCTGCTCGGCACGCTGCACTGGCCGCGCATCAAGGGCGGCATCCTGTTCGTCGAGGACGTCAACGAGCATCCGTACCGCATCGAGCGCAGCCTGCTGCAATTGCACCAGGCCGGGGTGCTGGATGCACAGAAGGCGATCCTGCTCGGCGCGTTCACGGAGTGGCGGCCGTCGCCGCTGGACCGCGGCTACGGCTTCAAGCGCATGGTCGAGCGGCTGCGCGCCGAGACCCGCACGCCCATCCTCACCGGCCTGCCGTTCGGCCATGTGCCCACCAAGGTGAGCCTCCCGGTGGGCGCGCGCGTGGAGCTGGCGGTGCAGGCACGCGACGTGCTCGTGGGTTGGGCTTGATCTGCGTCTGGAGTCGCTGCTCTAAACGTCGCTTCTGCCCCTTGAACATGGGGCTGCGGGCGGTGAAACCCTGAGGGGCAGGCCGGCCGCGACGCTTATCATTCGCGACTGCCTTTCGGCGGCCGGGCCACAAGCCGCGGGTCGTCGGAGGCAGATTTGTTTTGGCGGGGTGGCCGCGTCAAGCCTGCGGCGCACCCCGGATCGACGAAGGGGACGACCGCATGCACGGTCCGATGAGAGGGTGGGGTGCGCGGTTCGCGATGGCAGTCACGCTGCTGCTGGCCGCCTGCAACAACAGTCCGTACCCGGACGGCGCCGCCGCCACCAACACGCTCTTCAACTCCTTCGACGAGCGCTCGCCGCGCTACCTCGACCCTACGGCGTCGTACAGCAACCCCGAGACGCCCTACACCTACTCGGCCTACGAGCCGATGTACGGCTACCACTACCTGAAGCGGCCCTACGAACTGATCCCGAAGACGGCGGTCTCGGTGGTCAAGCCGCGCTACGTCGACAAGGCCGGACAGCCGCTGCCCGACGACGCATCGCCCGAGCTGATCGCCGAGAGCATCTACGACATTCCGCTGAAGAGGGGCATCCTCTACGCGCCTCATCCGGCGTTCGCGAAGGACGACAAGGGCGAGTACCTCTACCACCACCTGACGCGCGAGCAGGTCGGCGACAAGCGCTCGCCGTGGGACTTCGAGAAGCAGGGCACACGCGAGCTGGTGGCGGAGGACTACGTCTACGCCTTCAAGCGCCACGCCACCACGCGCATCGAGGCGCCGATCTACGCGATCTTCTCGGAGTACGTGGTCGGCCTGAAGGAGTACGGCGAGCTGATCAAGGCGGAGGACGCCAAGCTGCTCAAGGGCCTGCCCGAGTCGAGCCCCGACAAGCCCTTCCTCGATTTCCGCCGCTGGCCGCTGGCTGGCGTGACCGCGCCCGACAGCCACACGGTGCGCTTCCGCATCAAGGGCAAGTACCCGCAGTGGAAGTACTGGCTGGCGATGACCTTCTCGTCGCCGGTGCCCTGGGAGGCCGATGCCTTCTACGCGCAGCCGGGCATGAACCAGAACGGCCTGTCTCTCGTGAAGTGGCCGGTGGGCACCGGCCCGTTCATGATGACCGAGTACGTGCAGGACCGCCGGCACGTCATGAAGCGCAACCCGAACTACCGCGGCGAGCCCTATCCCTGCGAAGGCGAGCCCGGCGACAAGGAGAAGGGCCTGCTCGACGACTGCGGCAAGACCATGCCCTTCGTCGACACCGTCGTCTCCACCATCGTCAAGGAGGCGGTGCCGCGCAAGGAGATGTTCAAGCAGGGCTACCTCGACGTGCCGGAGATCGAGCGGCCCGAGTGGGGCGTCAAGTTCCGCACCGACATGGAGGACTCCGACCAGGTGCGGCGCGACTACGAGGCGCGCGGCTTCCTGTTCCCGCAGACCACCGACATCAACAACTGGTACCTCGGCTTCAACTGGCTCGACCCGGTGGTGGGCAAGGGTGACACGCCCGAGCAGCAGCTGAAGAACCGCAAGCTGCGCCAGGCGCTCTCGATCGCGATCGACTGGGAAGAGGGCTACGGCCGCATTTTCCGCAGCAAGGGCGGCGTCTCGGCGCACGGCCCGGTGCCGCCGGGCGTGTTCGGCTCGCGCGAGGGCACGCCCGAGGGCATCAACCCGGTGACGCACCGCAACGTCAACGGCCAGCCGGTGCGCCGGCCGATCGAGGACGCGAAGCGCCTGCTCGCCGAGGCCGGCTACCCCGACGGACGCGACGCCAAGACCGGCAAGCCGCTGGTGCTGAACTACGACTACCAGCGCGCGCCGACGCCGGAGCTGAAATCGGAACTCGACTGGATGGTGCGGCAGTTCGGCAAGCTCGGCATCCAGCTGGAGATCCGCGCCACCGACTACAACCAGTTCCAGGACAAGATGCTCAAGGGCAAGCAGCAGATCTTCTGGTGGGGCTGGCTGGCCGACTACCCGGACGCCGAGAACTTCCTCTTCCTGCTCTACGGCCCGAACGCCAAGTACCCGACGCAGGGCGAGAACGCGGCCAACTACAGCAACCCCGAGTACGACCGGCTGTACCGCCTGATGCAGACCATGGACGACGGTCCGGAGAAGCAGAAGGTGATGGATCAGATGGTCGCCATCGTGCGCGAGGACGCGCCCTGGGCCTGGGGCTACTGGCCCTACGTGGCGCTGGCCTTCCAGCCCTGGGCGCACAACGGCAAGCCGAGCATCGTGGTGCGCGACCTCGCCAAGTACTACCGCATCGACCCGCAGCTGCGCGTGGCCAAGCAGGCCGAGTGGAACCACCCGGTGCGCTGGCCGCTGGCACTGATCGCGCTCGCCCTGGTGGCGATGGCGCTGTCGGCCTGGCGCGGCTACCGCGCTCGCCAGCAGGCCACCGCCAAACCGAAGAACGCCGCCCCGGCTGCCGCCTGACATGCTGAATTACCTGATCCGCCGGCTCGGCTACGGGGTGCTGATCCTCATCGGCGTCAACCTCTTCACCTTCGTCCTGTTCTTCACCGTCAACACGCCCGACGACATGGCGCGGCTGAACATCGGCGGCAAGCGCGTCACGCAGGAGCAGATCGAGAAGTGGAAGGCCGAGCGCGGCTACGACAAGCCGCTGTACTGGAACGCCAAGGAGGAGGGCGCCGCCAAGCTCACGCACACCATCGTGTGGGAGCGTTCGGTGTCGCTGTTCGCGCTGCAGTTCGGTCGCTCCGACGCGCGCAACGCGATCGACATCGGCCACGAGATCAAGACGCGCATGGGCGTCAGCCTGCAGCTGGCGCTGCCCCTGTTCGTGCTGCAGGTGATCGCGAGCACGGCCTTCGCGCTGCTGCTGGTGTTCTTCCGGCACTCGCGCATCGACTTCTGGGGCGTGGTGCTGTGCGTGCTGATGCTCTCGATCTCGGCGCTCTTCTACATCATCGTCGGCCAGTACCTGTTCTCGCGGCTGCTGCGCCTGGTGCCGATCAACGGCTACGCGCCGGGGCTGGATGCGGTGAAGTTCCTGGTGCTGCCGATCATCCTGTCGCTGCTGTCGCGCCTGGGCGGCGAAGCCCGGCTGTACCGCGCGATGTTTCTCGAGGAGATCGGCCGCGACTACGTGCGCACCGCGCGCGCCAAGGGACTGTCGGAGGCCGTGGTGCTGTTCCGCCACGTGCTGCGCAACGCGCTGATCCCGATCATCACCAGCGCCGGCTCGTACCTGCCCTACGTGTTCCTCGGCAGCCTGGTGTTCGAGAGCTTCTTCGGCATCCCCGGTCTCGGCGCCTTCGTGATCGAGGCCATCACCGGGCAGGACTTCGCCATCGTGCGCTCGATGGTGTTCCTCGGGGCGCTGCTGTACATCCTGAGCTACGTCGTGATCGACCTGACCTACACCTGGGCCGACCCGCGCGTGCGGCTGTCCTGACCGGAACGAGACCATGCCCAAGATCGTCCTGCTCTGGACCGACGTCGTGCTGTTCGCGATGTTCGCCGCGCTGATCGCCTACGGCCTGCGCGTGCGCGCCAACGCCAACCTGCGCGCCAACTGGTGGAAGGTGCTTCGCGACCCGGCGGCGTTTTCCGCCGGCATCGTGCTGGCGCTGTTCGCGCTCGTCACGCTGGCCGACAGCCTGCACTTCCGCCGCGCGCTGCCGCCGCCGCCCGGGGCCGCGGCCGATGCGAAGACCTTCTACGCCACCGCCACCGAGAGCGTGCTCGACGTGTTGATGGCGCGTCAGATCGCGATGCGCGAGACCGGCTACTCCGAGCCGCTCGCCTACCTCGGCCTGACCAAGGAGCCTCTGGAGCGCGACGGCCAGCAGGTGCGTGACTTCCCGCGCCTGAAATTCGGCGGTGCGCACCTGGCCGACCCGGCCACGCAGCGCGACGGCGACGTGATCGCCCGCGCGGTGGGCGGCGCGCTCGGCGGCCTGCTCGTCGCGGCGCTGGCCGCGGTCGCTGCGGCCGTGCTGCTGCGGCGCACGCATGGTTCGCTCGGCCAGGCCTTGCGAGACATCGCCGCCGATCGCACCGAGCTGCCGCTGCGCGCCGCGCTCCTCACCGTGGCGGTGTCGGCGATGCTGATCGGCGCGGTGCTCGCGCTGATGGGTCATTACCACGTGTTCGGCACCGACCGCACCGGCAACGACGTCTTCTACCAGGCGATGAAGAGCGTGCGCACCGCCTTCGTGATCGGCACGCTGGCCACCGTGGCGACGCTGCCGTTCGCGGTGGTGCTGGGCATCCTGGCCGGCTACTTCCGCGGCTGGGTCGACGAGGTGATCCAGTACCTCTACACCACGCTCAGCTCGGTGCCCAACGTGCTGCTGATCGCCGCGTGCGTGCTGATGGTGCAGGTGTTCCTCGACAAGAACCCCGACCTGTTCGAGACCGGCCTGGAGCGCTCCGACCTGAAGATCTTCCTGCTGTGCGTGATCCTCGGCCTGACCGGCTGGGCCACGCTGTGCCGGCTGGTTCGCGGCGAGACGCTCAAGCTGCGCGAGCTCGAGTACGTGCAGGCCGCCACCGCCTTCGGCGTCGGCCACGCGCGCATCATGGCCAAGCACATCGCACCCAACGTGATGCACCTGGTGCTGATCACCACGGTGCTGAGCTTCTCCGACCTGATCCTCTACGAGGCGGTGCTGACCTACGTCGGCGTCGGCGTCGACCCGTCGATGAACAGCTTCGGCGGCATGATCAACCTCGCGCGCAGCGAGATGAGCCGAGACCCCGTGGTCTGGTGGAGCTTCGCCGCCGCGTTCGGCTTCATGGTGACGCTGGTGCTGGCGGCCAACCTGTTCGCCGACGGCGTGCGCGATGCGTTCGATCCTCGTGCGCGCAGCTTCCGCCCGCGCCCGGTGCGCCGGCTGACCGCCTGAGGTGCGCACGATGCTGACGATCGACAACCTCAAGGTCACGCTGGATGCCGACGCCGGCCTGGTGCGTGCCATCGACGGGCTGAGCCTGGCCATCCGCCGCGGCGAGACCTTCGCGCTGGTCGGCGAATCCGGCTGCGGCAAGAGCATGACGGCGCTCGCGCTGATGCGCCTGCTGCCCGAGAACGGCGCGGTCAGCGACGGCCGCATCGAGGTCGAGGGCCACGACGTGCTGGCGCTGCCCGAGTCGAGCATGCGCGCGGTGCGCGGTGGCCGCATCGGCATGATCTTCCAGGAGCCGGCCACCAGCCTGAACCCGGTGATGCGCGTCGGCGACCAGATCGTCGAGGCGATCGAGAGCCACACCGAGCTGCGCGGCGAGGCCGCGCGCGCCAAGGCGATCGAGTGGCTGCGCCGTGTCGGCATTCCGGAGCCGGAGCGGCGCATCGACGAGTACCCGTTCCGACTCTCCGGGGGCCAGAAGCAGCGCGTGATGATTGCGATGACGCTGGCCTGCGAGCCCGACTTCCTGATTGCCGACGAACCCACCACCGCGCTGGACGTCACCATCCAGGCGCAGATCCTGGATCTGCTGAAGCAGCTGCAGCGAGAGCAGGGCATGGGCCTGCTGCTGATCACGCACGACCTCGCGGTCGTCTCCGGCATGGCGCAACAGGTGGCGCTGATGTACGCCGGCCAGATCATCGAGGTGGCGAACGCCGCCGAGTTCTTCTCCTCGCCACGACACCCCTATGCGCGGGCGTTGCTGCGCGCCTTGCCCGACACCGCCAAGCGGGGCGGGGCGCTGGCCGCCATCGGCGGTACGGTGCCACCGCTGTGGCAGGAATTCACCGGCTGCCGCTTCGCGCCGCGCTGTGAGCGCGCGATGCCGGACTGCGCCGGCACGATCCCGGACCTGGAGCGCTCCGGCGCGAGCAGCGTGCGCTGCCTGCTGTACCGTGACGGTGCCACACCCGACGTGCTCGCCGAGACGGCGCAGCCGCTGCGCTACGACGCGCCGCGCCTCGACACGGCTGCGCAGCCGCTGCTGCAGGTGCGCGACCTGTCGGTACGTTTCCCGATCCGCAAGGGTCTGCTGCAGCGCGTGGCCGGCGCGTTCACCGCGGTCGGCGGCGTGTCGTTCGACATCCCGGCCGGTCGCACGCTGGCGCTGGTGGGCGAGAGCGGCTGCGGCAAGACCACCACCGGCAAGGCGATCGTGCAGTTGCTGCGTCACCAGGCGGTGATCGGCGGGCAGGCGCTGTTCGAGGGCCAGGACCTGTTCTCGCTCGAGGGCGAGGCGCTGCGCGCGGCGCGCCGCTCGGTGCAGATCGTGTTCCAGGATCCGTTCGGCTCGCTCGACCCGCGCATGCGGGTGTTCGACATCCTCGAGGAAGGCCTGATCGCACTGCGCCCCGAGCTCGACGCCGCCGCGCGGCGCGAGCGGCTGCATGCGCTGGTCGACCAGGTCGGCCTGCGCCGCGACGCGCTCGACCGCTATCCGCACGAGTTCTCCGGCGGCCAGCGCCAGCGCATCGCGATCGCGCGTGCCCTCGCCGTCGAGCCGCGGCTGATCGTCTGCGACGAGCCGACCTCGGCGCTCGACGTGTCGGTTCAGGCGCAGATCCTCAACCTGCTGCGCGAGCTGCAGCGCGACACCGGCGTGTCCTACCTCTTCATCACGCACAACATCGGCGTGGTGGAGTACATCGCCGACCACGTCGCGGTGATGCAGCGCGGCCTGATCGAGGAGCACGGCAGCGTCGAGCGCGTGCTCGGCGCGCCCGAGACCGACTACACGCGCACGCTGCTGGCGGCGGTGCCGCGCATCGAACGGCCGGCGGCCGGGGCGGCCCGTGGTTGATGCGGCGCCGCTGCTGGCCGATCCGCGCTGGCAGCGGGCGCTGGAGCTCGACGCGAAGGGCCAGGCGCTGAGCGCCGAGGCCCAATACGCCGCGCTGCTGCGCGAGCACCCCGGCGAGCCGCCGCTGCTTCGGCGCATGGCGCGGCTGGCGCTCCAGCGCGGTGATGCTGAGCGGGCCGCGTCGCTGTTGCTCGGCTGCAGGCGGGGTGGCGACGACGACGACAGCATCGCCATCGAGACCTCCCATTGCCTGGCCGAAGCGGGGCGCCCGCGTGAGGCCGAGACGGAGCTCGAGCGGCTGGTGCAGCGCGAACCCGACCATGCGCTCGGCTGGTTGCTGCTCGGTCGCTTGCGCGAGGCCAACGGGGCTGGGAGCGCAGCACTCGCGGCCTGGTTCCAGGCCGTGGTGCTGGCCCGCCAGGTCGGGCGCTGGTTCGATGCGCAGACCACGCCGCGCACCTGGGCGCCGCTGGTGGCCCACGCGCTCGAGCGTGTGCGCGCCGGGCAGCGTGAGCTGCTGATGGGGTTGCTGTCCGAACTGCAGACAGTGCATGGCGCGTCGGACATGCGGCGCGTCGAGAAGGCCCTGCGCGGCTGGCTGCGCGAGTTCGACGCGACGCCGGCAGACCCTCGCCAGCGCCCGCGATTCCTGTACTTTCCGGACCTGCCCAACACGGCCTACCACGATCCGATGCTGCAGCCCTGGGCGCCTCAGCTGCGCGATGCCTTTCCGGACATCCGTGCGGAGGCGCTCGCAGCCACGCGCGGCGAGCGCGACCTGCCCGACTTCATCGCACCGCCCAAGAACGGGCCCAAGGACACCTTCGTCGGAGGCGACGGCCCCGAGCCCGCCTGGAAGGCGTTCTTCTTCTATCGGCACGGCGAGCGCTTCGACGCGAACCATGAACGGGCGCCGCGCACGAGTGCGGTGCTCGAATCCATCGAGCTGTGCCGGATCCGCGACGAGGCGCCAGAGATCCTCTTCTCGGTGTTGCGGCCCGGCTCGCACATCAAGCCGCACCATGGCGTGTCGAACGTGCGCCTGGTGATGCACCTGCCATTGGTGGTTCCACCGGGCTGTGCCCTCCGGGTGATCGATCACGGCGATCACGAGTGGCAGGAGGGGCGATTGATGATGTTCGACGACACCTACCTGCACGAGGCGTGGAACCGATCCGACCGGACACGGCTGATCCTGCTCATGGACTGCTGGAATCCGCACCTCGACGGCGCGGAGAAGGCGGCGGTGAAGCGCCTCGTGGAGACCATCAGCAGCCTGCGACTGGCCACCCATCACGACCCGGCCGCGGCCGCGGGCGGGCGGGTGATGCAGGAATGAAGACCGCCGGCCCATCGGGTCCATTGGGGCTTTCTCGGGTGGAGAGAGCTGTCTAGACCAGTGCTGTTGTTCCCTGGGTGCGCGTCACCCTTCCTCCGGGTGTGAACGGCACGCCACGCCCTCAAGGAATACCCTGTAAGAGCGTGCGATTTCACTTCGCGAGAATCTCAGGGTGCTCTCTGCCCAGACGAGGAACACCAGCAGACCCCTGCGGCATGTCTCTTGCTGAGCGAGTGGCTCCCAACCTTTCGACCTTTCCATCCTTTCAGAGGAGATAACGAATGCACAAGCGAACCAAGGTTTGCAGCGCGGTGCTACTCGCACTGGGCGGTGCCGCGGGCCTCACCAGCGCGCCCGCCTTCGCCCAGGCCACCCTCGAGCGCGTCGAGATCACGGGCTCGTCCATCCGCCGCATCGATGCCGAGACGGCGCTGCCCGTCCAGGTGATCAAGAAGGAGCAGATCGAGAAGTCCGGCGCGACCTCGGTCACCGACCTGCTGCAGAAGCTCGCGGCGGTGCAGGGCTCGTTCGGCGAGTCCGGTGGCGTCGGCGGTACCGGTGGCATCACCACCGTGTCGATCCACAACGTGGGCGACACCCGCACCCTGGTTCTGCTGAACGGCCATCGTCTGACCCAGTGGGGCGGCCAGCTGCTGACCGGCTTCGGCGCCGCGATCGACCTGAACTCGCTGCCGATCTCGGCCATAGAGCGGGTTGAGATCCTGACCGACGGCGCCTCCGCGCTGTACGGTGCCGACGCGATCGCCGGCGTGGTGAACTTCATCACCCGCCGCTACACCAACGAAGGTGACGTGACCATCGGCTTCTCGAAGCCGCGCGGCGGCGCCGAGGAAAAGCGCATCAGCGCCACCAAGGGCTTCGGCAGCATCGAGCAGGACGGCTTCAATTTCATGCTGTCGGTCCAGCACGACGAGCGCACCAAGCTCGACGCGAAGGACCGCAACTTCGGCTCCTCGGGCAAGATCTTCTTCAACTACCAGGGCCAGAACTACCGCTTCCAGCAGTTCTCCGCGAGCCCGATCCCGGCCAACGCGACGGACGACCTGGGCCAGCTGATCAGCCCGTACCAGAAGGTCAACGGCGTCTGCCCGGACAAGACCTTCCGCGTCATCGAGCCGTACAACGATGGCTCGGGCCTGGTCGACGACTACTGCGGCTTCGACTTCGTCGGCGAACTCGAGATCTACCCGATCCGCAAGCGCGACACGCTGCTGACCACCGTGAACAAGAAGGTCGGCGACCAGGAACTGTTCCTCGACCTGCTCTACGCGAAGTCGGAACAGATCGCGCGCATCGCCCCGGTGCCCGGCTCGATCTCGATCCCGGCCGGCACGCCGCTGCACGACCAGTACCTGCTGCCGATCGGCATCACCGGCGACTCGCTGGCCTTCTACCGGATCTACGATCTCGGCAAGCGCGAGAACACCGACAAGCACAAGTTCTACGACCTGGCGCTGGGCTCCAAGGGCTCCCTGTTCGGCTGGGACTACAACGCCACCTACTCGCGTTCGGAAAGCGATGCCAAGACCAGCATCGCCGGCTACCCGGGTGCCCGTGCCGTGGCGCGACTGCGCGCCAGCGGCCTGCTCGACCCGTTCGTCGGCCCCGGCCAGCAGAGCGCGGCGGCCCAGGCGGCCTTGAACTCCGCCAACTACAACGGTTACTGGGATGGCGGCACCGCCACCCTCGATACCGTGGCACTGCGCGGTTCGCGTGAGCTGACCCAGCTGCCGGCGGGTCCGATGATGCTCGGTTCGGGCGTGAGCTTCCAGAAGGAGAAGTTCCAGTCCAAGCCCAGCCTGTTTGCGCAAGGCAAGCTGGCCGATCCGGTGGCAGGTACGCTGTGCGACCCGGCCAACGGCGTGCTGTGCGACACGCGCTTCGGCGACGAGGCGTTCACGCAGCCCTATGCGGCCGACCGCAAGGCCTACGCGGTGTTCGGTGAGCTGATCGTTCCGGTGACCAAGACCCTCGAGGCCTCGGGCTCGGTGCGCTACGACCACTACTCCGACTTCGGCTCGTCGACCACCGCCAAGGCCTCGTTCCGCTGGAATCCGTCGAAGGAAGTCCTGGTGCGCGGCTCGATCGGCACGGGCTTCCACGCCCCGACGGTGCCGCAGGTGAACGCCGCGATCCAGCCGTTCGGCGTGACCAGCGACAACTACACCTGCTCGCCGGAGATGGCGCAGATCGCCGCCTCGCTGGGCGCGCAGTGCCAGCCCGGCAATCGCCAGTACGACCAGCTGTCCGGGGGCAACAAGGATCTGAAGCCCGAGAAGTCGCTGCAGGGTACCCTGGGCATCCGCTTCGAGCCGAACTCGCAGCTGAGCATGGGCGCCGACCTGTGGCACGTCGCCATCCGCGACAGCTTCGGCCAGCTGACCGAGCAGGAAGTCTTCGCGAACCCGCTGCAGTACCTGAGCTCGTGGACGACGAAGATCGACACCGGCACGGGCGTCAACTACCTGGCCTTCTACGCCGGCAACCAGAACCTCGGCAAGTCGTACGCGACGGGTCTGGATCTGGACGCGACCGGCAAGGTCAACCTCGGCTTCGCCAACCTGACCTCGACGGGTACGGTGACGTACATGATCCGCGAGCGCTCGCAGCTGCAGAAGGACGGTACCTACTACTCGGCCATCGGCAACCTCGCCGAGCTGGGCACGGTCACCTTCCGCTGGCAAGGCAAGTGGATCAACACCTTCACGCACGGCAACTGGGCGCACACCTTCGTGGTGAACGCCAAGTCGGGCTACCTCGATGCCGAGACGACGGTCGACATCCTCGACGCCGCTGGCAACGTGACCGGGACGCGCGACCTGCGCCTGCCGGTGAAGCGCTCGGCGACGCTCGACTGGCAGACCCAGTGGACGCCGGTGAAGAGCCTGTCGCTCACGGTCGGCTTGCTGAACGTGTTCGACACCAAGCCGCCCCTGGCCATCTCCACCGGCGGCGTGAACCGCGGCCAGCAGTTCGGCTACGACGATCGCTACTACGACTCGCGCGGCCGCACGGCCTACGTGAACGCGTCGTACAAGTTCTGATCGGCGACGACAACAAGCGTTACGTTACTTCCCATGCCCGCTGGTCACGAGCCGGCGGGCATTTTTGTTAACCTCCGACGCTTTCGAACTGGAGACCCCAGGACATGAATTTCGGTCAGCGACAGCGTGACCCGACCAAGCATCTGGTCGGCATCGCGGCTGTCATCCTGTTTCACGGCTTCGTCGCCTACGCGCTCATCACTGGCCTGGCCAAGAAGGTGATCGACGTGGTGCGCGCACCGATCGAGACCAAGGTCATCGAGGAAGTGAAGAAGCCGCCGCCGCCGCCCGAAGTGGTGGTGCCGCCACCCCCTAAGCTTGAGGCGCCTCCGCCGCCCTTCATCCCGCCGCCCGAGGTGCAGATCGCGACGCCGCCGCCGCCCCAGCCCACGATCACGGCCACCACGCCCACGCCGCCTCCGGCGCCGGTGGTGATCGCGCCCGCAGCACCCGTCGCACCGCCCGCGCCCCCGGCGCCGCCCGCGCCGCGCCCGACCGGTGTTGCAAGCATCTGCTCGAAGCTCGTTCAACCCGAGCCGCCCGCAGTGGCCGCCGAAGGCAAGGCCACCGTGGTGGTGAGCTACACCATCCAGGGCGGCAAGGTGACGGGTGTGGACCTCGTTCGCTACGTCTTCCCCGGCGTGTCGGATCGGAAGATCCAGCGCACGATCCTGAACACGATCACCGCTGCCGCGCAGGAATACGTCTGCAACGGCGACCATGCCGGCGTGCAACAAGAGTTCGTTTTCAATTTCCGGTGAGTCGCGGAGTCGGTCCCCACGAGGGACTGCGTCGCGCACCAACCTCTAGAGATCAGGAGATCCAACAATGATTCGCCGTATCCAGTACGTTCTCGCCGTGGCCAGCCTCGCGGTGATGCAGTTCATCGCTCCGGCCGAGGCCCAGGCCCAGGCCTCCGCGCCCGCGGCCACGCAGGAGGCCGCCGCGCCTGCCGCCGCGGCGCCCGCGCCGGCCGTGACGAAGGAGGTCGTCGAGAACCCCTACGGCCTGAAGGCGCTGTGGGCTCAGGGCGACATTGTCGCCAAGAGCACGCTGATCATCCTCGTGCTGATGAGCGCGGGCAGCTGGTACATCCTGTTCTCCAAGCTGTTCGAGAGCTTCAAGATCAGCGGCGAGGCCAAGACGGCTCGCGGCACGTTCTTCAAGTCGTCGAGCCTGCAGGACGGCATCGGCAAGCTGAAGGACGGCGGCGCCTTCCGGTACATCGCCGAGTCGGCCGTCAATGCTGGCGAGCACCACGAGGGCGAACTCACCGAGAACATCGACCGCAACACCTGGGTGTCGATGAGCGTGCAGCGTTCGGTGGAGGAAGTTCAATCGCGCCTGCAGGATGGCCTCGCGTTCCTCGCCACGGTCGGCTCCACCGCGCCGTTCATCGGCCTGTTCGGCACGGTGTGGGGCATCCTGAACGCGCTGACCGCCATCGGCATCGCCGGCCAGGCCTCGATCGACAAGGTGGCCGGCCCGGTGGGCGAGTCGCTGCTGATGACGGCCATCGGCCTGGCGGTCGCGGTGCCGGCGGTGCTGGGCTACAACTGGCTGGTGCGCCGCAACAAGGTCACGATGGACGCGGTGCGCGGCTTCGCGGCCGACGTGCACGGCGTGCTGATGGGCGCCAAGGCGCGCTGAGGCTCGGCCTTCCATCCGACCAGGAGAGAACGCCATGGCCATGAACGTGGGTTCGGCAGGCGGCGACGAGGATCCGATCAACAGCTCGATCAACACGACGCCGCTCGTCGACGTGATGCTGGTGCTGCTGATCATCTTCCTGATCACCATTCCGGTGGTGACGCAGTCGATCGCCATGAAGCTGCCGCAGGAGACCAACATCGCGCGGCAGACCAAGCCGGAGAACATCGAGATCGCGGTCAACCGCGATGGCGACGTGTTCTGGAACAACCAGCCGGTGGCGGACAGCGAGGCGCTGTTCCAACGCCTCAAGACGATCGCGGTGATGAATCCGCAGCCCGAGGTGCACATCCGCGGCGACCAGCAGGCGCGCTACGAGTCCGTCGGGCGCGTCGTGTTTGCCTGCCAGCGCGCGGCGATCGCCAAGATCAGCTTCGTGACCGAACCGCCGCCGAAGGGGTGACCGCATGGGAATGAACATCGGCTCGGGTTCCGGCTCGGGCGACCAGGACGTGATGGTCGACATCAACACCACGCCGCTCATCGACGTGATGCTGGTGCTGCTGATCATGCTGATCATCACCATCCCGATCCAGCTGCACAGCGTCAACCTCAACATGCCGCAGGGTGCGCCGCCGCCGTCGCAGAAGGAGCCGGTCGTCGTGACGATCGACATCGACTTCGACGGCACGGTGCTGTGGAACGGCGAGGCGCTGGCCGACCGAGGCGCGCTCGAGGCGCGACTCGCGCAGGCTGCGGCCGAGCCGGACCAGCCCGAGGTGCACATCCGCCCGAACAAGCTGGTCGAGTACAAGCAGGTGGCGATGGTGCTGGCTTCCGCGCAGCGGCTGGGCGTGACCAAGCTGGGCATGGTGGGCAACGAACAGTTCGTCAAGTAGCGCCATGAAGCATCTGCGAATCTCCCTGCTGGCGCTCGCGCTCGTCGCATCGCTCGGTGCCTCGGCGCAGGAGGCGGTGCGGCCCGAGGTGGGCAAGCCGCTGCAGGCCGCCCAGGACCTGATCAAGTCGGGCAAGTACAAGGAAGCGCTGGCCAAGGTGCGCGACGCCGACGCGGTGGCGGGCAAGAACGCCAACGAGTCCTTCCTCGTCGAGCGCATGCGCATCGCGGCGGCCTCGGGCGCCGGCGACATGGATGCGGCGTCGAAGGCCTTCGAGGCGCTGGCCGCGAGCGGCAAGGTCGCGCCGGCCGACAAGGCCCGCATGGCCGAGTCGATCGCCGGGGGCTACTACCGGGCGAAGGACTATGCCCGTGCGATGCAGTGGGGGCAGCGCTACTTCAAGGAGGGCGGCACCAGCCCGGCCATCCGCACGCTGCTGATCCAGAGCCAGTACCTCAGCGGCGACTACGCCGGTGCGGCGCGCGAGCTGACCACCGAGATCCAGGCCGCCGAGAAGAGCGGCACGCCGCCGGCGCAGGACCGGTTGAACCTGCTGCTCAACGCGGCGGTGCAGCTGAAGGACCCGAACACCACGGTGTTCGCGCTCGAGCGCCTGGTGATGTACTACCCGAAGAAGGAGTACTGGGTCGACCTGCTCAGCCGCATGCAGCGCAAGCCGGGCTTCAGCGACCGGCTCGTGCTGGACACCTATCGCCTCAGCCTGGCCACCGGCAGCCTCTCTGCCGCCGCCGACTACATGGAGATGGGTCAGCTGGCGCTGCAGGCCGGCAACGAGGACGAGGCCCGCATCGTGGTCGACAAGGGCTTTGCCGCCGGCGTGCTGGGCACGGGCGCCGAGGCCGAGCGCCACAAGCGCCTGCGCGATCTCGTGGCGCGCAAGGTGGCCGAGGCCAAGGCCAGCCAGGCCACGGCGGAGGCAGAGGCCAAGGCGGCCAAGGAGGGCGATGCGCTGGTCAAGCTCGGCTTCGCCCGCGCCATGGGGGGCGACGCCGCCGGCGGCCTGCCGATCATCCAGCAGGGCATCGCCAAGGGCGGACTGAAGCGGCCGGAGGATGCCAAGCTGCACCTCGGCATCGCGCAGGTGATGGCCGGTGACGCCAAGGCGCAGGCCACGCTGCGCAGCGTGGGCGGCAATGACGGCACGGCCGACCTGGCGCGGTTGTGGTCGCTCTACGCCAAGCGGCGCAACTGATCTAGACCAGTTGCACGAACCCGATACGAGGCCCCCGCAAATGCGGGGGCTTTTGTTTGTGCGGGTCCGCAGCTTGCGTCATGTCCGCGTCATGGGCTGTTGCTAACGCGCTGCATCAGTGATCGCCATGAGAGCCGTTGCAGACACATGGGGTTACGCTCGACGGGCGTCGGCGCCGTGACCCGGCAACAGCGCCATAAGCAATCACAAATCTCTGGGCCGCTCGCCGGCTCTACTTGGAGGATCTTTCAGATGTTCAAGCCCAGTCGTATCCGGCTGGCCGTGCTGGCACTGTGCGCCACCAGCGCACACCTGTCGGTGATGGCCCAGCAGCAGACCCAGCAACAACAGCAGACCCAGCAGTTGCAGCGCGTCGAGGTCACCGGTTCCAACATCAAGCGCACCGACATGGAGACGGCGTCTCCCATCACGGTGATCACGCGTGAAGACATGGTGCGTTCGGGCGCCTCGACGCTCGGCGACGTCATCACCAAGCTGACCGTCGTGCAGGGCGGCCTGAGCGGCGTCGAGTTCAGCGGCTTCACGCCCGGTGCGGCGACGATCTCGCTGCGCGGCCTTGGCGGCGGCGCCACGCTGGTGCTGATCAACGGCCGGCGCATCGCCCCGTACGGCATCACCGGCTTCCAGGAGGTGCTGACCAGCGTGAACTCGATCCCGGTGACGGCGATCGACCGCATCGACATCCTGAAGGACGGCGCCTCGGCGATCTACGGCTCGGAGGCGATCGCGGGTGTGGTGAACATCATCCTGCGCGGTGATTTCACCGGCCTCGAGGCCCAGGTGCAGCACGGCTTCAACGAGAACGGTGCGCTGGGCGTCACGCGCTTCGGCCTGTCGGGCGGCGTGGGCGACATTGCGGCCGACCGCTACAACATCTTCGGCATCTACGAGCACCTGTCGCAGGACCACGCGACGGTGAGCCAGAACCGCTTCTACCCGTCGCGCAACTTCAACCCGGTGGGTATCCCGGTCGACGGTCGTTCGTCGTACGCCTACCCGGGCAACCTGCTGACCAACGTGATCTCGACGCTCCCGGGCACGAACTGCGACGCCAAGCACCAGCGCGTGGTCGGCGGCGTGACCCGATGCGTGCTCGACGTGTTCGAGTACAACACCATGCTGCCGGGCTCGGAGCGCGACAGCCTGTTCGTTCGCGGCAACGTGCAGCTCTCGTCGAACCTGACCGGCTTCTTCGAGGCGGGCCTGGGCAAGAGCAAGTACAACTACGAGTTCGACCCGCAGTTCTACTACAACGACTACAACACGCAGACCCTGGTCACGGACGGCGCGCCCTACGGCATCGCCGGCCCGGTCGACATCCTGTACCGCGCCGGCGACCTCGGTCCGCGCAAGTACAAGGTCAAGTCGGACGAGACCCGCGTGCTGGCCGGCCTGAAGGGCACGATCGGCGGCTGGGACTTCGACACGGCGATCGGTGCGATGCAGGGCAAGGTGACGGTCGACCAGTACGGCTCGATCCTGATCACCCCGATGGAGACCGCGCTGGCCAACGGCACCTACGTGCCCGGCCTGCAGAACGATCCGGCCGTGCTGGCGCAGATCTCGCCGGTGCTCAGCCGCAAGGGCAAGGCCAGCACGACCTTCGCCGACGCGCGCGTCAGCACCGAGTTCGGCTCTCTGACGCTGCCGGGCGGCGCCGTTGGCTTCGCCGCCGGCGTCGAGGCGCGCCGCGAGACCCAGAAGGACGAGTACGACGAGCGCTTCGTCACCGGCGAGGTGTTCGGGTTCGGCTCGCTCGACCCACTGGATGCCAAGCGCACGGTGAAGTCGGCCTACGCCGAGTTCAACCTGCCGGTGCTGAAGAGCCTCGAGACCCAGCTCGCGCTGCGCCACGACCGCTACAGCGTGGGGGGCTCCTCGACCACGCCGAAGGTCGGCGTGAAGTGGACGGCCCTGTCGAACCTGGTGCTGCGCGGCACGTACGCGCGCGGTTTCCGCGCGGCCAATCCGCGCGAGACCAGCCCCTCGGTCAGTGTCGGCTTCTACAACGGCGTGCAGGACCCGGTGCGCTGCCCGGTGATCGATCCGGCCAACCCGGACTGCAGCCTGAGCATCCAGGCCAACATCTCGGGCAATCAGAACCTCGAGCCCGAGAAGTCCAAGAGCTACACGCTGGGCGTGGTGTTCGAACCCGTCAAGGACGTGAGCATCTCGGTCGACCGCTGGCGCATCAAGCGGACCAACGAGATCACGAACCTCGACATCACCTACCTGCTGGCCAACCAGGGTTCGTACACGCAGTACATCCGGCGTGACAACACCGGCTCGATCACCGACGTCGACCTGCCGTACGTGAACCTGGCGGGCACGAGCGTGCAGGGCTGGGACGTGGACTTCCGTGGCAAGACCAACCTGGGCGAGGCCGGCAAGCTGAGCTACGGGGCGGCCGCCACGTACTACGACCACTTCTACGTGCAGCCGGCGCCGGACGCGGCCGTCGAGGACTACAACGGCACCTACTCCCAGCCGCGCCTGCGCATGAGCGCCCGCATCGGCCTGGAGACCGGTCCGTGGACGACCGAACTGTCGGCGAACTTCGTGGGCCACTACCTGAACAAGCCGACGCCGTCTGGCGTGTGCTCGGCTCCGGCCGCCCTGAGCCAGTACTGCGACGTGAAGCCGTGGACGACGCTCGGACTGTTCGTCGGCTACAAGGGGTTCAAGAACACGGAACTCTCGCTGCTGGTGGACAACCTGGGCGACGAGAAGCCGCCGTTCGACTACCGCGCGGCCGTGAACAGCCAGACCCGTGCGTGGGGTGCGACGTACCACAACGCACTGGGCCGCACCTACACGCTGCGCGCGCGTTACACGTTCTTCTGAGTCGGCACCGGCCGCCCGCCGCGAAGCGATCCTTCTCGGCGGGCACATGACCGGAACCGTTGCAACGAAAGGCGATCCGACCGGTCGCCTTTCGGTTTTTCACAAGAGGATCTCGATGTCGAAGTACCGATTCCTGAGTGCCGCGATCGCGGCCACGGCGATGGCCTTCGCCGCGCCAGCGACCCTGGCGCAGCAGGCCGTCAAGGATTACAAGAGCGCGGCCGAGGTGCCGGTGTCGCAGTTCTTCGGTCTGGAGGACTTCCGGACCATGCGCCTGTCGCCGGACGGCAAGCGGATCGCTGCCGTCGTGCCGTACAAGGGGCGCGGCAACCTGCTGATCGTCGACCTGGCGACGCGACAGGCCAAGAGCATCACCGCCTCCGAGCGCTGGGACGTGGTTCGTCCCCGCTGGATCGGCAACCAGCGCCTCTATTTCACCGTGGCTGACGGCCTCGAGGCCTCCGGCCGGCCGCGCCTGAAGGGTGCCTACACGATCAATGCGGACGGCACCGACATGAAGGAGGTGTTCGGCTACAACGACAACGGTGCGCCGCGTGGCCTGCGCATCGTCAACGTGCTCGACACCGAAGGCGGCGACTCGACCGTGGCTTATGTGTCGATGCGCGAACGCTCGCGCGAGTATGCGGACGTCTACAAGCTCGACTTCCGCACGATGCGATTCGAACTGCTGTCATTCGATTCGCCGGGGCGCACGCTGCAATGGGAACTCGACAGCGAGCGTCGCACGCGCATTGCAGTGCGGGAGGAACCCCGGCCCGCACGCGGCAAACCCGTCATCACGACCTATTGGCATCGTGCGCCTTCGGGCGGTGCCTGGGAGAAGCTGTTCGAGGAGAGCAGCATGAACGACCCTGAGTCGTACTCCATCTGTGGCTTCGACAAGGACGACCGCACGCTCTACGTCACGGCGCGGCGCGGGCGCGACAAGTCTGCCCTCTGGAAGTACGACACGCAGGCGAAGCAGTTCGGCGACGTGGTGCTGGACGACCCTCTGGTGGACCTGGTCTGCAACAGCGGTTCGGACGAGAACGAAGGTTCGGGCTCCGATGGCGGTCTGCTGACGGATCCAGTGACGAAGGAAGTCGTTGGTTTCCAGTATCAGGCCGATCGTCCCAAGAAGGTTTACTTCAAGCCGGGCAGCGAGCACGAGAAGCTCGCGAAGATGTTCGCTGCGGCGGTGCCTGGCTTCAGCGAGTACCGCTTCTCTAAGGACCGCTCGGTGGCGCTGGTGCTGGCGTACTCGGACATCGATCCCGGTACCTACTATCTCTTCGATGCCGCCAAGAAGCAACTCGAGGTGGTCGCGAAGAAGCGTGCCTGGGTCAAGCCCGAACTGATGGCCGAGCGCAAGCCGATCCTGTACAAGTCGCGTGACGGCTTGATGATCCCGGCCTACCTGACCTTGCCGAAGGGCGTGCCCGCCAAGGGGCTGCCGCTGATCGTCAACATTCACGGCGGCCCGCAGGTGCGCGGCTACTACTGGTCGGAGTGGGGTCGATGGCCGGAGGCGCAGTTCTTCGCCGCGCACGGCTACGCGGTGCTCGAGCCTGAACCGCGCCTGTCGACCGGCTACGGCTACAAGCACTACTCGATCGGCTTCAAGCAGTGGGGGCAGGCCGCACAGGACGACATCACCGATGGTGCGCTTCACCTCGTCAAGGAGGGCATCGTCGATCGCGAGCGCATGTGCCTCCATGGCGGCAGCTATGGTGGCTATGCCTCACTGCAGGGGCTGGTGCGCGAGCCTGACCTCTTCAAGTGCGCGCACTCTTTCGTCGCCGTCACCGACCTGGGCCTGATGCAAACAGTGGCCTGGTCGGACATCGCCGAAGACGTGAAGTCCGACTGGCTCAGCAATGAGTTCAAGATTCTTGTCGGCGACAGCAAGGACGACGCGGAGATGTTCCAGCGCGTCTCGCCGGCGCGCAACGCCGACAAGATCAAGGGCGCGGTCATGCTGTCCATGGGCTCGGACGACGTGCGCGTGCCGCTGATCCACGGCGAGAAGATGCGCGACGCGATGATCAAGGCCGGCAAGCCGATCGAGTGGAAGGTGTACGCCGAGGAGGCGCACGGCTTCAACAAGGAGGTCAACGTGACCGACTTCTACACCCGCTCGCTGCGCTTCTACGACGAGAACATCGGCCCGAAGCGCAAGGCCCAGCCCTGAGCGAGGCGCGAGGTCATCCAACGAGAACGGGCGCCGCAGGCGCCCGTTTTCTCATGGCCGAGGCCTGAGGCCTCAGCGTCTCACTTCGGCGCCAGCCGGATCGCCCCATCGAGGCGGATCACCTCGCCGTTGAGCATGTCGTTGACGATGATCTGGTGCACGAGCTTCGCGTAGTCGTCGGGCGTGCCGAGGCGGCTGGGGAAGGGCACGCCGGCGGCGAGCGCGTCCTGCACCTCCTTCGGCATCGAAAACAGCATCGGCGTACCGAAGATGCCCGGCGCGATGGTCATGTTGCGGATGCCGTTGCGCGCCAGGTCGCGTGCGATGGGCAGCGTCATGCCGACCACGCCGCCCTTGGAGGCCGAGTAGGCGGCCTGGCCGATCTGGCCGTCGTAGGCGGCCACGCTGGCGGTCGAGATCAGCACGCCGCGTTCGCCCGTCGATTCCGGCTCGTTCTTCGCCATCGCCTCGGCGGCCAGGCGGATCATGTTGAAGCTGCCGACCAGGTTGACGGTCACGACCTTCGCGAACAGCGCCAGCGCATGGGCGCCATCCTTGCCCACCGTCTTGGCCGCCGGCGCGATGCCCGCGCAGTTGACCAGGCCCATCAGCTTGCCGAGCTTCAGCGCGGCGGCGACCGCGGCCTGACCGTCGGCCTCCTGGCTGACGTCGCACTTGACGAACACGCCGCCGAGTTCCTTCGCGATCGCCTCGCCTTTGTCGGCCTGCAGGTCGGCGATCACGACCTTGCCGCCATGCTTAGCGAGCATGCGCGCGGTGCCTTCGCCGAGGCCCGAGGCGCCGCCGGTGACGATGAAGACCTTGCCTGCGATGTCCATGGCGCGCGTCCTCAGCTCAGTGCGGCCAGTGCGCGCGCGGTGATCTCGTCGACGCTGCCGGTGCCGTCGATCCTGCGGTAGCGCGGCGCGCCGGCATCGCCGGTGGCAGCCCACTTCGAGTAGTAGTCGACCAGGGGACGCGTCTGGCTCTGGTAGACCTCGAGGCGCTTGCGAACGGTCTCTTCCTTGTCGTCGTCGCGCTGGATCAGGTCTTCGCCCGTCACGTCGTCCTTGCCGGCCACCTTGGGCGGGTTGAACTTGACGTGGTAGGTGCGGCCCGAGGCCACATGCACGCGGCGGCCGCTCATGCGCTCGATGATCGAGGCGTCGGGCACGTCGATCTCGAGCACAACGTCCAGCTTCACGCCGGCGCTCTTCATCGCGTCGGCCTGCGGGATGGTGCGCGGGAAGCCGTCGAACAGGAAGCCTTTGGCGCAGTCGGGCTGCGTGATGCGTTCCTTCACGAGGCCGATGATGATGTCGTCGCTGACGAGGCCGCCGGAGTCCATCACGCGCTTGGCGGCGATGCCCAGCTCGGTGCCGGCCTTGACCGCCGCACGCAGCATGTCGCCGGTGGAGATCTGCGGGATGCCGAACTGCTTGCAGATGAACGCGGCCTGGGTGCCCTTGCCGGCGCCGGGAGCGCCCAACAGGATCAGTCTCATGGGTTTGCCTCGATTGTCTTTATGCGGGGGAACGACGAGGGCACCTCGTCGGGCGAGCCGAACGAGAATAACACGCAGGTCCCTGCGCGAAACTGACGCTTCCCCGGGGGAAACGAGCCTTCAGGCGGCCGCGAAGAAGGCGCGCACGCGCTCGAGATCTTCCGGCGTGTCGACGCCGGGCCCGGGGGCATGCGAGGCCACGTGCACCGCGATGCGCTCGCCGTGCCACAGCACACGCAACTGCTCGAGCGACTCAACGACCTCCAGCGGTGCCGGCGGCAGCGACGGGAAGCGGCGAAGGAAGCCGGCCCGGTAGCCGTACAGGCCGACGTGGCGCAGCGGGGCGGGCGAGGGCAGCGCCGTCACACCGGACGCACGGCCGTCGCGCCACCACGGAATGGGCGCGCGCGAGAAGTAGAGCGCACGGCCCTTCGCGTCGATCACCACCTTCACGACGTTGGGGTTGTCGAACTCCTGCGGCAACCGCAGTTCGTGCGCGGCCGTGCTCATCACGCAGTCGGGTCGTGTCTCGAGCAGCGCCGCGCAGGCGTCGATCAGCGCGGGGTCGATCAGCGGCTCGTCGCCCTGGACGTTGACGACCTCATCGTTGCCGTCCAGCCCGAGCAGCGAGCACGCCTCGGCGAGGCGGTCGCTGCCGGTCGCGTGGTCGCTGCGCGTGAGCACGACGCGGACGCCGTGCGCTTCGCAGGCCGCGACGATGTCGGCATGGTCGGCCGCGACCACCACCGCCTGCGCCGACGACTGCGCCGCGCGACGCGCGACGCGCACGATCATCGGCAGCCCGGCGATGTCGGCGAGCGGTTTGCGCGGCAGGCGCGTCGATGCCAGCCGCGCCGGCACCAGCACGGTGAAGCTCACGGCGTGGGCTGCGCGTCGGTCAGCGGGCGCGCCTCGCTCTCGAGCATCACCGGGATGCCGTCGCGCACCGGGAAGGCCAGGCGGTCGGCGTGGCAGACCAACTCGTGACGTTCGTCGGTCGGCGGGCGACGGTGTTCCAGCGGACCCTTGCAGATCGGGCAGACCAGCAGTTCGAGCAGTCGCGTTTCCATGGCTCAGGCGGTTCGGTGCGGGCGGGGCGGCAGCAGCGCAAGCAGTTCGCGCTCGAAAGCCGTGTCGAAGGCGAAGTCTAGCGCCGCTACCCACACGCGCACCGCACCGATGCGGTCGGGGCGCAGCTTGACGGCGTCTTTCTCGGTGACCATCACGTCGGTGGTCCCGGGCGGCCAGTCGAGCGTGGCGAATTCGTGGTGGTCCGGCAGCGGCCACTCGTCGATCTGCAGGCCGGTGGCGCGCAGCATGGCGAAGAAGCGCTGCGGTCGCGCGACGCCGGCCGCGGCGAGCACCCGGCGGCCGCGCAGCGCCTGCAGCGTGGCAAGGTCTGGCGCCATGCCGGCCCACCAGTCCGCCAGCGCGGCCACACCGGCCAGACCGCGGTGCGCCACATGCCCTGGCAGCGCCGTGCTCGGAGACTCGGCGTTGTAGAGCACCACCGAGTGGGGCGGCAGGTGCCGTGGAATCGGATCTCGCAAGGGCCCGGCTGGCTGCAGCCAGCCATTGCCGGCGCCACGCTCGTCGAACACCAGCACCTGGGCGTCGCGTGCCAGCCGCAGGTGCTGTAGGCCGTCGTCGCACAGCACGACGTCGACGTCGGGGTGGCGTTCGCGCAGCGCGCGGCCGGCGGCGACGCGGTCGGCATCCACGCACACCGGCACGCGGGCACGCAGGCGCAACAGGAGCGGCTCGTCGCCGCAGACCTCGGCTGGCGTGTCGGGCTCAACGTGCACGAGGGTGTCGGTGCGTCGTCCGTGCCCACGCGAGATCACGCCGGGATGCCAGCCTTCGCGCTTCAGCAAGGCGACGAGCGCCAGTGTGGTGGGCGTCTTGCCGGCGCCGCCAGCGATCAGGTTGCCCACCACCAGCACCGGCACGTCGAGGCGACGGGCGCGCAACGCACCCAGCCGATAGAGCGCACGGCGCAGAGCGGTGACGAGGCCGAACACCCACGCCAGTGGCAACAGCGCCATGGCCACCGGGCCACGGCTGGACCACACGCGTTGCAGGCGCTGCTCGAGGCTCACGGAGCGGCCGGGGCGGGCACGCGCTGGCGCCGGATCAGCGCGATTCGCCGCCGGAGGTCTGGGTCGCGAAGGTCAGCCGGGCGAGGCCGGCGCGGCGGGCCGCGTCCATCACGTTGACGACGCTCTGGTGCGCCGCCGTCGCGTCGGCCGAGACGATCACCACCAGATCCTTCGCGCCTTCGGAGACGGCGTTCAGCTCGGCAGTCAGCAGTTCGACGCTGCGGCCTTCGACCGGCTTGCGGTTGACCACGTAGCGGCCGTCGGCGCTGACCAGCACGACGATCTCGCGCGGCCGGTCGCGCAGCTTCTCGGCATCGGCCGTGGGCAGCGTGACCTGCAGCTCGGTGAACTTCGAGTAGGTGGTCGACGCCATCAGGAAGATCAGCACCACCAGCAGGATGTCGATGAACGGGATCAGGTTGATCTCCGGTTCCTCGGGGCGACCCTTGCGGAAGTTCAGCGACATGCGTGCCTCAGCCGGCGTTGCGTTCGCGCGTGAAGCGCAGCAGGTGCGGCACCAGGCGGTTGGCGGCCTGCTCCATGTCCAGCGTGTACTGCTCGACCAGCCCGCGGAAGTAGCGGTAGAAGATCAGCGCCGGGATCGCGACGATCAGGCCGAAGGCCGTGTTGTAGAGCGCGATCGAGATGCCCTGGGCGAGCTGCGCCGGGTTTCCGCCCGAGGGCGACTGCGACGCGAAGATCTCGATCATGCCGATCACCGTGCCCAGCAGGCCCAGGTACGGCGCCGACGAGGCGATCGTGCCCAGCGTGTTGAGGTACTTCTCCATGCGGTGCACGGCGGCACGCCCGGCCGACTCGAAGGTGCTGCGCAGCGCGTCCTCGCTGATGCGCGGATCGGCCACCACGGCGCGGATGCCGCTGGCCAGCACGCGGCCGAGGATGGAGTTGTCGGCCAGCTTGTTCACCACGTCGGGCGAGGGCAGGTTCGCCTTGGTCACCGACATCACCTCGTCGAGCAGCTTGGGCGGAACCACGCGCACCGCCCGCAGGCTGGTGAGGCGCTCCACCACGAGGGCCAGGGCGATGATCGAGCAGATGATGAGCGGCCAGATGGGCCAGCCAGCGGCTTGTATGATGGAAAACAAGCGAGCCCTTTCGAAGGCGAATCACGGTTCTTTCGCGAGGCGCGATGATAGTCCAACGGGCTTGTCTCAAGCTTGAGACGCAGGGGGCGAGCGGCATCGGCGCCACAATCCACCGCTCTTGTGGATAACTTTGTGGGCAACCGCCGATCACCTGCCCCCGACCCGCGCGAAATCTGGCTCCGGGCTGGATCGCTGAAAAATTCAGCACTGTTTTGTCTTTGAAAATCAATCACTTGCACGAATATGACGGCCTCATGACGGGCAGGTCTGGCCGCCAGCCCGCGCGGTTGCGTGCTGTGGAGTTCTCGGGCCGCGCCAGCATTGGGTTTGCGCGTGGGTGAGCGCGATTTCGATGAGCCTTCGCGGCTCGTCTGGAGCGTCGCGGGCCTGGTGCAGGCCGTGGCCGATGCGCTGGCGGCACGCTTCCCGGTGTGCGTCGTGCGCGGCGAGCTCTCGGCCTTCACGCGCGCGGCCAGCGGCCACTGCTACTTCAGCCTGAAGGACGCCGACGGCGCCGCAGCCCTGCTGCGCTGCGCGATGTTCCGCCGCGCCGCGAGCCTGCTCGACTTCGCGCCGGCCGATGGCCAGCTGGTCGAGCTGCGCGGCCGGCTGGCGGTCTACGAGCCGCGCGGCGAACTGCAGTTCGTTGTCGAAGGCATGCAGCGCGCCGGCGCCGGTGCTCTGTACGAGCAGTTCCTGCGCCTGAAGGCGAGGCTGGAGGGGCAGGGACTGTTCTCGGCCGAGCGCAAGCGGCCGATCGCCGCATTTCCGCACCGGCTCGGTGTGGTGACGTCGCTCGCGGCGGCGGCGCTGCGCGACGTGCTGACCACGCTGGCGCGCCGCAGCCCGCACGTCGAGGTGATCGTCTACCCGAGCCTGGTGCAGGGCGCCGATGCGCCGCCGGCCCTGGTGCAGGCACTGCAAGAGGCCTCGGAGCGCGGCGAGGTCGACACGCTGCTGCTCGTGCGTGGCGGCGGTTCGCTCGAAGACCTCTGGTCGTTCAACGACGAACGCGTGGTGCGTGCCGTGGCGGCGTGCCGCATCCCGGTGATCTGCGGTGTCGGCCACGAGACGGACCTGACACTGGCGGACCTGGCCGCGGACCTGCGCGCTCCGACACCCACGGCCGCCGCCGAGCTGGCAGCACCGGCCACGGCCGCCTGCCTCGAAACCTTGGCCGTGCTGCAGCGACGCGCGGCTCAGCGGCTGCATGCAGCTCTCGATGCGCAGGCGCAGCGCCTGGATGGCCTGGCGCTGCGGCTGGCGCGGCCCGCCGAGGGCGTGCGGGCACGCCGCCAGCAACTTGCCCTGATCGATCAGCGCCTCGCCGCTGCGGGACTGCGGCTTGCCGATCGGCATGGCCAGCGCCTCGGGCAACTCGCCCAGCGCATGGCACGTGCGATCTCGGTCGACCGCGCAGCGCGGGCGCAGCGCCTGGAAGCTTTCGGCCAGCGCCTCGACGCACTCGATCCGCAGCACGTGCTGGCGCGCGGCTTCGCCTGGCTGACCGACGAACGCGGCCGCGTGCTGCAGTCCGTTCGGCAGTTGTCGCCTGGCCAGTCGGTGAACGCGCGGCTCGCCGACGGGGCGGCCGACCTCACGGTCACGCGGGTCGCAGACGAGGGCGGCACCTGATCGCCACGCCTGCCGGCAAGGCCTTGCCAGCCTGCCTACAATCGCGGCCGACTCCACCCCTTAGAAGCGAGAGGAACACCATGGAACACACCCTGCCGCCGCTCCCGTACGCGATCGACGCCCTGGCTCCGCACTACAGCAAGGAAACGCTGGAGTACCACCACGGCAAGCATCACAACGCCTACGTGGTGAACCTCAACAACCTGCAGAAGGGCACCGAGTTCGAGAGCCTCTCGCTCGAGGACATCGTGCGCAAGGCTTCCGGCGGGATCTACAACAACGCCGCCCAGATCTGGAACCACACCTTCTTCTGGAATTGCATGAAGCCCGCCGGCGGCGGCGAGCCCAAGGGCGCGCTGGGCGCGGCGATCACCGCCAAGTGGGGCAGCTATGCGGCCTTCCGCGAAGCGTTCGTGAAGAGCGCCGTGGGCAACTTCGGTTCGGGCTGGACCTGGCTCGTGAAGAAGGCCGACGGCTCGGTGGACATCGTCAACACCGGCGCTGCCGGCACGCCGCTGACCACCGCCGACAAGGCGCTGCTCACCGTCGACGTGTGGGAGCACGCGTACTACATCGACTACCGCAACCTGCGCCAGAAGTTCGTCGAGACCTTCCTCGACAAGCTGGTCAACTGGGAATTCGCGGAGAAGAACTTCGGTTGAACGAGCCGACGCGCCGCGGGAGCGGTCGCGAAGAAGACAGGCCGGTCAGTGACCGGCCTTTTTCATCCTTGCGAGCGACGGCTCAGCGCCCGCTGCCGAACGGCTCGCCCTTGAGTTTCGTGCCCGGCTTGAGTGCACGCTTGGCGAACCAGCCCTGGTTCATCTCGAGCGCGAAACGCACCGGCTTGGCCGAGCAGTGCGACTCCAGCGTCTGAGGCTTCATGTCCTCGACGTTGACGATCGTGCCATCGTCGTCGAGGAACGCGATCGACAGCGGCAGCAGCGTGTTCTTCATCCAGAAGCACTGCTCCGCCGGCCGCTCGAAGACGAACAGCATGCCGTCGTTGGCCGGCATCGTCGGCCGGTGCATCAGGCCGATGGCCCGCTGTTCGGGCGTGCGGGCCACCTCCGCGTTGATCAGGTGAAAGCCTGCCGTCAGCGGGGTGGTGGGCAATCGCTGCGGCCCGTCCTGCGCGAACACCGCGCTGCAGGCGAGGGCGCCTGCCAGGATCGGGACGGCAATGAGGGAACTTGGCTTGATGAATGTCATGCAGTTTCCGGCTTGCGATCGCTAAATTATGACGGTGGCCTCCGCACTGACTGAACGCGCTGTCGCGAGCGCGGTCGACAACGACCTGCACGCGCTCGACGACCCCTTGAACCAGGCGGCGTTCACCACCTTCGTGCAGGACGCCACTGGGACCCGCGAGGCGACCTCTCAGTTCCGCGTGTCCGGCATGTACTGCGCCGCCTGCAGCGGGCTGATCGAGAACGCGTTGCATGGCGTGGAGGGCGTGCGCGAGGCTCGCGTGCACAGTGCCACCGCGCTCGCGCTGGTGCGCTGGGATCCGCAGCGCACGCGCGCCTCCGCGCTGGTCGAAGCCGTGCGGCGGGCCGGCTACGACGCCGTACCCGATGCGGCCGCCAGCGCGCGCGCCCAGCGCGAGGCCGAGCAGCGCAAGGCTTTGTGGCGCCTCTTCGTGGCGGGCTTCTGCATGATGCAGGTGATGATGTACGCCACGCCGGCCTACGTCTCCGAGCCCGGCGACATCACGCCGGACATGCTGCGCCTGTTGCAGTGGGCCAGCTGGCTGCTGTGCCTGCCGGTGATGCTGTTCTCGGCCGGCCCATTCTTCTCCGGCGCGTGGAACAGCCTCATGCACGGTCGTCTCGGCATGGACGTGCCGGTGTCGGTCGGCATCGCCGTGACCTTCATCGCCAGCTCGGGCGCCACCTTCGACCCCGGCGGCGTGTTCGGGCACGAGGTGTATTTCGACTCGCTGACGATGTTCGTGTTCTTCCTGCTCGGCGGGCGCTGGCTGGAATTGCGCGCGCGGCACAAGGTGGCGCTCTCCCTCGAAGCCGGCACCGCGCGCCTGCCCGACAGCGTGGAGCGGCTGGGCGACGACGGCCGCGTCGAAGCGGTGGCGATCGGCCGGCTCGTCGCCGGCGATCGCGTGCGTGTCGCGGCAGGCCAGGCCTTTCCGGCCGATGGCGTGCTGCTCGACGGCCGCAGCCTGGCCGACGAGGCCTTGCTGACCGGCGAGTCCGAGCCCGTGGCCAAGCAGCCCGGTGACGAGGTGGTGGCAGGCAGCCTGAACCTGCGCGCACCGATCGTGATGCAGGTGTTGAAGGTCGGCGAGGACACCCGTCAGGCCGGCATCGTCGCGCTGATGCGCAGTGCGCTGACGCAGCGGCCGCGCCTCGTGCAGCAGGCCGAACGCATCGCCGGGCCGTTCCTCTGGGCGGTGCTGGCGCTGGCCGCGGGTGCCGCCGCCGTGTGGTCGGTGGTGGATCCGTCGCGTGCGGTATGGGTGGCGGTGTCGGTGCTGATCGTGACCTGTCCTTGCGCGCTGTCGCTGGCGGCGCCCTCGGCGCTGCTGGCCGCCACTGGCGGGTTGGCGCGTCGCGGCGTCCTGCTGCAGCGCATCGAGGCGCTCGAGGGCCTGGCCGGCATCGACACGGTCGTGTTCGACAAGACCGGCACGCTCACGCTCGACCGACTCGAACTCGCCGAAACCCGCGTGCTCGCCGGACAGGGCACGGCCGAGGAGTGGCTCGCCCGCGCGGCCTCCCTCGCCGCGCTCTCGACGCACCCCGCCTCGCAGGCGCTGGTGCGTGCTGCCGCCGAGCCCGGCGCGTCAGGCGAGTGGCGCGAGACCGACGAGATTGCCGGGCAGGGTCTCGACGCCGTCGCGGCCGATGGCACACGCTGGCGGCTCGGCCGGCGCGAGTGGGTCTCGCCCGATGCCCACGATGACCGCGTGCCCGCAAGCGCTCTGTGCTTCGGAACGGCCGGACAGGCGCACGCGGCATTCGTGCTCCAGGAGCATCTGCGCGACGATGCGCGCGCCGCGCTCGACGCGCTGCGCGCCCAGGGTCTCGCGTTGGCCATGCTGTCCGGCGACGCGCCCGCGCGCGCGCAGGCGCTCGCGCAGCGCCTGGGCATCGACGACGTGCGGGGCGGTGCGACGCCGGCCGACAAGCTCGCTGCCGTGGCCGCCTGGCAGGCGCAGGGGCGCCGAGTGGCGATGGTGGGCGACGGGCTCAACGATGCACCGGTGCTGGCACGTGCCGACGTCTCGTTCGCCTTCGCCCACGGCTCGGCGGTGGCGCGCAGCGGCGCCGACGTGGTACTGCTCGGCGATCGGCTCGGCGACGTCTCGCTCGCGCGTGCGCAGGCGCTGCGCACGCTGCGCGTGATCCGCCAGAACCTGGCCTGGGCCGTCGTCTACAACGCCGCCTGCGTGCCGCTGGCGCTCGCCGGATGGCTGCCGCCGTGGGCCGCCGGCATCGGCATGGCCTCGAGCTCGCTGTTCGTCGTGCTCAATGCGTTGCGCGTTGCCAACATGGCCGCGCCCACTCCCAAGGCCTGACGCCCATGGACATCCTCTTCATGCTCATCCCGCTCTCGGTGGTGCTGGTCTTCGCCGTGATCGGCATCTTCGCCTGGGCGCTCAACGCCCGACAGTTCGACGACCTGGAGCGCGAAGGGGAGCGGATTCTGGGCACCGATGCACCCTCGAACTTCTCGCGTTCGGGAAACGTTGATAGCGATCAAGCTCAGTAATGACCCTGAGCGGAACAATGATTTCATCCAGAAACACGACAGCCAAGGAAGGAGCGAATCCGATGGTCAACAACGCGTCGGCGGCCGCGAAGGGCGGGCCGGTCTACAACGACGCCGTGGTACGAGCGTTCTCGCTCGCTGCGGTGCTATGGGGCATCGTCGGCATGCTCGTCGGCGTGATCATCGCCGCGCAGCTCACTTGGCCCGAACTCAACCTCGGGATCCCGTTCCTGAGCTACGGCCGCTTGCGGCCGCTGCACACCAACGCAGTGATCTTCGCATTCGGGGGCTGTGCCCTGTTCGCATCGAGCTACTACGTCGTCCAGCGAACCTCTCAAGTTCCTCTTTTCGCGGGCAAGCTGGCGTGGTTCACCTTCTGGGGCTGGCAACTGGTGATCGTGCTGGCGGCGATCTCGCTGCCGCTGGGATTCACCCAAGCGAAGGAGTACGCCGAGCTCGAGTGGCCGATCGACTTGCTGATCGCCGTCGTCTGGGTTTCCTACGCCGTTGTCTTCTTCGGAACGATCGGGGTGCGCAAGGTTCGCCACATCTACGTTGCGAACTGGTTCTTCGGCGCCTTCATCCTGACGATCGCGTTGCTGCACATCGTCAACAACGCGTCGGTGCCAGTGTCGTTCTGGCCGATGAAGTCCTACTCGGCCTATGCAGGCGTGCAGGATGCGATGGTGCAGTGGTGGTACGGCCACAACGCGGTCGGCTTCTTCCTCACCGCGGGCTTCCTCGGGATGATGTACTACTTCATCCCCAAGCAGGCCGAGCGCCCCGTCTACTCGTATCGCCTGTCGATCGTGCACTTCTGGGCACTGATCTTCACGTACATGTGGGCCGGCCCGCACCACCTGCACTACACCGCGCTGCCCGACTGGGCGCAGAGCGTGGGCATGCTGTTCTCGCTGGTGCTGCTGGCGCCGTCCTGGGGCGGCATGATCAACGGCATCATGACCCTCTCGGGTGCGTGGCACAAGCTGCGTGACGACCCCATCCTGAAGTTCCTGATCGTCTCGCTGTCGTTCTATGGCATGTCGACGTTCGAGGGCCCGATGATGTCCATCAAGACGGTCAACGCGCTGTCGCACTACACCGACTGGACGGTCGGCCACGTGCACAGCGGCGCGCTCGGCTGGGTGGGTCTGGTGTCGATGGGCACGCTGTACTACCTGATCCCGCGCATGTTCGGCCGCACCAAGATGTACAGCACGCGCGCCATCGAGTTGCACTTCTGGATCGCCACCATCGGCATCGTTCTGTACATCGCCGCGATGTGGATCGCCGGTGTGATGCAGGGCCTGATGTGGCGCGCGATCAACCCCGACGGCACGCTGGTGTACAGCTTCGTCGAGAGCGTGAAGGCGACGTTCCCGTTCTACGTGATCCGTCTGACCGGCGGCCTGCTGTACCTGAGCGGCATGCTGATCATGGGCTGGAACACGATCAAGACGGCCAGCGCCGGCAAGTACGAGCCCGTGCCCGTGCCGCCGGTCGCGGCCCACGCCTGATCCACGAGGAGTACCGAAAAAATGGCCAATACACAAGCCACCGGCTTCTCGCACGAGAAGATCGAGACCAACAACTTCCTGATGATCGTGCTGATCTTGATCGTGGTTGCCGTCGGCGGCCTGGTCGAGATCGTGCCGCTGTTCTTCCAGAAGTCGACCACGGAAGCGGCGCCGGGCCTCAAGCCCTACACGCCGCTGCAACTGGCCGGGCGCGACATCTACATCCGCGAGGGCTGCTACAACTGCCACTCGCAGATGATCCGTCCGTTCCGCGCCGAGACGCTGCGCTACGGCGAGTACTCGAAGGCCGGCGAGTTCGTCTACGACCATCCGTTCCAGTGGGGCAGCAAGCGCACCGGTCCGGATCTGGCGCGCGTGGGCGGCAAGTACAGCGACGACTGGCACCGCATCCACCTGAACAACCCGCGCGACCTGGTGCCCGAGTCCAACATGCCGGCCTACTCGTGGCTGCTCAAGGGCACGATCGACCCGGCCGACATGGCGCCGAAGATGAAGGCGCTGCGAATGGTCGGGGTGCCCTACACCGACGACGAGATCGCCAAGGCTGGAGACGAGGTGAAGGGCAAGAGCGAGATGGACGCGGTGATCGCCTACCTGCAGGTGCTGGGCACGGCGCCGGCGAACGCGGCAGCCGCAGCGGCTGCAGCCAAGTGAACGGAGGCCGTCATGGATCTGAATGACCTCAGAAGCGTGGTGACCGTCATCTCGCTATTTGCCTTCCTGGGCATCGTGGCGTGGGCCTGGTCCCGCAACAACCGTTCGGCATTCGACGAAGCGGCGCGCCTGCCATTCGCCGATGAGCAGGACGCCGAAGGCGTCTCGCGTGGAGGAAACCAACAATGAGCGACTTCGTCAACAACGGCTGGTCGGTGTACGTCGCCGCCGTCGTCATCGTCAGCCTTCTGGCCTGTCTCGCGCTGCTGATCGTGGCGAGTCGGCGCAAGGTGATGGCGCAGGACAACACCACCGGCCACGTGTGGGACGGTGACCTGCGCGAGTTGAACAACCCGCTGCCGCGCTGGTGGATGGGCCTGTTCGTGATCACGGTGCTGTTCGCCGGTGCGTACCTGGCGCTCTACCCGGGCCTGGGCAGCTTCGGTGGCCAGCTGGGCTGGTCGAGCACGGGGCAATGGGAAGCCGAGCAGGCCAAGGCCCAGGCGGCCATGGCCCCGCTGTACGCCAAGTTCACCAGCCAGGCGCCCGAGGCCCTGGCGAAGGACCCGCAGGCGATGGCGATCGGCGAGCGTCTGTACATCAACAACTGCGCGCAGTGCCACGGCTCCGATGCCAAGGGCAGCAAGGGTTTCCCGAACCTCACCCTGCCGGTGGAATCGCGCCTCGCGACCGACTCGTTCGAGGCTGTCAAGGCCACGATCACCAACGGTCGCCAGGGCATGATGCCGCCGATGGCCGCGGCGGTCGGCTCGGCCGAAGACGTCAAGAACGTCGCCAACTACGTGCTGAGCCTGTCGGGCAGCGCCCACAACGAACTGGCTGCCCAGCTGGGCAAGCCCAAGTTCGCCGCGTGTGCTGCCTGCCATGGTCCGGACGGCAAGGGCAACAAGGCCCTCGGCGCGCCCAACCTGACCGACAAGGTCTGGCTGCACGGCTGGGGCGAACCTGCGATCATCGCCATGGTCAACAATGGCAAGACCAACGTGATGCCGCCGCAGGCCTCGCGCATGACGCCCGACCAGATCCACGTGCTGGCTGCGTACGTGTGGAGCCTCGCCCAGGGAACGGCTGCGCAGTAATCGGAAGCATGAATGTCTGACACGCACGCGGCGCCGCCCCAGGGGGGAACGGCCCCCGACGCGGCCAGCGAGATCGTCTCGCTGTACACCGCGCACCAGAAGATCTACGCCCGTGCGGTCAGCGGCTGGTTCGCCACCTGGCGCTGGGTGCTCGTCTGGAGCACCCAGCTCATCTTCTACGGCCTGCCCTGGCTGCAGTGGAACGGCCGGCAGGCGATCCTGTTCGACCTGGGGGCCCGCCGCTTCTACATCGGCGGGCTCGTCCTGTACCCGCAGGACTTCATCTACCTCACCGGGCTGCTGATCCTCTCGGCCTACGCCCTGTTCCTGTTCACGGCCGTCGCGGGCCGCCTGTGGTGCGGCTACGCCTGCCCGCAAACCGTCTACACCGAGATCTTCATGTGGTTCGAGAACCGCATCGAAGGCGACCGCGCCAAGCGGATGAAGCTCGACGCTTCGCCCTGGAGCGGCGAGAAGATCCTGCGCAAGGGCGGCAAGCAGGCGGTGTGGATCTCGTTCGGCCTGTGGACGGGCTTTACCTTCGTCGGCTACTTCACGCCGATCCGTGAGCTGGCCACCGAGGCGCTGGCCCTGGGCTTCGGTCCGTGGGAGTGGTTCTGGATCCTGTTCTACGGCTTCGCCACCTACGGCAACGCGGGCTTCATGCGCGAGCAGGTGTGCAAGTACATGTGCCCCTACGCGCGCTTCCAGAGCGCGATGTTCGACCGCGACACGATGATCATCAGCTACGACGCTTCGCGCGGCGAGCCGCGGGGTTCGCGGCCGAAGTCGATGGGTCACGCGGCGCTGAAGGATGCGGGCAAGGGCGAGTGCATCGACTGCACGCTGTGCGTCCAGGTCTGCCCGACCGGCATCGACATCCGCAAGGGGCTTCAGTACGAGTGCATCGGGTGCGCGGCGTGCATCGACGTCTGCGACGACGTGATGGACAAGATGAACTACCCGCGCGGGCTGATCCGCTACGCCACGCTCAACGGCATCGCGCAGCACTGGACGCGCGAGCAGATGTTGCGCCGCGTGCTGAGGCCGCGGGTGCTGATCTACACCGGCATCATGTTGCTGATCATCGCTGCCTTCGCGGCCAGCCTCGCGCTGCGCACGCCCTTCCGCGTCGACGTGGTGCGTGATCGCGGGGCGCTGGCGCGCTTGGTCGACGACGGCCGCATCGAGAACGTCTACCGGCTGCAGTTGATGAACTCGATGGAGTCGCCACAGCGCTTCCGCATCGAGGTCGAAGGGCTGCCGGGCGTCGTGGTGACGGCGCCGCGTGCGGAGGTGCCGGTGGGGCCGACCGAGGCCCGCTGGGTGCCGGTGGCGGTGCAGGTGCCTCCGGAGGCCGCGGCCACGCTGGGTGCCGGCGTGCACCCGCTACGATTCACGATCACCCGGCTGCCCGATGCCGCCGGCGCGGCCGTGGAAGTGCGCGAGAAGTCGACCTTCGTCGTCCCGCGCTGAACGGAAAGGAACTGGACATGCAGAACGACACGCAGAAGACGAGCCCTCCCTGGTACCGGGTACCGATGGTCTGGCTGGTGGTGGGCGGGCCGCTGTCGGTGGTGGTGGCCAGCATCGGCACCGCAGTGATTGCGTGGAAGCACATCGATCCGGTGATCGTCACGTCGAGCCAGGGCGAGATCCGCCCCGGCGACAACATGGCGCCCAAGACCGGCCCGAAGAGCGCGATGGCGCCGGCGATGCAGGGCCGCAACCACGCCGCCAGCCCGGCGGATGAGTGAGAGCAACTCGCCTCGCATGCCCGTGAAACAGCGCGCCCTGACCATCCTCTGGCCCGCCTTCCTGATGGCGGGCGTGCTGGAGATGCTGGTGTTCGTGGTCGTCGATCCCGGCGACCTGCACTGGTTCGGCGGCGAAGCCCTGGACTGGTCGTCGCAGGCGGTCTACACCGTCACGTTCTTCATCTTCTGGGGCGTGATCTCGCTGGCCGGCGCGCTCACCGCGCTGCTTGACGCCAGCCCCGAGGAGATCAACACCGACCGCGGCTGGCGCTGGCCGCGCTGAGCCGCCCGTATGGCGGGCGCCGCCTCAGCAGGCGGTGCTGCTGATCAACTGGCGCAGCCCGACGTCGTCGATGATGCGGATATGGCGCTGCTTCACCTCGAGCAGGCCGTCGTCCTGGAACTTCGAGAAAGTGCGGCTCACGGTCTCGAGCTTGAGGCCCAGGTAGCTGCCGATCTCCTCGCGCGTCATGCGCAGGATCAGCGACGAGGCCGAGAAGCCGCGTGCCTGCAGGCGCTGCGTGAGGTTGAGCAGGAAGGCCGCCAGGCGCTCCTCGGCGCGCATGCTGCCCAGCAGCAGCATCATGCCGTGGTCGCGCACGATCTCGCGGCTCATGATCTTGTGGAACTGGTGCTGCAGCGGCGTGAAGTCGCGCGACAGTTCCTCGAGCTGGCCGAACGGGATTACGCAGACCTGCGAATCCTCCAGCGCGATGGCGTCGCAGTTGTGTCGGTCGTGGCTGATGCCGTCGAGGCCCAGCAGTTCGCCGGCCATCTGAAAGCCGGTGACCTGATCGCGTCCGTCCTCGGACGACACGCAGGTCTTGAAGAAGCCGGTACGCACCGCGTACAGCGACTGGAACGAATCGCCGGTACGGAACAGCGCGTCGCCGCGCGTCACCGACCGCCGCTTGGCCACCAGTTCGTCGAGGCGCTCCAGGTCCGGGTCCGTCAGGCCGACGGGCAGGCACAGTTCACGCAGGTTGCAGTTGGAGCAGGCGACCTTGAAGGCCTCTGCCCGGATCGGCACGACTGGGGTCATGGTGCTGCGCGGCGTGGATTCCGACGCGCGGCCCGCGTCGTCGCGGCGGGCACTGGAGGCGGTCATGAACGTCACATCCGGTTTGGTGGAGATCATGGAATTATTCTCCCGTTCGTCTCGTGGAAGGCCGTTGATGCACGTCAAGGCGCTTGACCGTCGGCAAGGCACAGTCACGTTCACCATGTCGACCACCTACGCCCCCATCGAGCGCCCCGTCGTGACCGAGGAGCTTCTGCGCCGCCTCGATGTCAACGGCCCGCGCTACACCTCCTATCCGACCGCCGATCGCTTCGTCGATGCGTTCGGGCCCGACGACTACATGCGCGCCCTCGACCAACGCGCCGAGGGCGCCGGCGTGATCGGCGGCTCGAGTCCGCTGTCGATCTACGTGCACATCCCGTTCTGCGAGTCGCTGTGCTACTACTGCGCGTGCAACAAGGTGATCACCAAGCACCACGAGCGCGCCGCCGAGTACCTCGATGCGCTCGAGAAGGAGATCGACCTGCACGTGGCGCGGCTCGGGGCAGGGCAGTCGGTGTCTCAGTTGCACTTCGGCGGTGGTTCCCCGACCTTCCTCAGCGACGCCGAACTCTCCCGCGTGATGAGCGCGCTGCGCAAGGCGTTCCGCATCGCGCCGGGGGCCGAGACCTCGATCGAAGTCGATCCGCGCACTGTCAACCACGACCGGCTCGCACACCTGGCCAGCCTCGGCTTCAACCGCCTGAGCTTCGGCGTGCAGGACTTCGACGAGTCGGTGCAGCAGGCCGTGCACCGCGTGCAGAGCCGCGAGATGGTGGCTTCGCTGATGGAGTCGGCGCGCGCGCTGGGCTTCGAGTCGACCAACGTCGATCTGATCTACGGCCTGCCCAAGCAGACCCCCGATTCGCTGCAGCGCACCGTGCGCGAAGTGGCCGAACTGCGTCCCGAGCGCATCGCGCTGTATTCCTACGCCCACCTGCCGCAGCGCTTCAAGCCCCAGCGTCGCATCGACGCCGCCGCGCTGCCGCCGGCGGCCGCCAAGGTGCGCATGCTGGCCGAGGCCATCGCGGGCTTCGTGGGCCACGGCTACCAGTACATCGGAATGGACCACTTCGCGCTGCCCGGCGACTCGCTCGCCGCGGCGAAGCGCCAGGGCCGCCTGCACCGCAACTTCCAGGGCTACAGCACACAGCCCGACTGCGACCTGATCGCGCTCGGTGTCTCGTCGATCGGCCGGGTGGGAGCCACCTACAGCCAGAACGCCAAGACGCTGGACGAGTACTACGACGCGGTCAATCGAGGCCAATTCCCGATCGTGCGCGGCCTGGCGCTGACGCGCGAGGACCTGCTGCGTCGGGCGGTGATCATGGCCATCATGTGCCAGGGCCGGCTCGAGTTCGAATCCATCGAGCTCGCGCACCTGATCGACTTCCGCAAGCACTTCGCCGCCGAACTCGAGCAGCTCCGCGGCGTCGAGGCTTCGGGCCTGGTGGTGATCGAGCCCACGGCGATCCAGGTGACCGCGCTCGGCTGGTACTTCATTCGCAGCGTGGCGATGGTGTTCGACAAGTACCTGCAGGCCGACCGGACGCGCGAGCGCTTTTCGCGCATCATCTGAGGCATGAACGCCGCGCTTGCCACCACTGCCTTGCTGATGGGCTTGGCGGGTGCGCCGCACTGTGCGGCGATGTGCGGTGCGGCGTGCACCGGCATCGTGCGCAGTTGCGGTGGCGGCGTGGCGCAGGAAGCCAGCCAGATCTCCTTTCACGCGGCGCGCCTGGCGAGCTACGCCGTCGGCGGCGCGCTGGCGGCTGGCAGCGTTTCGTGGCTGGCGACGCAGGGCGCGCAGGTGGCGATCCTGCGACCGCTGTGGACACTGTTGCAGGTGGCTGCCTTCGCACTGGGCCTGTGGCTGCTGATCCGTGGCCGCCAGCCGGCCTGGATCGACAACATCGGGCGGGCACGTCCGGATCGCAAGGTGATCTGGCTGCAGGGGCCTGCCGGGGCCGCGGCCGCCGGCTCGATGTGGTTGGCGCTGCCCTGCGGCCTGCTGCAATCGGCACTGGTCGTCGCGGCGCTAGGTTCCGGCCCGATCGAAGGCGCGACGCTGATGGGCCTGTTCGCCGCCGGTTCCGGACTCGGCCTATGGCTCGGCCCGGCGCTGTGGCTGCGACTGGCCGGGCGCCATGCCGGTCGCGCGCAAGAGCTGTCGGTGCGCCTGGCGGGCCTGATGCTGGCCACTGCGTCGGGCTGGGCCCTGGCGCACGGGCTGGCCACCGCGATGGGCAGCGACTTCTGCCTGCCGTTCTGATCACCGCACACGCCACGCCGCCGTCAGTCGATTGACAGACGCCGTGGAATAGAATTCCACGTTCCGATACGACCCCCACACCCCAGCGCGGAGCCATATCTCCATGTACCAGCACATCAAGGTGCCCGAAGGCGGGCAGAAGATCACCGTCAACGCCGACTTCTCGCTCAACGTCCCGGCCAACCCGATCATTCCGTACATCGAGGGCGACGGCACCGGCTTCGACATCACGCCGGTGATGATCAAGGTGGTGGACGCGGCCGTGGCCAAGGCCTATGGCGGCAAGAAGCAGATCCACTGGATGGAGATCTACGCCGGCGAGAAGGCCACCAAGGTCTACGGCCCGGACGTGTGGCTGCCCGCCGAGACGCTCGAGGTGCTGCGTGAGTACGTGGTGTCGATCAAGGGCCCGCTGACCACCCCGGTCGGCGGCGGCATCCGTTCTCTGAACGTGGCGCTGCGCCAGGAGCTCGACCTCTATGTCTGCCTGCGCCCGGTGCAGTACTTCAAGGGCGTCCCCAGCCCGGTGAAGGAGCCCGAGAAGACCAACATGGTGATCTTCCGCGAGAACTCGGAAGACATCTACGCCGGCATCGAGTACGAGGCCGAGAGCGACAAGGCCAAGAAGCTGATCAAGTTCCTGATCGACGAGATGGGCGTGAAGAAGATCCGCTTCCCGGCCACCTCGGGCATCGGCATCAAGCCGGTCTCGCGCGAGGGCACCGAGCGCCTGGTGCGCAAGGCGATCCAGTACGCCATCGACAACGACAAGCCCAGCGTGACGATCGTGCACAAGGGCAACATCATGAAGTTCACCGAAGGTGGCTTCCGCGACTGGTCCTACGCGCTGGCGAAGAAGGAGTTCGGCGCGGTCGAGATCGACGGCGGCCCGTGGTGCAAGTTCAAGAACCCGAAGACGGGCAAGGACATCGTCGTCAAGGATTCGATCGCCGACGCCTTCCTGCAGCAGATCCTGCTGCGCCCGGCCGAGTACTCGGTGATCGCCACGCTGAACCTGAACGGCGACTACATCTCCGACGCGCTGGCCGCGCAGGTGGGCGGCATCGGCATCGCGCCGGGCGCCAACCTGTCCGACTCCGTGGCCTGCTTCGAGGCCACCCACGGCACGGCGCCGAAGTACGCTGGAAAGGACTACGTGAACCCGGGCTCGGAGATCCTGTCGGCCGAGATGATGCTGCGCCACATGGGCTGGACGGAGGCGGCCGACCTGATCATCTCGTCGATGGAAGGGGCAATTGCCTCGAAGAAGGTCACCTACGACTTCGCCCGCCTGATGGAGGGCGCGACGCAGGTGTCTTGCTCGGGCTTCGGCCAGGTCATGATCGACCACATGTGATCTCGTTCCACGGCGTCTCATGACGCCCCGTAAGCCCCTGATTTTGTTGAAGAAATCAGGGGCTTTGTCTTTTCAGCACGTCTCACGGCAGACCACGAAATCCCGCCATTTTGGAGGGGAAATTGACGGGAGACGGGGCCCGAAACGGCCCAAATTCCTCCACTTGGAGGTGGCTGAAAAGTGTCGGGAGACGACGCATGCGACTGAGCAACTACACCCTCACGCCCACTCGGATCAACAACGCCAAGGCGAAGGCGCGGCTCTACAAGCTAAGCGATGGCGGGGGGCTTTTCGTCGAGGTCAGCACGACCGGCCAGAAGACCTGGCGCTACCAGTACCGATTCGCCGGCAGCCGCCGAGACGTCAAGATCGGGCGATACCCGGAGATAGGGGTGGCCGACGCTCGGGCGCGGCACTTCGAACTCAGGTCGCTCTTGGAGCGAGGGGTAGACCCCGCCGAAGTTCGTCGCCAGGAGACTGCGGAGCGTCGGCAGCAGGCGAAGGACAGCCAGCCCGCTGCCGACCAGTTCGAGGCGTTCTCCCGGCGCTGGATCCGGGAGCGCCTGATGACCAGGTCCGAGACCTACCGGAACCAGATCGAGTCCCGGCTCGAGCGCTTCGTATGGCCAGCGATCGGCGAGAAGCCGCTGGGCGGCGTCCGGCCCGCCGACGTGCTCGCGATCATCGAGGACTTGAGAGGAACGCCGAAGACGGCGGAGGGCGTCAGGCAACACATCCAGCAGATCTACAACTACGCGATCCAGAAGCTGCTCGTCGAGGTCAACCCGGCCCTGCCACTGCGAGGCGTGATCGAGGTGCCTGCCGCCGAGCACCACCGGCATCTGACCGAGCCAGAACTCGGAGCCTTCTGGCGGTCGGTGGCAAAACAAGGCGCGCACTTCGTGACCATCGCTGCCACCCGGATGCTCATGTACACGATGTGCCGCAAGTCAGAGGTGCTGCGAGCCCGGTGGCGCGAGTTCGACCTCGAGCGGGCCCAGTGGGACATCCCGGCCGAGCGCATGAAGATGAAGGCGCCGCACCGTGTCTACCTTTCCCGACAGGCACTCGAACTCCTCGGGCTGCTGAAGGCATTCGGCTCGGAGCCGCAGGCCTACGTGTTCCCGTCGGTGCTTCGTGCCGCAGTGCCGCTCGGCGACGCTACGCTGAACCACTTCTTCAAGCGACTCGACTTCGGCGTTCCGGACTTCTCGCCCCACGGAACCAGAGGCACGGCAGCGACCTTGCTTCGTGAGCATGGATTCAGCCGCGAGGTGGTCGAGTTGCTACTGGCGCATGCCGAGCGAAACAAGGTGACGGCCGCATATCACCATCACGAGATGGCTGACGAGCGGCGGCGCGCGCTTCAGTACCTCGCGGATCAGATAGACAGGGTCGCTCAAGCTGCCCTCCATGGATCGACAGTCGCTGAAGCAAGAGACTCGACTCCTGCCAACGTCTAGTCTGGGTCACAGCGTCGCAACTTGAAACGGATCTCTGGCTGTGCGGTAGATGGAGAGTAGTACGCTGCGCCAGGGCACTGGTTCCGTCTTGGACTGGCACGACCTCTATGCGAAAGACCGCCTTCCTTGCGCTCGTTCTACTTGGCTGCGCAGCCGGCCTGCTGGCCTCCATGAAGGACGATTGGGCCACGCGAGTCGTCCTGTCCCTGATCGGCGCACTGGTCGGAGCCGCGGTGGGAGGTGCGCTGACTCATCGATCCGGCATCAAGCGTCGTCCGGAGCTGGAAGGCTCCATTCCTGGGATGGGAACTTCGACGGCCGACATCGCAGCCAACTACTGGCGGGACAGGGGTCACCCGCCGCTCATGAAGCCACCATCGCCGCCGCCGGATCAGCACATCCACGATCCGGACCGGCTGGCCTGACTACCTTCGCTTCAGCAGGTCATTCACTGCGTCGGCAGCGCCCTCGGCGGACTCCTTGGCATCCGCAGCTACTTGCTTGGCGGCGCGCTTGAGCAGTGATTGCCCTGCAACCAAGGTTCCATCCTCGCTTCGCCCGGCGTCGGCAGCCGAGTTCAACGCGCCGCTCTGTTGCTGAACACCTTCGCGGATCGCCTGGCCGCGCCGTGAAACTGCGTCACGGACTGTGCCGGGCACGCTCGGTGGAGGTACAGCGCCAGATGGCAGACCGGGCTGGCGAGCGACTGCAGCATCGCCAGTGCGTTTCACGCTCTCGATATCTGAGCCCTCGGCCAGCTGATTGACCTGCCGCGCATGTTGCGTCCTGAGGGACTCAAATGACAGCGGCACGGCAGTACCGTCAGAGAGGGTCCGGTTCGGTCCGAGTGACTGCCTGGCAAGCTCGGCCTCCATCAGGGCACGGGCGGCGGCACTCGTGCCACCGTACTGCTCGGCGTACCGTGTGAACATGGCGAGGTTGTGCGGGTCCTGGGCAATGTCGAGCGCGATCACCTCACCCCGTTCATAGGCTGCGCTCACGCGCTCCGCATAGGCGCTCCGATCTGAGAGACCGGCCTCGGCGCGCGAACTCCGGGTAGAGCTCGAGTTCAAGCGTGAAGACAGTTCACGTGCCTCGCGGGCGTCAGATGCGACAACCGACGCGAAGCTTGAGTCGCGGGACACTCGGTCGCCGAACTGCTTGAACTCGGCCAACTGCTCCGAGGTCAAGGCGCCCAGTACCCTCTGCTGGTCTGCCGAAAGCCCCGCCAGGTATCCCTTCTCTGCGTTGGCAGTTGCTCGAGCGCCGGCAACTGGTGTGGAGACACCGAGATGACCAGAGGCGCCGAAAGCGATTCGTGCGACTTGCGACTGGCTCATCCCCGTGCTGTCGGCGACGCTCCTCGTGATCTGGTCAAGCCGGTTCAGTGTCTGCCCCAACTGCTCGAAGCTGCTGGATGTCGATCCCGTGCTGCTCCGCGATGACTTCAGCTTTGCCAAGCCCTTGGTGAACGCCTCGGAGAGCACCGTCGAACGTTCGGAGCTTGCGGCAACGGCCTCGGTGCGAGCTGCGTCGACCTGACGGCTGGCGTCCTGCACGTCCTGTTCGCTCACGCGCATCGACACGACCCGGGACGCGTAGCCCTGGTTGCGCAGCAGGCTCACGGCGGTCCGGCCGGTCAGCATGTTCGACGAGAAGGTGTTGCCGGTGATGTCGTTCTGCCAGTTGCTCATGAACGCGGACGTCCGATTCGGCGCGAGCCGGATCTGGTCCATCGAGACATTGCCCATGCTCAGGTTGCCGGCCGCGGCGCCGGCCGTGGCGCCGGCCACCATCGACTGCAGGCCCGAGAGACCGCCCACCAACGCGGTGCCGAAGGTCTCCATCCGCTTGAGCGCGGCCCAGGCGATGAACGGGATGCTGATCGCCAGGTAGCCGACCACGGCCTCGCCGGAGATCGCCCGGGAGTAGATCGTCGATGCCGTCTGCAGCGACAGAGCCTTGGCGCCGCTGCCAAGGTCAGCCGCCGCCGCGAGGTCGTAGGCGGCGTAGATCGATGCCATGTAGTTGAGCACGGCATACAGCGGCGGCCAGAGCTGGATCCAGATCAGCACCGCGGCGTAGCCCTTGAAGGCCAGCATGGTCTCGCGCCCGCTGGTCAGCAGCATCAGCAGGACGAGCAGGGGGAACAGCGCGTAGGTGATGGCCTCGAT
>WBZM01000569.1_pt1 | contig 49308 bp, 49 predicted proteins | sample 5204271 | NCBI WGS metagenome assembly WBZM01 (sample SAMN12344346, study PRJNA552823) | activated sludge metagenome | biome: Activated sludge suspended growth; feature: Nitrification reactor; material: Wastewater; isolation source: activated sludge from nitrification reactor of wastewater... | reverse complement strand
CGACGTCCACGCGGTGCTGGCGCGCCCGGCCCCGGCGACGACGGCCGCCCCCGAGGCGCCCATCCAGGTGGCCCGGGCGGAGCGGCGGTAGGGCCGGCCGCCGGCCACGACCGGTTCCGCCCCCTCACCTTGGGGTCAGTCCGACGGGCCGAGCCCGCCCTGGTCCGCGCGCCGTCGTCACATCCCGGCCACGGTGGGGCCTCCCCGCAGCAGGGAGGCTCCATGACCATGACGACGGCGAAGCGTGGCGCAGCAGCAATGCTCACCCTCACCCTGGCGGCCTGCAGCGGCAGCACCGGGCCGGCGGGTCCGCCCGGCGCGCCGGGCCCGAGCGGACCGGGCGGCTCGATCGGCGCCCCCGGGCCTTCGGGCCCCTCGGGCCCGAGCGGGCCGGCGGGCTCGCGGCTGGTGGTGGTGGACGGCGAGGGCACGGTCCTCGGGACCTTCCTCGGCACCTCCCTCACCTTCAGCGCCACGGCCAACATCCCCGCCACGCCGTTCACCGGCCCGGTCATCACCTTCCCGGCCGGTCAGCTCGTCACCTACCTCGACGCCCAGGATCGGCTCTGGACGGTGGGGCTCGGCGGCGGCGGCGCCTTCTTCCCCCGGGTGAACTTCTACTTCACCTCGGCCGACTGCACCGGGACACCGCTGGTGCTCAACAATTCGCCGCAGGTGCCGGTCACCAGCACCTGGACCGACACGGCGGTGCAGGGGGCCTGGGTGACCGGCGCGGTGGTGGCCGCCCCGGCCCTCGGATCGTTCTGGGGCGCCAGCATCGGCGGCTGCACCACGGCGCTCCCGGCGCTGCCCGCCGTGGCGGTGTTCCGCGAGGTGTCGCGCCTCGGCGACCTGCCCTGGCCCTTCCTCCCGGCGCCCCTCACCATCCAGCCGGCGCCGTAGGCGGCCGCGCGCCGGCGCGGCAACGCGACAGGGCCGGCGCCACCATGGCACCGGCCCCGTCGCTGCTGCTCGCTTCACTCGCTGCCACTGTGGTGCTCGCTGCCCCGGCGCGGCTCCCCCGCGCCGGTCACCACGACGGACCTAGGAGCGCTTCTCCTCGATCTCCTTCTCGAGCTTCTCGAGCGCCGGATCCTTCTCGGCCTTCTCGCCCTCCTTCTTGCCGGTCATGTAGGCGGCGCCGGTGGCCAGGTCGGGGGCCACGGTGGCGGCCAGCGACGAGGCGCCCTCGGCCACGTGGCCGGTCACCTTCATGACCACGGCCTTGCCGAGGAGGGCGAAGCCGATGGCGGGGAGGAACATCAGGAAGGCCAGGCCGACCACCGGGACGATGAGGAAGAGGGCCGGGAAGGGGACGCGGACGTACTTGGCGGAGGCGTCGCCGGGCAGCGTGCCGCCCTCGTCGCCGATGACCTCGACGTTGAAGTTCTTCATCGAGAAGTAGTAGCCGCTGGAGACGCTGGAGTTGCCGTTGAAGGTCGTCATGGTCGTGGGTCCTTGCGTTCGCTGTCGAGGTGGGAGGTGCTGGTTCCTGGAATCCGAAGGGTGCGGGCTAGCTCTTGCGCTGCTTCTCGATCTCGGCCTGCAACGCACCCAGCTCCTCGTCCTCGTGGGCGGTGTGCGTCGGCCCCTTCTCCTCGACGCCGGCGTGCTCGTCGCGCTTGCCGGTGAGGTGGGCCTCGCCGGGCTGCCAGCCCGGGCTCATGGTGGCGGCCATCGACCCGGCGGTGCCGTGGACGAGGTCGGCGATGGGGGAGACGGCGGCCTTGAAGGTCAGCAGGAAGCCGATGAAGGGCAGGAAGACCAGGAAGGCGAGGCCGAGCACCGGGGTGGCCAGCAGGGCCACGGCGGTGGGGACCGCGTACCAGGTGCCGGGGCCGGCCGGGAGGCGGGCGCCGTCCTGCGCCACCGGCTCGATGCTCCACGAGGCGCTGTTGAAGTAGTAGCCGCTCTGCACTGCCTGGTTGCCGTTGTAGGAGGTCATGTCGTTGCCCTTTCTGAATGCAATATCGTCCATTCCAATTGGCTTCGATATTGGGGCGATCCCGCACTTCCGCGCCTTTGAGTCCTTGGATCGGCGGGGGGCGCCGACCGACGCGCGCCGCGGTGGACGCAGGAGATCCCGGGCCGTCGATCTCCCGAGGCGGGCATCGGGCGGTTTCCCGAGGCGCCGGGCGGGGGACCCCATCGGTGAGGCCAACCCGTTGATTTCCGGGCGCTCTCGGCGCCGGCGGCTAGAATCCCGGGATGCGCCTCTCCCACGCCGGGAACCGGCTTCCCACCCGCGCCGCCACCGCCGCCGCACCCCTCCTCACCCTCCTCTTCCTGGCGGCCTGCGGCTCGCCGGCGGTGGGCGGGCCCTCCGCCGACGCGCCCATTCCCGCGTCGGACGGGCGCTGGAGCTGGATCGACTTCCCCAACGCCGTTTGCGCCAACGGCGAGACGACTGGACTGGGCGTCAACACGACCCGGAGTACGACCGACGTGGTGCTCTACATGATGGGCGGCGGGGCTTGCTGGGACGAGCAGAACTGCGTCACCAGCCCGGAGGCCGACTTCCTCGATGGCTTCAACTCGTTCGAGTTCGCCTTCACCAGCGCGTTCTTCACCAGCACGCCTCTCGACCGCACCCTCGCCGGCAACCCCTTCGCCGGTGCCAACCTGGTCTTCATCCCCTACTGCACCGGCGACCTCCACGCCGGCGACTCGGTCAACACCTACGGCACCACGGTCATCCACCACGCCGGCCACGCCAACACCGAGGCCTTCCTGCGCCGGCTCGGGCCCACCTTCCCGGGCGCGCGCCGGATCTTCCTGGTCGGCTCCTCGGCCGGCGGCTTCGGGGCGCAGCTCAACTACGAGGCGGTGGCGGCCGCCTTCCCCGAGGCGGAGGTGCACCTCCTGGCGGACGGCGCGCAGTTGGTCCAGCCACAGGTGGTGCCCGAACCAGGACCGCAGCTCTGGGACGCCTGGAAGGCCGCCTGGCACACGCCGCTGCCGGCCGCCTGCACCGGCTGCGCGAGCGATCCCCAGGCGCTGGTGACCTACCTGGCGGAGACCAACCCGGACCGCCGCTTCGGCCTCCTCGCCAGCATGCAGGACGTCACGCTCCGCAGGTACTTCGGCTACGACGGCGCCGGCTTCAGCGCGGCCACGGCCACGCTGCTGGCCGACCACTACGCGCCGGTCAACCCGAACGCCCGCTACTTCGCCATCGACACCGCCACGCACACGCTGGCGAGCGTGCCAGGCGCCCTCACCTCCACGGTGGGCCCGGGCGGCGTGAAGGTGGTGGACTGGATCACCGCCTGGCGCGACGGCACGCCGGCCTGGGTGAACGTCGGGCCCTGAGCCCGGCGGCCGTTACCCCGCCGCCACCGCGTCCAGGTACCGCGCCACCACCGCCCGCCCGCCCTCCACCGCCTCGTGGAGCGGCGCGCCCAGCGCCAGCAGGCCGGCGATGGCCGAGGCGAGGCGGCAGCCGGTGCCGCGGGCGGTGCCGGGGCGGCGGGTGCCCTCGAAGCGGGTCACCTTGCGCCCCTCCACCAGCAGGTCCACCGGGGCACCCTCGCGGTGGCCGCCCTTCACCAGCACCGCCTTCGACGGCAGCCGGCGCGCCGCCTTGACCGCGGCCGCGTCCGTCGAGACGTCGAGCCCGGTGAGCGCCGCCAGCTCCGGCAGGTTGGGCGTGAGGAGGCGGGCCCGCTCCAGCAGCGGCGCCAGCGCCTCCACCGGCGGCACCTCCCCGGTGTCGAGGAGGAGCGTGCCGGAGCTGGAGAGGAGCACCGGGTCGACCACCAGCGGCACCTTCGCGAGGTCCTTCCGCCCGAGCCGCGCCGCCAGCGCCGCCACCAGCGCGCCGGTGCCGAGCATGCCGGTCTTCACCGCGCCGGGCCGGTCCTCCTGCTCGACGCCCTCGAGGAGCGCGTCCACCTGGGCGAGGAGCAGCTCCTCGGGCACCGGGCTCCAGCCCTTCACGCCGGCCGGCCCCTGCGCCGTGAGCGCCGCCGCCACCGGCCAGCCCCGCGCCCCCACCGCGGCCAGGGCCTCCAGGTCGGCCGCCAGCCCGGCGCCCGCCGAGGGGTCCAGCCCCGCCACCACCAGCACGCGTCCCGCCATCGCTCAGCCCCCTCGCGCCTTCCGTGCCGCCGCCACCAGGCCCTGGTAGAGCGCCGCGTGGCGCGGCTCGTGGCGCAGCACCGCCTCCGGGTGCCACTGCACGCCCACCGCGAAGGGGTGGTCGTTCACCTCGATGCCCTCGGCCACGCCGTCCGGGGCGCGGGCCGAGACCAGCACGCCGGTGCCCGGCACCCGCACCGCCTGGTGGTGCGTGGAGTTGACGGCCAGGGGCCCGGCGCCGACCAGCGCCGCCAGCAGCGTCCCCGGCGCCACCTCCACCTCGTGGGAGGGGACGTCCTTGGGCGGCGGCTGCTCGTGGCCCGGCAGGCCGGCGTCCTCGGCGAGGTCCTGGTAGAGCGTGCCGCCGCGGGCCACCGCGAGGAGCTGCATGCCGCCGCAGACGCCCAGCAGCGGCCGCCGCTCGGAGAGGGCCAGGCGGAGCAGGGCCAGCTCGAAGGCGGAGCGCTCCGGCTTGGCCGGGCCGCAGGCGGGCCGCCGCACCTCACCGTAGAGCTCGGGCGGCACGTCGAAGGCGCCACCGGTGACCAGCAGGCCGTCGAGGTGGGCGAACTGCTCGGCGGCGGTGGCCGGGAGCGGCGGGAGGCCCACCGGCAGGCCGCCGGCGGCCAGCAGGGCGTCGGCGTAGGCGCGCGGGACCTCGAAGCGGCCGCGGGCCTCGTCGAGGTCGAGGGTGACGCCGATGCGCGGGAGCGCCATCAGCGGCGGCCCCGGAAGAGCGCCGCGGCGCGCGCCGCCCCCGCCTCGAAGGCCGCCTGCAGGGCGCGGGCGCGGGCCTCGGGCCCGACGTTCTCCGGCCCGGCGCCATGGGTCAGGTCGCTGATGACGGCGGCCGCCGCCGCCCCCTCGGCCGCCACGGCGGAGATGGTGTGGAGCGTGATCCCGCCGATGGCCACCAGCGGCGCCGGCAGCCGGGCCGCCACCTCGCGGAGCATGGGGAGGCCGCGCGGGGCCTCCTCGATCCGCTTGGTGCCGGTGGCGTAGATCGGGCCGAAGCCGACGTGATCGGCCCCGGCCTCGAGGGCGGCCAGGCCGTCCTCCAGCGTGCGGGTGGAGCGGCCCACCAGCAGGTGCGGCCCCACCACCCGGCGCGCCTCGGCCACCGGCAGGTCCTCGGCCCCCACGTGGACGCCGTCGGCGCCGGCCAGGGCGGCCACGTCGGCCCGGTCGTTGACGATCACCAGGGCGCGCCCGGCCGCCAGGGCCACCAGCCGCCTCGCCAGGTCGAGCAGGTCGCCCGCCGACGCCTCCTTGATCCGCAGCTGGACGACCCGGGCGCCGCCGGCCACGGCCTTGGCGGCCAGGTCGAGGGGCGCCTCGCCGCCGACGATGGCGTAGAGCCCCGTCAGGCTGGCCAGGCGGGCGTCTCGGACAGGCGATGGAGGGAGGCTGGACGGCATGGTCCTCCGGGGGGTAGCACGCCGCTTGACGGGCCGGCAAGGCGCCGCATATTGTCCCGCGCCTCTTCGGGTTTCCAGGGGTTCCAAAGCCATGGCCGAGCAGTTCGAGACGAAGCAGATCGACAAGCGCGTGGTCACCCGCTACATCCGCCGCGGCGTGGTGGACGAGAAGGACTACGCCGGGCACATCAAGGCCCTGCCGGACCTCGCCGACCAGTGCGTGGCCATCGAGGCCTTCCTCGAGGGCGACGAGGTCGACGACCTCGACGACGCCGGGTAGCCCCGTGCCGCACCGGCCTCGCCTCGCCGTGCGCGCGGCCTGGCTCCCGCTGGCCGCCGCCCTCCTCACCGCCCTGCTCGCCGCCGCCGGCCCCGCCGCCGCGCGGGAGGCCCTGCCGCGCGCCGAGGCCACGCCGCGCGAGGTGCGCCGCACCCCGGTGGTGGCCGCCGCCGAGAAGGTGCGCGGCGCGGTGGTCAACGTCTCCGCCGAGGAGCTGGTGCGCATCCGCGTGCCCTCCCGCCAGGGCAACGACTCGCTCTTCGGCCAGTTCTTCGACAAGCCGCGCTTCCGCAAGGGCTACGCCACCACCTCCCTGGGCTCGGGCGTGATCGTCTCGCCCGACGGCTACCTCCTCACCAACAACCACGTGGTGGAGCGCGGCGCCCGCTTCCGCGTCGGCTTCGCCGACGGCCGCGAGGTGGTGGCCAAGCTGGTGGGCACCGACCCCTCCTCCGACCTGGCGGTGCTGAAGCTCGACGCCAGGGAGCGGCTCCCCTTCGTGCCCATGGGGCGCTCCGACGACCTGCTCATCGGCGAGACGGTCATCGCCATCGGCAACCCCTTCGGCCTCTCGCACACGGTCACCACCGGCGTGGTCTCGGCGGTGCACCGCAACTTCAAGGCCGGCGACCGGACCCTCTTCGACTTCATCCAGACCGACGCCTCCATCAACCCCGGCAACTCCGGCGGCCCGCTCCTCGACATCGAGGGGCGGCTCATCGGCATCAACACCGCCATCCTGGGGGAGCGCAACGCCGGCATCGGCTTCGCCATCCCCATCGACCGGGCCCGGCGCATCGCCGAGGACCTGGTGGCCCACGGCGAGGTCCGCGAGGGCTACCTGGGCGTCTCGGTGGAGGACCTGCCGGCCCGCGACGGCGCCCCGGTGGGCGCCTCGGGCGGCGTCAAGGTGACCGGCGTCGATCCCGGCTCGCCCGCCGAGCAGGCCGGGGTGCGCCGCGGCGACGTCATCGAGGCGGTGGACGGGGGCGCGCCCGAGTCGGCCGAGGAGTTCCGCTTCCGCGTCCGCGACCTGCCCATCGGCGCGGTGGCCCGGCTGGAGCTGACCCGCGGGAAGCAGCGGCTCACCGCCCCGGTCACCGCGGTGGAGCTCTCGCCGCAGCGGGCCGAGCAGCTGGTGCAGCGGCGGGTCGGCATCGCCCTCGACCAGCAGCGGGTCACCGGCGGCACGGTGCTGGTGGTGCGCAGCGTCTCCAAGGGGACGCCGGCCGACCGCGTCGGCCTGGAGAAGGGCGACCTGGTGCGCGAGGTGAACGGCCAGGAGGTCGGCTCCCTCGACGAGTTCCGCCGCGCCGCCTCCTCGGCCCGCCGCTCCGGCCAGCTGGTGCTGCTGATCCAGCGCGGCTACGCCGCCGAGCGCATCGCCTTCGACCTCGACTGATCCTCGGCTGGACCTCGACTGATCGGAAGGGAGCGTGCCATGACCGGACCCAGCAAGCCCGCCCAGATCGACTTCTACACCTTCATCTTCTCCCTCGGCTCCTCGGCCTTCATCCACCTGGGGGACGCGCCGCACCCGGAGACCGGCCAGCCAGTCGCGCCGGACCTGGCGCTGGCCCAGCAGACCATCGACCTGCTGGCCATGCTGAAGGAGAAGACCAGGGGGAACCTGACGGCCGAGGAGGAGAAGTTCCTCGACACCCTGCTCCTCGACCTGCGGCTTCGCTTCGTGGAGAAGTCGAAGCCGGCCACCTGACGGCCGCGCGGGCGCCTGGCCCGCGGCGCCGCGCCACACGGCCGCACCCGGGGCCCACTGCACCCCTTGTGGATCGCGGCGCCGGCTGCGAACCTGTCCTTCGCCATTCCCGGGGGAGGGACGCGATGGCCCAGAGCGCCGACCTGCTGTACTGGAACGAGGACTACCGCCTGGGCATCCCGGGCGTGGACCAGGAGCACCGGACCTTCTTCGGGCTCCTCCACGACATCGAGCAGTGCCTCGCCATGGGGGACGACCCCGGGGCGCGCCTGGCCCTCGGCGCCATGCGCGGCTATGCGGAGGAGCACTTCGGCCACGAGGAGGAGTTCCTCGACGCCGTCGGCTACCCCGACCTCGGCAACCACAAGGCGGAGCACGCCACCTTCCTCCATGACGTGCGGGTGCTGGAGGCCACGCCGGCCGTGCCCACCACGGTGGCGGTGCTGATGGCGCGGGCCTGGATCGTGACCCACATCCTCGGCACCGACCGCCGCTACACCCGCTGGCTCGACGAGGCCGAGGAGCCGCCGCGGGTGAGCTACCCGACCCGGCAGTAGCGGCGCCCGCCGCCACCCCCCGTCAAGGCCGGGCCCCCGCCCGCCGCGCGCGCGATCTCCCGGTCACGCCCCGGCGCGAGCGCCGTCTGCCAGGCAGGAGGCGCCGGGGCCCTGGGAGGGTGGTCGCGTGGAGGCTCGACCGGACGTTGGTGTGCCAAGGACCGAACCCGGCCCCGGCCCGGGCGGCGCCTCCGCGGTGGAGGCCCAGGTGGCCGCGGCGCGGACCGGGGCGCTCTTCGAGCGCAACGCCGTGGCCCAGGCCACCGTGGTCCTCAACTCCGCCGTGGCGGTGGTGGTGCTCTGGGGGGAGGCGCCGGCGGCGCGGCTCCTCGGCTGGGCCGGCACCCTCTGGCTCCTGGCGGCGGCCCGCCTGGCGCTGGGGCTGGCCTACCGGCGCGCCGGCCCGCCGCCGGCCGAGGCCGAGCGCTGGGCCCGGCGCTTCACCGCCGGCGCCGCGCTGAACGGCCTGGCCTGGGGCGCCCTGCCCTGGCTGGTCCGGGCCGGCCTCCCACCGGCCTACCTGGTCTTCATCACCTTCCTCCTCGGCGGGATGGCGGCCGGCGCCGCGCTCTCCAGCGCCAGCCGGCAGGCGGCCTTCCTGGCCTTCACGGTGCCCGCCCTCGGCCCCATGCTGGTCCTGCTCCTCACCGGCGGCGACCGGCTGCGCACCGGCCTCGGCCTGCTGCTGGCCGTCTTCGCCGCCGCGGTGGCGCGCATCTCCCGCACCGGCGGCCGGGCGCTCTCCGAGGCGGTGCGGCTGCGCTTCGCCAACGCCGAGCTGGCCGCCGGCCTGGCCGGCCTCAACGCCGCGCTGGAGGCCCGGGTGGCCGCGCGGACCGCCGAGCTCCAGTCGGCGCTCGACCGGGAGCGGGAGGTGGAGCGCCAGCTCGCCGGCGCGGCCCGCCTGGCCACCCTCGGCACGCTGGCCGCCGGCGTGGCCCACGAGGTCAACAACCCGCTCACCTACGTCGGCTCCAACCTGGCCTACGTGCGCGAGGAGCTGGGCCGCCTGGGCGCCGAGGCGGCGGCGCGCCGGCCGCTGGAGGAGGCGCTGGCCGACGCGGGCGAGGGCGTGGAGCGGGTGCGCCGGGTGGTGCGCCACCTCATGCTGCAGGCCCGCCTCGGGCCGCCCGGGCCGCTCCAGCCGGTGGACCTCGGCGCCGCCCTCGACGCCTGCGCCGCCATGGCCGGCCCGGAGCTGCGCGACCGGGCCCGCCTGGTGCGCGGCGGCGGGCCGGTGCCGCCGGTGCTGGGCGACCTGCCGCGGCTGGTGCAGGTCTTCCTCAACCTGCTCCTCAACGCGGCCCAGGCCATCCCGCCGGGCCGGGCCGGCGAGCACGAGGTGCGGCTCGCCGCCCGCGCCGGCGAGGATCCGCGCCAGGTGGTGGTGGAGGTGGCCGACACCGGCGCCGGCATCCCCGCGGCCATCGCCGGGCGGGTCTGGGAGCCCTTCTTCACCACCCGCGAGGCGGAGCGGGCGCTCGGCCTGGGCCTCGCCATCTGCCGCGGCCTGGTGGCCGACCTGGGCGGGCGCATCGCCTTCGCCGCGCGCGAGGGCGGCGGGACGGTCTTCACCGTGTGGCTGCAGGCGGCGCCGGCGGGCGCGCTCAGCCTGCCGCCTTCGCCTCCAGCTCCTTGAGCCGGAGCTTGAGCGCCTTGTCCTTCTGGAAGCGCTCCGTCACGTCGCGGAAGACGGCGGCCACCCAGGCGATCTGGCCGGCCTCGTCGCGGAGCAGCTGGATGGAGAACTCCACCGAGAGGGTGCGGCCGTCCTTGTGGGCGGCCGGCACCGCCAGCAGCTGGCCGTCGCCGTAGCGGGTCACGCCGGTCTTCATGACGTGGCCCCAGCCGTCCCAGTGCCGGCCGCGCAGCCGCTCCGGGATGATGAGGTCCATCGACTTCCCGACCATCTCCTCGGCGCCGAAGCCGAAGAGGCGCGCCGCCGCGGCGTTCCAGTAGCGGGTGATGCCGTCGCGATCCGAGACCAGGATGGCGTCGGGGGAGCCGTCGAGGAGCCGCTGGGGGAGGTCGCCGGGGAGCTGGGCCATGCCTGGAACCTCGCGCGGCGGCGCGGCCGGCGCAATCACCCGGCGGGGCGTCCGACGGCGGGTCGGTGAGGGCGCGGGGATGCGCGAGGCGACGCGGCGTTACAGGCCGGCCTGCAGCATGGCGTCGGCCAGGCGGCGGATCAGCTCGCGCCGCACCACGCGGCGGGTGCGCGACAGGGCGTTGGGATCGCGGCGCGCCCGCTCGCCCACCCGGCGGCGGGCCGACTCGACGATCCAGGCGATGCGGCGGGAGTCCAGGCGCGGCGCCCGCGAGCCCTCCTGGAGGAAGAAGCCGAGCCCCCGGGAGTCGAGCACGCTGTGGAGGGCCCGCCTCGCGGTGGAGACGAGGGTGAGGTCGACGACGTTCGGCACGGACCGATCTCTAGGATCGATCCGGCGCGCGATCCATTTTTCTCCGGATCGTTCCCCGCGGCCTCAAAACTGGACAACACGGCGGAGCGCGGATCGCGCATTCGCCTCTCGCACAGCGATATCGCGCAGGTACGGCAGCGAGGCCAGCACGCGCGCGCCGGTGAGCTTCTCGATCTCGGCCTGGTTGTGCGGCACCGAGGCGTCGTCCTCCGGCGCGGTGCGGTTGAGGATCACGCCGGCGATCGCCAGGCCGCGCGCGCGCAGCGCCTCCACGGTGAGGGCGGTGTGGTTGACGGTGCCGAGGCCGGCCCGCGCCACCACCAGCACCGGGAGCCCGAGGGCCACCGCGAGGTCGGCGTAGGTCTCCCGCGGGGTGAGCGGGACGATCAGGCCGCCCGCCCCCTCCACCACCAGCGCCGCGTGGCGGGCCGCGAGGTCCCTGGCCGCGTCCACGATCCGGCCGAGGGAGATCTCCACGCCGGCCAGGCGCGCCGCCACGCCGGGGGCGAGGGGCGGCGAGAACGAGTACGGGCAGACCAGCGCCATGGGGTCGCCGCCGCCGGCCGCGGCGTGCAGCCGGTCGGCGTCGCTGGGGACGCCCGGCTCTACGCCCGACTGGGCCGGCTTCATGGCGCCGACGTCGAGGCCGGCCTCGCGGGCGCCGGAGACGATGGCGCAGGCCACCTCGGTCTTGCCGACCCCGGTGTCCGTGGCGGTGACGAACAGGCCGCGGAGCGCCATCACAGCCTCGCCGTGACGCGGTCGATGCCCTCGCGGGCGATCTCGCCGAGCCGCGTCAGCTCGGCCTCGGTCATGGCGAGGGGCGGCATGAGCACCACCACGTTGCCGAGGGGGCGCAGCAGCGCGCCGAGGGGCCTCGCCTCCAGGCAGACCTGGTGGCCGGCGCGGAGGCCGTAGGCGTACTCGGCCCTGGTGGCCCGGTCCTTCACCAGCTCGATGCCCACCATCAGGCCGCGCTGGCGGATCTCGCCGACGTGCGGGTGATCGGCGAGGGGCGCGAGCGCCCTCGTGAGGGCGGCGATCCTCGCCGGCAGCCCCTCGATGACCTTCCGCGAGGTCATGAGCCTCATGGAGGCGGTGGCGGCGGCGCAGGCCAGCGGGTTGCCGGCGTAGGTGTGGCCGTGGAAGAAGGTCCGCTTCGACTCGAAGTCGCCGAGGAAGGAGCGGAAGATCTCCTCGGTGGCCAGGGTGGCGGCCAGCGGCAGGTAGCCACCGGTGATCCCCTTGGCCACGGTCATGATGTCCGGGCGGACCCCCTCCTGCTCCACCGCGAACATGGTGCCGGTGCGGCCGAAGCCGGTGGCCACCTCGTCGCAGACGAGGAGCGCCCCCTCGCGGTCACAGAGCTCGCGGAGGCGCTTCAGGTAGCCGGGCGGCTGCGTGATCATGCCGTCGGCGCCCTGCACCAGCGGCTCCACCACCAGCGCCGCGATGCGCCCCTTCCGCTCGTCGAAGATCCGCTCCACCTCGCCGGCGCAGGCGGTGGCGCAGGCCGGGTACGTCTTCTGCAGCGGGCAGCGGTAGCAGTAGGGCTGCGGCGCGTGGTGCACGTCGAAGAGCAGCGGCTTGAAGATGCGGTGGAAGAGGTCGATGCCGCCCACCGAGACCGAGCCGATGGTGTCGCCGTGGTAGCCGCCCGAGAGGGCCACGAACTCGCGGCGCCGCTCGTCGCCGCGGAGCTGGTGGTGCTGGAAGGCCATCTTGATGGCGATCTCCACCGCGGTGGCGCCGGCGTCGGAGAAGAAGACCCGCGTCAGGTTCGGCGGGACGTGCCTCACCAGCTCCTCGGCGCACTCGATGGAGGCGGTGGAGGCGAGGCCGAGGAGCGTCGAGTGGGCCACCTTCCCGAGCTGGTCGCGGATGGCCTGGTCCAGCTCCGGCACCTGGTGGCCGTGGACGTTGCACCAGAGGGAGGAGACGCCGTCGAGGTAGCGGTTCCCCAGGGTGTCCACCAGGTAGACGCCCTCCGCCCGGTCGACGATGAGCGGCTCCTCCTCCAGCCACCCCTGCATCTGCGTGAAGGGGTGCCAGAGGTGCTGGTGGTCGGCCTTCCAGAGGCGCTGGTGGCGGGCGAGGCGCTCGGCTTCCGTCATGGCGGCGGAAGTTACCCCCGGCGGCGCCGCGGGGGAAGCGCCCGGGGGCGTGGGCCGGCTCGAGGGCGTGCGCGGTGCTCCCCGCGGCTCACCCCAGCAGCGGCCGCACGAACCGCGCCCAGAGCGGCGCGGCCATCGCCGCCCGGAAGCAGCCGAAGTGACCCACGCGCGGGACGCCCACCTCGGCCGGCGTGAGGCGCGTCCGCGTCACCGCCGCGCCGGAGTACTGGCCGTGGATGGTCTCGACGTTTCGCGCCGACATCATCTCGTCGTCGGTGAAGGAGAGGGAGTGGATGGGCACGCGCACCGCCGCGTAGGCGGCGCGCACCGCGGGCCCCTCGGCGCCGGCGGCGTAGTCGGGGTGGCGGCACCAGCGGCGCCACTGGGCCATGGCGTTCCCGGGGACGTCGCCGACCATGCGGAGCCGCCGCCCCGGGAAGTACCCGAAGAGCGGCATGAGCGCCGGGACGGCCACGAAGAAGAGGAACCAGGCGCGCGGCCGGAGCCAGGGCGTGGTCTCGCGCCAGTAGCCGCCGCCGGTGGCCACCGTCACCACCCGCGCCACGCGGTCGAGCCCCCGCACCCACGGGAGCAGCTGGCCGCCGAGGGAGTGGCCCACCCAGGTGACCGGCCGGCCCCCGGCCCGCGCCACCGCGGCGTCGAGGGCGGCGCTGGAGTCGAGGCGCCCCCAGGTGACGAGGTCGGCCGGCTCGTCGCGCAGCGGGCCGCGCCGAGAGCGCCCCATGCCGCGGTAATCGAAGGTGAGGGCCAGCCATCCCTGGTCCGCCAGCCAGGCGGCGAAGGGGGCGTAGTAGGCCTGCACCACGCCCATGGCCGGCGCCACCACCACGGCGCCGCGCGGGGCGCCGCGGGGCCTGAAGAGGGTGGCGGCGAGGGGGACGCCGTCGGCGGCCGTGAGGGTGAGCCGCTCGCCGCGCGGCGCGTCCGCGCGCGGCGCTGGCTCGGCGGGGGCGGTGCGGGCTGGTGCGGCCACGCCCCGATCTAGCCCGCATGACGCGGTGCGCGCTGCGCCCTCTCGGGACCCTCCCGCCGCGCCGGCCGCGCTGCTACCGTCCTCGCAGGAGGCCGCCATGCCCGTCCACGTCGTCCGCCTGGGGAGCCCGCGCGCCGCGGGCGAGGGCCCGCGCCTCGGCACCGTCCGCCGCCCGCCGCGCGGCGTGCCCAAGGACGAGTTCGCCTCGCGGGACTTCTACGACGTCTGGTTCCCCACCCTCGCCCCCAGCGAGGAGGCGGTGAAGGCCGGCCGCGCCGCCGGCGACGCGCCGGCCGCCTGGAAGGCCTTCGCCCGCCGCTACCGGAAGGAGATGCAGGCCCCGGAGGCCCGCCACGCGCTGGCGCTCCTGGCCACGCTCTCGCGCACCACCGCCTTCGCCGTGGGCTGCTACTGCGAGGACGAGGCCCGCTGCCACCGCTCGATCCTGCGGGAGCTGCTCGAGGAGGCCGGGGCGGACCTGGCGCCCTGAGGGAACGGCCCCCTCCCCCCCGGCCCCGCTCCCCGCCCGGCGGCGGGGCGAGGGGCGCGTGCTGCCGGGGCGCCCCCTGACCTCGACCTCCCTCAGATCGCCGTGCCGTCCGGGATGATCCCGCCCTTCGGCACGATGACGATGCCGTCGCGGATGTAGTGGCCGAAGCCGTCGGCCTCCTCCACCTTGGCGGCGTTGCTGATGCGCACCCCGCGGCCGACCCGGGCGTTCTTGTCGATGATGGCCTTCTCGATGACCGACCCCTCGCCGATGCCGAGGGGCGGCACGCCGCGGGCCTGGTCGGCCTCGATCTCCTGCAGCGTCTCGTGGAAGTCGGCCCCCAGCATGAGCACGTCCTTGAGGCGCGCCCCCTGGCCGATGCGGCTGCGGATGCCGATGACCGACCGCTGGATCTCGGCCGCCATGATGACGCAGCCCTCGGAGACCAGCGTCTCCTTGAAGGTGCAGCCCTCGATCTTGGAGGAGGGCAGGAAGCGCGAGGTGGTGTAGACGGGCCGGGAGGCGTCGAAGAAGTCGAAGGGCGGCAGGCGGCCGGTCACCGCCATGTTGGCCTCGAAGTAGGAGGCGATGGTCCCCACGTCCTCCCAGTAGCCGCGGAAGAGGTGCGCCTGCACCCGCATCTCCTGGATGGCCTTGGGGATGATGTGGCGCCCGAAGTCGATGAGCTCGGGGTGGGCCAGCGAGCGCTCCAGCGCCTCGCGGCCGAAGGTGTAGATGCCCATGGAGGCGAGCCAGCCGCGCCCGCCGCCCGGCAGGTCCGACTCCAGGTCGGCCAGCCGCTCCGGCCCGGGCTTCTCCTCGAAGTGGACGATGCGCCCGGCGGCGTCGAGCTTGACGATGCCGAAGCCGGCGGTCTGCTCCTTGGCCACCGGGATCACCGCCACGGTGGCGTCGGCCTGGGCGGCGCGGTGGGTGTCGCGCATGGCCCGGTAGTCCATCTGGTAGAGCTGGTCGCCGGAGAGGATCAGCACCTCCTTGGCGCGGTGCCCGCGCAGGTGGTGCAGGCTCTGGCGCACGGCGTCGGCGGTGCCCTGGAACCAGGAGGGGTTCTCCTCGGTCTGCTCGGCCGCCAGCAGCGTGACGAAGCCGTCGGTGAAGACGTCGAACTTGTAGGTCTGCGAGATGTGCTTGTTGAGGCTCTCGGAGTTGTACTGGGTGAGCACGAAGATGCGGCGCAGCCCCGAGTTGAGGCAGTTGCTGATGGGGATGTCGATGAGCCGGTACTTGCCGGCGATGGGCACGGCCGGCTTGGAGCGCTTCTGCGTCAGGGGAAAGAGCCGCGAGCCGCGCCCACCGCCGAGGATCACCGCCAGGCAATCGTTCATGGCGCGCATTCTGTCGCCGGCGGCGCGGCCCGTCACGCGCCGTCGGTGGCCCGCGCGGGGCGCCCCCGGGCAGGATGCCGCGACGTGCCGCGTCAGCCCGGCGCGCCGGGCCGGTTGGCGCTAGAGTCCGCCCCGACCCATGACCCCGCCCGCGACCCAGGCCACCGGCAAGGCCGGCGGCTCCGCCCTCGTCCTCTTCGCCCTCTCGACCTTCATCTGGGGCACCACCTGGCTGGCCATCAAGTTCCAGCTCGGCGTGGTGGTGCCGGAGGTCTCGGTGGGGTGGCGCTTCGCCCTCGCGGCCCTGCTGCTCCTCGGCTGGAGCGCGGCGCGCCGGCTGCCGCTCCGGTTCACGGGCCGCGAGCACGCCGGCTTCGCCCTGCTGGGCCTGCTCCTCTTCGGCCTCAACTACGTCCTCGTCTACCTGGCCGAGACCCACCTCACCTCCGGGCTGGTGGCGGTGCTCTTCGCCTTCCTGGTCTTCTGGAACCTCCTCGGCGCCCGGCTCTTCTACCGGGCGCCCACGCCGCCGGCGGTGCTCCTCGGCGCCGTCATCGGCGTCCTCGGCGTGGCGCTCCTCTTCTGGCCGGAGCTGCAGAGCGTGCGCGGCGACGCCTCGCTGCTCCTCGGCGCGGCCTACGCGGTGGGCGGCACCCTGGTGGCGTCGGCCGGCAACCTCTGGTCGCAGCGCGTCTTCGGGGGCGGTCGGCCGGTGGTGCAGGGCACCGGCTTCGCCATGGCCTACGCCTCGGCGGCGGTGCTGGCCTGGTGCGCCGCCCGCGGCCTCCCCTTCGACTTCGACGCCCGCTGGCCCTACGTCCTCTCCCTCGCCTACCTCTCGCTCTTCGGCTCGGTGGTGGCCTTCGTGGCCTACCTGACGCTGGTGCAGCGCATCGGTGCCGGCCGGGCCGGCTACACCGCGGCGGTCATCCCGCTGGTGGCCATGGTCGCCTCCACCCTCTGGGAGGGCTACCGCTGGACCCTCTCCGCCGCCGTCGGGATGGTGCTGGTGCTCGGCGGCACGGTGCTGGTGCTGCGGGCCAAGGCGCGGGTCGCCGCGGCGGCGCGCTGAGCCGGCGCCGCGGCCGGGAGACACCACGTCCCGCGCGCACCGGCCCCCGTGATGGGCCGGCGCGGCGGGACGTGGACCCCCGGAGCGGGGTGAGGCGGCCGGGAGGTCAGGGGCGGATGGCCACCGGCCGCATCATCTCGTTGTCCTCGTGCTCCAGGATGTGGCAGTGCCAGACGTACCCGGCGGCGCCCGGGTAGCCGCCGATGTCGCGGCGCCTCGGGTCGGTGTTGGTCGGGTCGAACGAGAACTGGTTGAGGCCGGCCCGGCTCTTCCCCACCGCCACTGCCTGCGGCGTGTAGCGGACCAGCAGGCGCGTCACCGTGCCGGGCAGCATCACCACCGTGTCCTTCCAGCCGGCCTCGTTGGCCGCCGGCGCCCGCGGCGCGCCGGTGAGCCACGGCGAGAAGGCCGCGTTGCCGCCCAGCGCGCCGTCGGCGTTGGGCGTGAGGTACGGGAAGGGCGGCCCGTCGCCGGGGGCGAAGACGCCGCCCGGGAAGGAGCCCAGCCAGTCGGCCATGTAGCCGAACGGGTTGCCGAGGGCGTCCTCGCCGGTGTTCATGTCCTGGCGGTCCAGGATCTGGAACTGCACCAGGTGCAGGTGGAGCGGGTGGCCGTCCACCGTCAGGTTGGCCACCTCCCACAGCTCGGTCGCGCCCACCTGCGGCGCCTCGGTGGCCAGGTTGGCCCCCAGGCCCACCGAGTCGGGGACCGGCTGGATGCTGGCCGTGGTGAGCGTGCTCTCCTTCAGGCCCGACCACTTGGTGTTGTTGATGACCACCTCGAGCGGCCCGAGGTCGCTGGCGATCTCCTTGAGGATGAGCTGGCGCCGCACGTCGGGCACCACGCCGGCGGCCGGCGCGCCGTTGGCGGCCAGGCGGACGATGGGGTTGCCGGGCCGCAGCGTGCAGCCGAGGGCGCCGGCGGCGGCCGGGTCGCAGCTCCGGTCGGCGCTGGCGACCTTGAGCCCGACCTTGAACTGCATGACCTGGGCGGTGGTGGCGGGGTCGACCGGGTCGCCGTCCGGGTAGGGGGCGTTGGCGTCGTTGGTGAGGGTGAAGGTGGCGCCCGGCGCGCCGGTGAAGTCGACGATCACGTCGGCCCGCTCGCCCGGGGCGATGAGGAGCGAGGTGAGCGCCACCGGGGCGTCGAGGCGGCCGCCGTCGGTGCCGATCTGCCAGATGGCCGGGCCGGCGGTGCCGTCGCTCTTCTGCAGCGCCAGGTTGTAGACGCGGGCGTTGGAGCCGTTGAGGAGGCGCAGGCGGTAGCGGCGCGGCTCGACGTTGAGGAAGGGCCAGCTCTTGCCGTTCACGGTGATGACGTCGCCGAAGAACTCGGGGCGCCAGAACGGGTGGACGGCGGGGTTGGTGGTCTGGAGCGGGTCGTCGTAGAGCAGCTGGCCGTTGGTGTCGAAGGAGCGGTCCTGGATGACCAGCTCCACCTCCTGCGCGCCGGCCGGGAGCTTGAGCGGGTTGCCGGCCTTGCCGGTGTCCTGGGCGTCGCGGAGGAAGTAGAAGGCCGCCACGCCGCCCATGACGTTGAGCCGCGTGGTGCCGAGGGCGTGGTCGTGGAACCAGAGCGTGGTCCCCTCCTGCGAGTTCGGGTAGCGGTAGAGCGCCTGGTTGGGCAGGGTCGGGATCATCGACCCGTAGTTGGGGCCGCGCTTGCCGGTGGCGGTGAACCAGGCGTCGGGGCCGCCGTCGAAGGCCGGCGGCACCTCGGCGCCGTGGAGGTGGACCACCATGGGCACCGGGCCGCTGAACTGCATCATGCACTGCGGCGGGTAGTTGGCGGCCGCGGGGTCGAAGAACTGGCAGCCCACGTCGAGCGGGTCGGCCCAGTGGATGGACTGGTCCACCGGGAGGCGCTTCTGCAGCACCGGGGTGCGCAGCTCGTTGGAGTAGAGGATGTTGGTCGGGCGGCCCTGCACCGCCTCCACGGTGTAGCCGGGCCAGTTGGCCGGGCGCACCGCCGGCAGGCCGGTGGCCACGTCCTGCCCGATGACCTGGTAGCCCCAGACGGTGGTGCCGGCGCTGTAGGGGGCCGGGAGGCCGGCGTAGACGGTCGCGGGCAGCGGCTTCTGCACCGTCTCCTTGAAGCTCACCAGCACCAGCGGGCCGCCGATGCGCTTGCCGGCGAAGGTCGGCACGGGGTCGGCGTACTTGGGGATGAGCGCCCCGGCCAGCTGCACCTGGCCGAGCGTGTTCGGCGTCTGCGCGAGCGCGGTGACGGGAAGCAAGACGACGGCCAGGGCCCGCGCGAGGCGGACCAGCGACGTTCCGTGCATGTGACGACCCTCTCTTTGGGAGGCGCCCCTCAGGCCTCCGCCGCGACGGGAGCTCCACCTCCCGGCGCCGCAGGCGAGAGATTCGACTGACGCCCCCATGCGACAAGTTGCCCTGCGGGGGTTCGGGTGGATGCGGGACTGCCCTCCGGGTCACAGGACGCCGGGTTGCAGTCGCGCCGGATTCGGCCGTCGATCCGGGCCGGCGCACGCGGCGGCGGCACACGCAGCGACGATCGTGTGGACCGCGACGGTGGCAGGTCCGACCGCTTGCGCCCCAACCGGCACCGAGGTGAGCGCGGCTCGCCGGGGGTGGTATCACGGTGGGAGGAGGCTTCATGGCGCGCGACGGCTACGTCCCCCTCGCCACGCTGCTCACGCCGGAGGAGGCCGGGCTGGCGCACCAGCTGCTGGTCGAGGCCGGTGTGGAGGCGGTGCTGGAGGATCAGGCGCTCTCGGCGGTGGATCCGCTGGTCCGCCTGGCCATCGGCGGCACCAAGCTGCTGGTGCCGGAGGCCGACGCCGCGCGGGCCCGCGACCTGCTGGAGGCGGCGGGCGCGCCCGGGGTGACCCGAGGTGGGGGCGCGGACCAGCCGGTGCCGGCGGAGGAGGAGTGGTCCCGGTCGCCGCCGCCCGAGGAGGTGGTGGTCGAGCCGCCGCGCTGGCTGCGCTCCACGGCCTTCCTGGCGGCGGCGGTGGCCTTCGTGCTGGTGCTGATCTCGGGGCTGCTGGCGCTGATGCACCGGCCGTGACGTGCCGGCCCGCGCTCAGCCCCTGGTGCCGCCGAGCGGCACCTCGGGGTAGAGCCGCCGGGCGCAGGGCTCGCACAGGCCGTGGGTGAGGAGGGCGTCGGTGTGCTCGGTGAGGTACTGCTCCAGCCTGTGCCAGTCGCCGTCGGCGGTCCGGATCGACTTGCACGAGGCGCAGATGGGGATGAGGCCGCGCAGCGTCCGGACCTCGGCCAGCGCCGCGGCGAGCCGGCGCCGCTCCAGGAACTCGGTGCGCCGGGCCACGTGGAGCCGCGTCGAGGCGAACCACCCGACCACGTTGGCGGAGAGGAGCGCCATCGCGATGGCCGGCGCCACCGGGCCCCCCAGGTCGCGCCAGCGCAGCGCCACCGTCATCGAGCAGGCGCTGTGGAGGAGCGCGGCCAGCGCCTGGCGGCGCAGCGTGCTCGGCAACAGGGCCCAGTTGGCGGTGATGATGATGGCCTCGAAGGCGAAGTTGACGGTGTAGCTCCGCGGCCGGGAGGGGCCCACCGCCAGCGCCAGGGCCGCCAGGGCGGCGGCCCAGGTGAACGTCAGGGCGTCGAGCGTGGCCGGGCGGCGGCTCCGCGCCGAGGCCACCGCGGCCGCCAGCCCGAGGAGCACCACCGCCCCGCGCAGCGGGATCAGCCAGGCGAACTCCGGGTGGGTGGCCACCGACGCCAGGTCCACCACCACCAGCGGCACCGTCAGGGCCGCGCCGACGCCGATGAGCCAGGCGGCCAGCCGCCGGTCGGAGGGGAGCCGATCCTGGCGGTACTGCGCCTCGACGGCGGCGTCGGCGAACGGGCCGGGGGTGGCCACCGCAGGCAGGGGTGGCTCGGGGGCGGACATGCGCCAGCCTAGGCTTCACCTCGGGTCGGGGACAAGGGAGCGCGTCAGGCCGGACCGGGAGTCCTGGCGGCCAAGCACCTGGAATCGCTGGGTTGACGCAGTGATGACGCGCGGACGCCGCGTCAGCACGTCCCTGGGACGGGCGCCGGCTGGCGCCCCGCGCCCCGCCGTGGAACCCTGCCTCCGTGGCACCCCTCCTGAAGCTCCTCCTCGGCCTCCTCGCCGTGGCCCTCCTCGGGCTCCTCACGCTCGCGCTCTTCCAGCGCCGGCTGCTCTACTTCCCGGCGCCGGCGGAGGACGCCGCCGCCCTCGCCGCGGCGGCGCAGCTCGGCGTCGAGCCCTGGCGCGACGGGCAGGGCACGCTGCGCGGCTGGCGGCGGGCGCTGCCGGGGGCGCGGGCCCGCGTGCTGGTGCTCCACGGTAACGCCGGCACGGCCCTCGACCGGCTCGGCTACCTGGTGGCCCTGGCGCCGCGCGGGCTCGACGTGACGCTCCTCGCCTACCCGGGCTACGCCGGGCGCGCCGGGTCGCCGAGCGGCGGCGCGCTGACCGCGGCGGCCCTCGACGCCATCGACGCCCTCGCCGAGGAGGGCGGGCCCATCTGGCTCCTCGGCGAGAGCCTCGGCAGCGGCGTGGCCGCCCGCGCGGCGGCGGAGCGACCCGGCGTGGTGCGCGGCCTCATCCTGGTCACGCCCTTCGCCGACCTCGCCGCGGTGATGCAGGTCCACTACCCGTTCGTCCCATCCCCCCTGCTGGCCGACCGCTTCCGGCCAGAGGAGGACCTGGCCGCCTTCGACGGGCCGGTCTACCTCCTGGCGGCCGGGCGGGACGAGGTGACCACCCTCCCCCAGGCGGAGGCGCTCCACGCGGCGCTGGCCGGGCCGAAGCGGCTCGCCGTCCAGCCGGGGGCGACGCACAACGGGCTGGACCTCTCGCCCGGACGGCCGGAGTGGGACGAGGCGGTCGGCTTCCTGGCGCGGGGGCGCTGAGGATCACAGCCGCCCACCTGAACGGGCCTGCTTTGCGGCTCCTCGCCGCAGGCGCTCCGCCCGCGTTGGCGGTTCCATCAGGACACCGGCACCCCCTTCCCCAGCCCCTGCCCACGAGGATCCACATGAAGACCTTCGCCGCCTGCCTGTTCGCCGCCTGCCTCCTCGCCGCCTCCGCGGCCCGCGCCGCCGAGCCCGCCGCCAAGCCCGCCGCCGAGGCCAAGGCCGGCGACGTCACCGTCACCATCCCGGTGGGCGGCATGACCTGCGGCGGCTGCGTCAACAACGTGGGCGGCAAGCTCCGCGCCGTCCCCGGCGTGAAGTCGGTGGACGTGAACCTGGACGCGAAGCGCGCCGTGGTCACCTACGACGCCTCGAAGGCCACCGTGAAGGCCCTGACCGACGCCATCACCAACGCCGGCTTCGAGGCCGGGACGCCGGTCCAGAACTGAGCCGCGCTCAGGCCGGCGGCCAGGCCCGCTCGATCCAGCCGCCGCCGAGCAGCACCTCGCCGTCGTAGACCACCGCGGCCTGGCCGGGCGTGACCGCCTCGACCGGGGCCTCGAAGCGCGCCTGGAAGTCCGCCCCGCCGGTCGTCACCACGGCCGGCGCCGGCGCCGCGTGGGCCCGGACCTGCACCGAGTGGCGCGCCCCGGGAGCGGGCGCGGCGTGCCAGGTGCAGCGCCCGGCCACCAGGCCGCCGGCCGCGGTGGCGGCCCGCGGCCCGACCCGCACCGTGGCGGTGGCGGCGTCCACCGCGGTCACGTAGCGCGGCTCGGGCCCGAGGGCGCCCAGGCCGCGCCGCTGCCCCACCGTGTAGCGGGCGTAGCCCTGGTGGCGCCCCACCTCGCGCCCGGCCTCGTCCACGATGGGCCCCGGCGTCAGCGCCGCCGGCGCCCGCGCCGCCAGCACCGCGGCGTAGTCGCCGTCGGGCACGAAGCAGATCTCCTGGCTGTCCGGCTTCTCCGCCACCGGCAGGCCGAGGCGGCGGGCCTGCTCGCGCACCTCGGCCTTCGACTCGAGCTCGCCGAGCGGCAGGAGGAGGCGGCCGAGCGCCGCGGGCGGCAGCTCGAAGAGGACGTAGCTCTGGTCCTTCGCCGCGGCGCGGGCCCGGGCGATGGCCGGGCGCCCGCCGGCCACCACGGCGCGGGCGTAGTGGCCGGTGGCCACCGCGTCGAAGCCGAGGTCGCGGGCCCGGGCCAGCAGCCGGCCGAACTTGATGTCGCGGTTGCAGCCGATGCACGGGTTGGGCGTGCGGCCGGCGGCGTACTCGGCGGCGAAGGCCTCGATGACCCGCTCGAAGTCGCGGGTGGCGTCGAGGACGAAGAGGTCCACGCCGAGGAGGCCGGCCACGCGCCGGGCGTCGGCGGCGTCCTGCGGCGAGCAGCAGCCCGAGCCGCCGTCGGCGTCGGCCGCCCGCCCCATGCAGACGAAGGCGCCGGTGACGTCCCAGCCCTGCTCGCGCAGCAGGGCCGCCGTCACCGACGAGTCCACCCCGCCGGACATGCCGACGAGGACCTTGCCCTTCGAGCCCACCGCGCCTCACTTCCCCCGCGGCGTGCCGCCCGGCCGCCCGCCGCCGGGCTTGCCACCGCCGGAGGGCCGGCCGCCGGGACCGCCCGGCCTGCCGCCCGGCCTGCCGCCCGGGCCGACGCCCGGGCCGACGCCCGGGCCGGGGCGCGCACCGCCGCCCGCCGCCCCGCCCGCGCCCCCGAACCCGCCCGCCCCGCGCCGCGCCCACGGTGGCCGGTGCCCCTCGCGCGCCGGCCGCATGCCGCCGCCCATGCGCTGCCCGGGCTGCAGCCGCCCGGTCTTGCGCAGCGCCTGCTCGATGAGCGGCGCGTTGTCGGGGTCGCCCCAGCGGATGAGCGCCTTCTGCATCCGCTTCTCCTCCATGTCGCGCACCACGTGGATGGGCTTCATGGTGAAGGGGTGGTAGCCGGACCAGTACATGTCCGACGCCAGCGTCATGGGCGTGGGCATGAAGTCCTGCACCTGCTGCGGCTTCCAGTGGTTCTTCTGGAGGTACTCCATGAGCTGCACCGCCTCCTCCAGCGTGGAGCCGGGGTGCGAGCTGATGAAGTAGGGGACCAGGTACTGCTCCTTGCCGGCCTCCGCCGAGTAGCGCTCGAAGTCCTTGCGCAGCTTCTCGAAGGACTCGACGCCCGGCTTCTTCATGGTGCGCAGCACCGGCTCGCAGACGTGCTCCGGCGCCACCTTGAGCTGGCCCGAGACGTGGTTCTGGACCAGCGCCTTGAGGTAGCGGTCGCCGTTCCTCTGGTCCGCCTGCGCCAGGTCGTAGCGCACGCCCGAGCCGACGAAGAGGTGCTTCACCCCCTTCACCTTCCTCGCCTTCTCGTAGAGGTCGATGAGCGGGCCGTGGTCCACCGAGAAGAACTGGCAGACGCTCGGGAAGACGCAGCTGAGCCGCTTGCAGGCGGCGTGGGCCCGCTCGTCGGTGCAGCGCATCCCCCACATGTTGGCGGTGGCGCCGCCGAGGTCGGTGACCGTCCCCCTGAAGTTGTCCTTCCTGGCCAGCTCGCCCAGCTCGCGCAGCACCGAGGCCTCGGAGCGGCTGGCCACGTCGCGCCCCTGGTGCTCGGTGATGCAGCAGAAGGCGCAGCCGGCGGCGCAGCCGCGCAGGATCTGGATCGACCAGCGGATCTGCTCCAGCGCCGGGATGTGGGCGCCGCCGTAGGCCGGGTGGGCCTCGCGCACGTAGGGCAGCTCGGCGATCCGGTCGAGCTCCTCGGTGGTGGGCGAGGGCATGGGCTCGTTCACCACCACCAGCCGCTCGGCCTTCCCGGTGCCGTGGCGCTGCACCATCACCCGCGCGTTGGCCTCGTTGTGCTCCAGGTGGTAGAGGCGCGAGAACTCGGCGAAGCGCCTCCGGTCGGCCACCACCTCCTCGAACGAGGGCAGCTCCAGCACGCCGCGCGGGCGGCCGTCGAGCATGGCCAGCTCGCGGTGGGCCACCGCCACCGCGGTGCCGGGCACGTCCACCAGGCCGCAGGGGTCCTCGCCCATGGCGAGGCGCCGGGCGATCTCGAGGATGGGCTTCTCGCCCTGGCCGTAGACCAGCAGGTCGGCGCCGGAGGGGATGAGCACCGAGGGCAGGACCTTGTCGTCCCAGTAGTCGTAGTGGGCGATGCGCCGGAGCGAGGCCTCGATGCCGCCGATGACGATGGGCGTGGTCGGCCCGAAGGCCTGGCGGCAGAGCCGCGCGTAGACCGCGGTGGCCCGGTCCGGCCGCTTCCCGGCCGCGGCGCCCGGCGTGTAGGCGTCGTCGCTGCGCCGCCGCTTGTGGGCGGTGTAGTGGTTCACCATCGAGTCCATGGCACCCGAGGTGATGCCCACCAGCAGCCGCGGCTTCCCGAGGCGGGCCACGTCGGCCACCGATCGCCAGTCGGGCTGGGCGATGAGCCCCACCCGATATCCCTGGGCCTCCAGCACGCGCCCGATGACGGCCCCGCCGAAGGAGGGGTGGTCCACGTAGGCGTCGCCGGTGACGATCAGGACGTCCACGTCCTTCCAGCCGCGGGCGGCCAGGTCGGACGGGAACATGGGGAGGAAGGCGCTGGCCGGCGGCAGCGGGCGCGCCGGGCGCGGCGCGGCGGGGCGCGGCGGCGGACGCGGCGTACCAGGTGCGCCGATGTCGGTCTTGGGGGGCATGGAGCGGGCCCATTCATGCTCGCTCGGGGCCCGTGAAATCAAGCGGTCGCGCGCTTCACGGCCCACCCCCTGCGGGTTATCATTTCCCGATTCCTTGGCCCTCCAGTGAGCACGCGCGTGGCGTGCGCCGTGGCGGAACGAGCCCCATGTCCGATCAGCGCAGCGTCATGAAGGAGTTCCGCTTCCTCGACCAGAAGCGGCAGGCGAGCGGGCTCACAGCGGAGGAGCAGGCCCGCTACGCCCAGCTGCGCGACCTGGTGGGGGCCGAGACGGCCGCCGCGCCGCGCGCCGGCTTCGACGTCAACGCCGCCGCCGCCCGGCTCCGCGAGTCGCTGCTGCCCGGCGGGTTGCGCTCCGCCGCGCCCGCGCCGCCGCCCGAGCCGGAGCCCCTGCCGCCCGAGCCCGAGGCGGCCCCCGAGGCGCTGGCGCTGGAGGCCGCCTGGGCCGAGCAGCCCTTCGCCCCGCTGGAGGCCGAGCCGGCGCCCGCGGTGGATCCGCTCTTCGACCCGACCTCGCTGGCCGCCGAGGTCCGCCCGCAGGCCTGGAACCCCGAGGCGCCGGGCTACGATCCCAACGCGCCCTACGACGAGGCGGCCTGGATCGCCGCGGGCTACGACCCCAACGCCACCTACGACTGGTCGGGGTACTACGGCGCCGACGGCCAGCCGGTGCCGCCCGAGGCGGCGGCCGGGTTCGAGGCCCCCGCCGCCGAGCCGGCGCTGGAGCTGGACCTGCCGGCGGAGCTCCCCGCCGAGGCGCCCCTCGACCTCGCGGCCGAGCCGGCCATGGAGCCGGCCTTCGACCCCGGCGTCGCGCCAGCCGCCGAGCCGGCCCCGCCCGCCGAGGAGGTGGAGGCCATCTCCTTCGAGGAGGCCCTCCCGGAGAACGCCTGGTACGCCGGCACGCCCGCCGCCGAGGCGGCGCCCGCGCCCGAGCCGGCCCCCGACGCCTGGGCGTCCGCCGCGATCGAGGTGCCCGAGCCGGAGCTGGCGCCCGAGGCCCCGCCGGCCTCCACCGAGGGGCTCCCCTTCGATCCCAACGCCCCCTTCGACCACGCCAAGTGGTTCGGCCGCCCGACCGCCGCACCGGCCGCGCCCGGGCCGGAGGCGGCGCCGATCGACCCGGCCGCGGTGCCGGAGCCGGAGATCGCCGAGCTGGAGCCGCTGGCCGAGGAGCCGGACCTGGAGCTGGAGCCGCCCGCGCCGGAGGCCGCCGAGCCCGCGCCGGCCGCCTGGGGCGATCCGCAGGCCCCCTCGGTGCTGGAGGCCTCCTCGTCGCTGGTGGCCGACGGCGCGCCCGGCGCCATCCCCTGGACCGACGTGGCCGCGCCGGCCCCCGAGCCGCTCGACCTCTCGGCGGAGCTGGCCCCGGAGCCCGCGCCCGAGCCCATCCCGCTGCCCGACGGGGCCGACCTCGCTCCCGCCGAGCCCGAGGCCTCGGCCGCGCCGGTGGGCGCCGCCACGCCGGAGGCCTGGTTCGATCCCTCGGGCGCGCCCCCCGCCGCGGAGCCCGGCCCCGCCCTCGACTTCGGCGAGTACGACGCCGACGCCCGGGGCGCCCCGGCCGGCCTGGCCGCCCTGCTGGGCGGACCGCTCCCCGAGCCGCCGCCGCCCGCGCCCGACCTCGGCGAGCCGCTCGGCGACGGCAGCGACACGCCCTACCAGCACGCCCCGGCCGGCGCGCCGCTCGGCGAGTACGACGAGCTCTCGACCGCGGCCCCGCCGCCGCCCGGCCTGGACGGCGACGCCCTCGCCGCCATGCCCTTCGACCTGGCCGCCGCCTCCGCCGTCGCGCCGGGCGCGCCGCTGGAGGGCTTCGACCTGGCCCCGCCGCCGCCCGAGGCCGCGCCGGCCCCGGCCGCCGCGGGCGGCTACGACGACGACCTGGCCTTCCCGGCCAGCGCCGACTACGGCGGCCCGGAGGGCGACAGCCTCCCCGGCGGCGCGCCGCTGGAGCTGCCGGATCCGGTGCAGGACTGGCAGCCCGAGGTGGCGCTGGAGCAGGGCTTCGAGCTGGCCTCCGACGGCTCCTTCGGCGAGGCGGCCCGCCCGGCGCTGACGCCGGTGCCGGGCTGGGCCCAGGCGATGCCCGAGCCGGTCGCCCCGCCGCCGCTGGAGGTGAGCGAGGCGGCCTGGGAGAGCCCGCCGGCCCTCGACCTCGCCGCCCCCTTCGACCTCGCGCCGCCGCCCGCCGAGCCGCCCGCGCCCGAGCCGCTGGAGGCCGCCGAGCTCGAGCCGGTGCCCGAGCCGGAGCCGCTGGCGGAGGAGGCCCCGGAGCAGACGCTGGTGCTCTCCATGGAGCCGGAGGCCGCGCCGGAGCCGGCGGCCTGGGCCGAGCCCGAGCCGGCCCTCGACCCGATCCTGGAGCCCGCGCTCGAGCCGATCCTGGAGCCGGTGGTCGAGGCGGCCCCGGAGCCTTCCCTCTGGGCCCCGCCAACCCCGCCGGCCGCCGAGGAGATCCCGCCCGAGATCGCCGCCGCCTTCGGCGACGGCCCGGCCGATCCCTTCACCTCGGCCCCGCCCCCGCCCGCCGACCCCTTCGCCGGCTTCGCCCCGCCGCCGCTGGCCGCCGAGGCCGAGCCCGAGCCGCTGCTGGAGGAGATCCCGCCCGAGCCGGCCCCGCTCCTCGAGCCGGAGCCGCTCCCGGCCGCCGAGGCGCCGCAGGTCTGGATCCAGGGCTCGCACCGCGTGGTGCTCCACACCGTCGACGGCCAGGTGAAGCGCGGCCTGCTCATCGACGCGGCCCTCGACGCCGGCGAGCTGGTGCTGGTGGCCCAGGGCCCCGCCGAGCCGGAGGTGGTGGGCACCGACAACGTGAAGGCCATCTTCTTCATGCTGGCGCCGGGCGAGAAGGCCGCGCCGCCGGAGGGGAAGAAGGTCCGCGTCACCTTCCGCGACGGGCGCCAGGTGGCCGGCTACTCGCCGGACTACCAGGACGGGACCATCGGCTTCTTCATGATCCCCGCCGACACGCGCACCAACACCGGCCGGATCTGGGTCTACCAGGCCGCCGTCAGGCAGGTGGCGGTCAGCTAGGCCGCCTATCGCGGGGAAGGGGCGCCGCCGACCGGCATGGTCGCGGTGACGCGCGTGCCCCGGCCCCCCGACCCCGGGCCGAGGGCCAGGGTCCCGCCGAGGCGGAGCGCCCGCTCCCGCATCCCCAGGAGCCCCAGCGTCTCGCCGCCCGCGTGGCGGGCGCCGGCCAGGCCGAGGCCGTCGTCCTCCACCTCCAGCCGCACCCGCGCCCCCTCGGCGGTGAGCCGCAGCGCCACCCGCGCGGCGCGGGCGTGGCGCGCGGCGTTGGTGAGCGCCTCCTGGGCGATGCGGAAGAGGGCGGTGGCCTGCTCCGGGCGCAGCGCCGAGAGCTCGCCGGAGAGGGTGAGGTCGCAGGCCAGGCCGGTGCGGGCCTGGAAGGCCCGCGCCTCGTGCTGCAGCGCCGCTGGCAGGCCCAGGCGGTCCAGCGTCCCGGGGCGCAGCGCCGCGGCGATGCGGCGCACGCTGGCCATGGCCCGGTCCACCAGCTCCACCGCGTCCACCGCCCGCTCCAGCAGCTCCGGCGCCGGGGGCGACAGCTCCCCGACCCGCCGCTCGATGAGCTGCAGCCCCATCTTGATGCCGGTGAGGATCTGCCCCATGTCGTCGTGGAGGTCGGTGGCGATGCGCGCCTGCTCCTCCTCGCGCACCACGTCGAGGCGCGAGGCCAGGGCGCGCAGCTCGGCGCGCGAGGCGGCCAGCTCCTCGGCCCGCGCCCGCGCCTCGGCCTCGCGGGCCCGCAGGGCCACCTCCACCCGGTGCTGCTCGGTCACGTCGAGGACCACGCCGAAGAGGAAGGCCGGGCGGCCGGCGGCGTCGCGCTCCAGGTCGAAGCCGGTGGCCAGCATCACCCGCTCCTCGCCGGAGGGGCGCACCACCCGCAGCTCGAAGGCCGTCACGGGCTCGCCGCGGAGCGCCCGCTCGATCTCCCGCAGGTGCCGCGCCCGGTCGTCCGGGTGGATCAGCGCGTTGGCGGCGGCGTGGGCGGGGACGAAGGTGGCCGGGTCGACGCCGAAGATCCGGTAGGTCTCGTCGGACCAGGCCACGCTGTCGGCGGCCAGGTCCCAGCGCCAGTGGCCCAGGTGGGCGGCGGCCTGGGAGCGGGCCAGGTCGCGGAGGGCGGTGGCGGCCACGGCGGCCGGCGCGTCGGGGGGCTCTCGGCGGGCGGGCGGCATGGCGGAACCGCCCGCTGGCATCTCGCGGGAGGCGCGCCGCCGGAAGCCACGCAGCGTCGGAACGGCCGGTGAGGCGCGTTCAGTTGAGGTACGTCTTGGGCGGCTTCCCGGTGTCGATGACCTTGAACTTGCGGCGGGCGCGGGCCAGCCGGCGCTCGTGCCACCAGGTCTCGATCCGCCAGAGGAGCCGCCGCGGCCCGCCGGCCACCAGCGCCCAGGCCAGGCCGACGGCCAGCAGGTGCGGCAGGTAGCGCAGCAGCGCGTTGGCCACCCCGAGCTGCGGGGCCACCATCACCAGCGCCCAGATCGGCGTGCCGATGGTGACCGCCTTGGCCACGGTGGCGCCGCTCATCTGCAGCACGCCGAACCAGGCCAGCCGCTGGTTGGGGAAGATCAGCCCCCAGGTGACCAGGAGCGCGTTCACCAGCGCCCAGAGGTCGAACCAGGCCCCCGGGACGCCGAGGGGCGTGAGGATCAGCAGCGTGCCGGCGGCGCTGCCGGCGGTGAGCCAGAGGCTGCGCACCAGGAAGCGCCGCTCGCTCCAGGCGTAGGAGAGCTGCTGGCCCAGCCAGACCAGCATCAAGCCGGCGAAGAGGAGCGTGAGGAGGCTCCCCGGCAGCGGCCCCTGGAAGAGCACCCAGGTGACGAGGCGCCAGGCCTCGAGGAGCACCAGCCAGCCCTGCGGGCCGGCGCCCGGCGCGACCAGCACCAGCAGCCCGCCCAGCGTGGAGGAGAAGCTGCCCGCCACGGTGGCGAGGAGCGAGAGCCAGAGCAGCGCGCCGACCGAGGCCGGGGCGCGGCCGCCGAGGGTGAGGAGCCGCCGGAGGTCGGGCTGGGTGCCGCGCGCCACGTCAGGCCTTCCCCTTCTCCCGGTAGAAGAGCGTGATGCTGAGGCAGTGGAACTCCTTGTCGGAGCTCTGCCGGACCTCCTTGCCCACCACCTCCAGCTCCGGGTGCTCGGAGATCCAGCGGGTGATGGTCTCGCCCATGTGCTCGCGATCCCGCGCCAGCGTCGTCGAGAACACCTTCACGCCCGTGAAGCCTTCCATCTCCGCCTCCCCGCCGCCGCCAGTCCGGCCAGCCGAACCTACCCCCCGCCCCGTGGGTGGGCAAGAAAGCCCGCCGGCCGCCGGCCGCCGGTCGCGGGCCAGGCCGGGCCGGGTCGGCCGGCACCTCGTCAGGGCGCCGCGAGGATCACCGCCACGCCCTGCCCGCCGCCGATGCAGGCCGAGCCGATGGCCGCCTTGCCGCCGCGGCGCCGGAGCTCGTGGCACAGGTGGGCGGTGATGCGGGCGCCCGAGGCCGCCAGCGGGTGACCGAGGGCGATGGCGCCGCCGTCCACGTTGGTGCGCGACCGGTCGAGGCCGAGCGCCTTCTCCACCGCCAGGTACTGGGGCGAGAAGGCCTCGTTCACCTCGACGAGGTCCATCTCGGCGAGGGTGGCGCCGGCGCGGGCCAGGGCGTTCTTCACCGCCGGCACCGGGCCGATGCCCATGATGGTCGGGTCGACGCCGGCGTGGCCCCAGTTGACCAGGCGCGCCAGCGGCGCGAGGCCGTTCTTCTCCGCGAAGGCCCGGCTCGCCACCACCAGCGCGGCGGCCCCGTCGGCGATGCCCGAGGCGGCGCCGGCGTGGATGACGCCGTCCTTCTTGAAGACCTTGGGGAGCTTCTTGAGCGACTCGACCGTGGTGTCCGGGCGCGGGTGCTCGTCCTTCTCGAAGGCCACCGGCCCCTTCCGGCCCGGCAGCTCCATGGGCGCCAGCTCCGCCGCGAAGCGCCCCGCCTCCTGCGCCGCGGCCCAGCGGCGCTGCGAGGAGACGGCGTACTCGTCCACCTGGTCCTGGGTGATGCCGGCCTCGGCCGCCAGCTTCTCGGCGGTGAGGGCCATGGGCAGGTTGGCGTAGGAGTCGGTGAGGGCCGACCAGAGGGTGTCCTCCAGCGGCGGCACCTTGCCGAAGGGGTGGCCCCAGCGCGTGCCGCGGAGCGCCAGCGGCGCCTGGCTCATCGACTCGGTGCCGCCGGCCAGCACCACCTCGGCCTGGCCGGTCATGATCCACATGGCGGCCTGGATGACCGCCTCGAAGCCGGAGCCGCAGAGCCGGTTGAGCGTGACCGCCGGCACCTCCAGCGGGATCCCGGCCTTGAGCCCCACGTGGCGCGAGAGGTAGATGGCGTCGGCGCTGGTCTGGGCCACGTTGCCCACCACCACGTGCCCCACGTCGGCCGGCTTCACGCCGGCGGCGGCCAGCGCGGCCTTGGAGGCGTGGACCATCAGGTCGGTGGCGCTGACGTCCTTCAAGGCGCCCCCGAACGTGCCGAAGGGCGTGCGCTTGGCGGAGAGGATGACGATCTCGGTCGGGCCGGCGGGCTTCATGGCGTGCCTCCTCGGGTGGTCATAAGGCCGGGCAGGAGCCCCTTCACGGCGACCCACAGCACGGCCAGGGCGATGGCGCAGTTGAGCAGCGGGACGAGGGCGCCGGCCCGCCCCCCGGGCGCGTCCTCCGGCCCGGGGCGGCGGAAGACCCCCAGGGCCCGCCGCCCGTGGCGCGCCAGCATGAGCAGGGCGAAGAGGGCGGCGAGGGCGTGGAAGGCCGGCATCGACATCGGGGCGATGCTACGGGAAGGCGGGGCCGGCGGGGAGCGGCCACCCGGGGCGGGTGGACCGGGGGAGGCCGCCCGGCGCTACGTCGCCTGGATGGCCGACTCGGCGGCCCGCTTCTTCCCGAGGACGCGGGCCAGGATGATCCCGATCTCGTAGAAGACGCACATCGGGATGGCCATCAGGGCCAGGTTGATGGGGTCGCCGGTGGGCGTGATGATCGCCGCCAGGAAGGTGTTGGCGACCATGGCGAAGCGCCGGTACTTGGAGAGCCACTCCGCCGAGACCAGCCCCACCATGGCCAGGAAGGCGATGATCACCGGGTACTCGAAGACCACGCCGAAGCCGAGCAGCATGGCCATCACCAGCCCGAGCTGCTCGGTGATGGAGAGCATGGGGGTCATGGTGCTGGTGGAGGCGAACTGCAGCATGGCCGGGAAGGCCTGCGGCATGACCAGGAAGTAACAGAAGGCCGCGCCGGAGTAGAAGAGCAGCGTGCCCCAGAAGAGGAAGGGCACCACCAGCCGCTTCTCCTTCTTGTAGAGCCCCGGCGCGATGAACTGCCAGACCTGGAAGAGGATCCAGGGGGCGGCCACGAAGACGCCGCCGTAGATGGCCACCTTGAAGTAGACCATCATCGGCTCGATGGCCGAGGTGAAGACCAGCTTCTTGGCCGGCTCGAGCGCCTCCGGCATGTTGGCGCAGTCCTCCAGCGCGTCGCGCAGGGCGCGGGCCAGGCCGGAGCCCTGGCCGAAGGCCACCAGCGCCTGCTTCGCCACCGGCGAGACGATGGGCTGGGTGGCGCACTCGGTGAGGGCGGCGCGGGCGGTGTCGGCCAGGCCCGGGCTGGCCGCGGCCTGCGCCAGCGCGGCCTTGGCCGCCGCCGACATGGTGAGCGGCTTGAGGGCCAGCAGCACCGGCTCCATCAGCTTGTCGACCAGCGGGCCGACGAACCAGCCCACCACCGCCATCCCGGCGATCAGGCCGTAGAGGGCCAGCACGATCCGCTTGCGCAGCTCGCGCAGGTGGTCCCAGAAGGTGAGCTTGACCTCGTTCTCGGGCTCGGGCGGAGGCGTCGCGGCAGGGCTCATGCGGGCTTGGCGGGCGGGGCGGCCGGGGCCGGCGGGGCCGGGGCCGCCTCGGGGGCGGGCGCCGGCGCGGCCAGCGGCTCGATGAGCGCGGCGTCGAGGCCGGGGATGTTGTCGGCGCTGGCGACCGGCGCCTGCACCGGGGTGCGGACGGTGGCCTGCATGGCCTGCTGGGCCACCGGCGGCACGTCCGGCACGTCGATGGCCTTCTGGATGGACTTCTCCACCGTGTACATCTCGCGCTCGACCTGCTCCTTGAGCCCGTCGGTGGCCTTCTTCAGGTCCTTGATGGTCTTGCCGGCGGTCTTGAGCGCCTCGGGCAGGCGGTCCGGTCCCAGGAGGACCAGCGCCAGGATCGCGATGATGACGATCTCACCGAAGCCGAGGCCGAACATGCGGGTCCGATATATCACGCGCTGCCCGGAAAGGCTTCCGGCGGCGCGTCCCGGAGCGGGCCCCGCGCCGGCGCGGCTTGCAGGCCGGGCGCGGCCGCCCTAGGGTCCCGCGATCATGGCCCACTGGCTGCTGAAGACCGAGCCCTCCACCTACGCCTTCGAGGACCTGGTGCGCGAGGGACGCACCGCCTGGACCGGGGTGGCCAACCCGCAGGCGCAGCTCAACCTGAGGGCGATGGCGGTGGGCGACGAGGTGGCCGTCTACCACACCGGCGCGGTGAAGGCCGCGGTCGGCCTGGGCGCGGTGGCGCGCGCCGCCTACCCCGATCCGGGCGGCGGCGGGAAGCTGGCCTGCGTGGACCTGAAGGCCGGGAAGGCCCTCGGCGCGCCGGTGACGCTGGCGGCGCTCAAGGAGGCCCCGGCCTTCGCGGGCTCGCCGCTGGTGACGCAGGGGCGCCTCTCGGTGGTGCCGCTCACCGCGGCGCAGTGGAAGGCGCTCCTGGCGCTCGGCGCCGGGAAGGCGGCGCCGGGGCGGGCGACGGCGGCGAAGCCGGCCCGCGCGCGCCGCTAGCGCAGGAACCCGCCCAGGGCGAGCGCCACGCCGAAGGCGGCCAGGCCGAGCCCCACCGCCCCCAGGCCCGCCGCCACCCGATCCGGGTCGAGGGCCTTGTTGAGGAGGAAGCCCGTGTAGCGCACCAGCGTGCGGGCCGAGGCCCGCCGCGCCAGCAGCACCCCGGTTCCCACGGCGAAGACGGCCAGCGCGGCGACCATCGGTCCTCCTCCAGCGGCGGCGGGCCGGATCAGATCCGGAACCGCTTCACCTCGCCGCGCAGCACGTCGGCCTGGCCGGCCAGGTCGTTGATGGCGGCCTCCAGCTCGCGGGCGGAGTGGGTCTGGGCCTCGGCCACCGCCTTGATCTGCACCACCGCCGTCATCACCTGCTCCGACCCCTTGGTCTGCTCCTTCTGGGCGCGGTTGAGGTGGTGCACCATCTCGCTGATCGACTCGATGGCCTTGGTGATCTGCTTCGAGCCGCGGGCCTGCTCCTGCGCCGAGCGCTCCACGTGCTTGGTGATGGTCTTCATCTTCTCGGCGCTCTTCATGATCTGCTCGGAGCCCCGGGCCTGCTCGGCCGTCGCCGTGGCGATCTGCTGCACCGTCTCGGCGATGCGGTTGATGGCCATGGTGACCTGCTTGGAGCCGCGGGCCTGCTCGATGGTGGCGCGGGCGATGGCCTTCACCATCTGGGTGGCCTTGTGGCTCGACTCCTCGATCTTCTTGAGGGCCGTCTCGGTCTCCTGGCCGAGCCGGACGCCCTCCTCGACGTTGCGGACGCCGCGGTCCATGGCGGTGATGGCGTTCTTGGACTGCTCCTGCACCGCCCGGATGAGCTCGCTGATCTCCTTGGTGGAGGCGCCGGTGCGCTCGGCCAGGTCCTTGATCTCGTCGGCCACCACCGCGAAGCCCTTGCCGTGCTCGCCGGACTGGGCGGCCAGGATGGCGGCGTTGAGGGCCAGCAGGTTGGTCTGCTCCGCCACGTCGTCGATGACGTTGAGGATGTTGCCGATGGCGGCGATCTTCTTGCCCAGCTGCTCGATGACGCTGGCGGCCTCCTTCGACGACTCCTTGATCTTGTCGATGCCGGCCAGGGTGCGGGAGAGGGCCTCGGCGCCCATCTCGGCGTCGCGCTGGGCCTGCTCGGAGAGCTTGGCGGTCTCGTTGGCGTTGGTCTCCACCTGCGAGATGGAGACGTCCATCTCGTTCATGGAGGAGGAGGTCTGCTCGGTGGTGGCCGAGAGGTCCTCGATGTTCTTGGCCACCTCCTTGATCGAGTAGGTCATCTGCTCGATGGCGGCGGTGGTCTCCTCCACCGAGGCGGCCAGCCCCTGGATGTTCTCGGCCACCTCGTCGTTGGTGGCGGCCATCTCCAGGATCGAGGAGGAGGACTCCTCGGCGCTCTGGGCCAGCACCTCCACGTTGTCGGCGATGCCCTTGAGGCTGGCGATCATCTGCGACATCGAGGAGGAGGTGTCGACCACGCGGTCGGAGACGGTGCCGGCGCCGGCCGAGACGGCGGTGCCGGTCTTGCCGATGCGGTCGATGACGGTGGCCACGCCGCCGGTGACGTTCTGCACGCGGGAGAGCGTCACCGAGAGGTTCTCGCCGATCTTGTTGAGCGAGTCGGCCAGGGTCCCCAGCTCGTCCTCGCCGCTGCGGTCGGCGCGGGCGGTCAGGTCGGAGTCGCTCATGCGCCGCGCCACCGCCGTCATCTGGTGGAGGGGGCCCAGCACCAGCCGCGAGGTGGAGGCGTAGACCATGGCGGTGAGCACCAGGCCGCCCAGCCCCAGGAAGACCAGGATCAGCGTGCGCACCTGGGCCAGCCGGTCGGAGAGGTCGCCCGCCAGGTGGCCCAGCAGCACGTGGCCCACCTCGCGCTCCGCCGGCACGCCGTCGGGGCGGGGCACCATGGCCTTGATGGGCCAGGCGAAGCGGAAGACGTCGCCGTCGCGGTAGGCGCGCTCGGCCGGCTTGCGGGCGAAGGCGTCGCGCACGTCCTCGGCGGTGCCGGTGGCGCTCCGGGCGAAGCGCTTGGCGGCGACGGAGTAGTCGGCCCGCAGCACCACCACGTAGGCGTCGTCGCGGTCGTCGAAGGTGGCGTCGAGGAGGTGGAACACCTCGTCGTCGCGCCCGGCGGCGACCGCCGAGGCGATGGCGCCGGCCACCGCGCGCGCGTCGCTCTCGCCGCGGTGGAGCATGGTGTCCTCGAGGGCCGACACCACCACCCGGTTGACGGCCCAGGCGGTGGCGAGGCCCGCGAGCAGGAGGGCGCCGACGATGGACAGCAGCAGGGCCCGCTTCACCCCGAGATTGGCGATGGCGTTCAGCATGGCGATCCCGTCAGGGTAGCACGGCGCTCACTGCATGAAGATGTCCTGGACTTCCACCGGCTTGGGCGGCGCCCCCTCCTCCTCCGCCCCCTTCGGCTCGGTGCCCTCCTTGAAGGGCTCCTCGACCCCCTTCACCCCCTCCGGCACCGGCAGGCCGGTCTCCGCGCTGATGCGCACCTTGACGATGCCCGGCGGCGGCTCGAACTCGCCCTGCGGCCGGCTCTTGAGCGAGGCCGACATGTAGTCGAGCCAGATGGGGAGGGCGGCGTGGCCGCCGGTCTCGTAGCGGCCGAGCGGCGTCACGTTGATGTCGTAGCCGAGCCAGACGCCGGTGGCGAGGTCCTGGGTGAAGCCCATGAACCAGGTGTCGAAGGAGTCGTTGGTGGTGCCGGTCTTGCCGGCGGCCGGCTTGCCCAGCTTGGCCGCGCCGGCGCCGGTGCCCACCGTGGCCACCTCGTGCATCAGCGAGACCAGGATGTAGGCGGTGGTCTCCTCCATGGCCCGCTCGCGCGTCCGCGTCACCTCGGCCACCGCCGCGCCGAGGCGCGTGGAGAGCGGCACCCAGGGGTCGCGCGGCTCGGTGTGGTCCTCCAGGGTGCGCCCGTCGCGGTCGAGGACCCGGCGCAGCATCACGCCGGGCCGCTTCTCGCCGTAGCGGGCGAAGGTGGCGTAGACGCCGGTCAGCTCCCAGAGCGAGACGCAGGAGGAGCCCAGGGCGGAGCCGAGCTCCTGCTTCACCGGCGTGGAGAGGCCGAGCTGTTTGGCCCACTCGCCCAGGAACCCGGGGCCGAGCCTGGAGGTGAGGGCCTCGGCGGTCTTCACCGCCGGGATGTTCATGGAGTTGACCAGGGCGGTGCGCAGCGTCACGTCGCCCTTGAAGTCCTGGCCGTAGTTCTGCGGCTTCCAGGCGTTCTCGTCGTCGCGGAAGACCAGCGGCGCGTCGGTGAGGATGGTGGCCGGGGTCCACTCCAGCTTCTCCACCGCGGCGGCGTAGACCAGCGGCTTGAAGGCCGAGCCGGGCTGGCGGCACGACTGGAAGGCGCGGTTGAACTCGGAGGCCTCGAAGTCGTAGCCGCCCACCATGGCCACCACCGCGCCGCTCCGCGGGTCCATGGAGACCATGGCCCCCTGCAGCTTGGGGTCCTGCTCCAGCGCCAGGTAGACCTCGGCGGCGGGCAGCTCCGCGGCCTTGGCCGCCTTGTCCTCCCTGGCCTCCACCTCGCGGCGCTCCACCCGGCGCACCAGGACGACGTCGCCGGTCTTGAGCGTGCCGGGGACGCGGGAGATGAGGGCGTCCGGGTGGAAGACCTCGGGGTTGGGCTTGCGGGCCCAGCGCATGCCGGAGACCGGCAGCAGCCCCTGCTGGCCGCCCACCCGCACCGCGGCGGCCCTCTCCTCCACCCGGTCGACGATGCCCACCGCGTAGTCGCCCACCGCGAGGGCGCCGGCCGGCCAGGCCTTCTCCAGCCGCGCCTGCAGCGCCGCCCTGGCCTCGCCCTCGACGTGCTGCACCGGGCCGTTGAAGCCCTGGCGGTGGTCCACCTCCATGAGCCCCTTCAACATGGCCGCCTGGGCGGCCCGCTGCTTCTCCAGGTCCATGGCCAGCTCGACGCGCAGGCCGTCGTGGAGGAGCCGCTCGTTGCCGTACCGGTCCACCACCTGCCGGCGCACCTGCTCCACGTAGAAGGGGGCGGTCTCGCGGAAGACGTCGTCCACGCCGTAGACCTTCACCTCGGCCGCCTCGGCGCGGGTGCGCTCCTCGGCGGTGATGAACCCCTCCTCGGCCATGCGCCGCAGCACGTAGCGGCGGCGCTCCTTGGCGGTCTCGGGGTGGGCGAAGGGGCTGTAGCGGCTGGGGGCCTGGGGCAGGCCGGCCAGCAGGGCCGCCTCCTCCAGCGTGAGGTCCTCGACGTTCTTCCGGAAGTAGTTCTCGGCCGCCGACTGCACGCCGTAGGAGTGGTGCCCCAGGTAGACGCCGTTGAGGTAGAGCCAGAGGATCTGCTCCTTGGAGAAGGCCCGCTCCAGGCGCGTCGCCAGGATCAGCTCGCGGATCTTCCGGCGCAGGTTCCGCTTGGTCCCCTCCTCGAAGCCCTCGGCCGAGACCAGGATGGCCTTGGCGGTCTGCTGCGTGATGGTGGAGCCGCCCTTCACGCCCTTGCGCAGCAGGTAGGTGGTGACGGCGGCGCGGGTGGTGCCGCGCCAGTCCACGCCGGCGTGGTCGAAGAAGCGCTGGTCCTCCGAGGCGATGAAGGCCTGGATGAGCTTCCGCGGGATGCGCTGGTAGGGGACGACCTTGCGCCGCTCCACGAAGAACTCGCCGGCGATCTGGCCGTCGGCCGAGACCAGCTCGGTGATGATGGGCGGCCGGTAGCCCTCCACCGAGGGGATCTCGGGCAGCCCGGCGGAGAAGTGGAGCCAGAGCCCCACCGCCGCCACCACGGCGAGGTCCACCAGGATGATGGCGGCGTAGAGCGCCCAGCGCAGCAGCCGGCGCCACGGCGGCCCCGGCGGCCGGAGGCCGGTGAGCACGACGCGCGGGGCGCCCGCCTCGGGCGAGGGGGGCGGCTCGGGGGGCGGCTGGGTCATCGCGGCGGGACTCTACGCGGGGCCCACCGGGGGTTCAACGTTCGTGGCAGGGCGGCGTCACTGCGCGGCCGCCAGCACGATCTCGATCCGCCGGTTCTGCGACTTCCCCTCCGGCGTGTCGTTCGGCGCGATGGGCTGGAACTCGCCGTAGCCGGCGCCGGCCAGCCGGGTCGGGTCCACGCCCTTCTCCTGGAGGTAGCGCACCACCGCCAGCGCCCGGGCCGCCGAGAGCTCCCAGTTGGTGGCGAAGGCGGTGCCGGTGGTGGGGACGTTGTCGGTGTGCCCCTCGATGCGGATCACCTTGCCGGAGACGCCGCGCAGCGCGTCGGCCACCTTGGCCAGCGCCGCCAGGCCGTCCTTGCCGATGGTGGCCGAGCCGGAGGCGAAGAGGATCTTGTCCTTCATCTTCACCGTGAGCTTGCCCTTCAGCTCGGAGACCTCGACGCGGCCGGCCTCGATCTCGGTCTGCAGCGAGGTGGCCAGCTGCTGGTACTCGGCCGACTTCTTCTCCAGCTCGGCCTTGGCCGCCTCCAGCTTCCTCTTCGACTTGGAGAGCTCGTCCACCAGCGCCTGCTGCTCGGCGTAGCGGGCGTTGGCCGCGTTCAGCTCGCCCTGCTTGGCGGCCAGGTTCGACTCGGTGACCTGGACCTTGTCGGCGAGCGCCTTGGCCTCGGCCTGCACGCCGTCCATCTCGCCGCGCAGCGTGGCGAACTCGGCGCGGACCTGGCGGGCCTTGGCCAGCTCGTCCTCCCAGTCCTTCTTGTACTGGGCCGCCTCGGCCTCCTTGCGCAGGTAGTCGCTCTTGGCGACGCAGCCGGTGGCGGCCAGGGCGAGGAGGGAGAGGGCGGAGATGAAGCGACGCATGGGACCTCCTTGGGACCGATGGTGAAGCCGGGATTGTACTGGATCACCCGCGCGCGATCAGCCCCGCCACGAAGGCCGCGCCGAACCCGTTGTCCACGTTCACCACCGTGACGTTGGGCGCGCAGGAGTTGAGCATGGTGAGGAGCGGGGCCATCCCGCCCAGCGACGCGCCGTAGCCGACCGAGGTGGGGACGCCGATGACCGGCTTGCCGACCAGGCCGCCCACCACGCTGGCGAGCGCCCCCTCCATGCCCGCCACCACCACCACCGCCTTGGCCCGCTCCAGCTCCGGCCGCCGCGCCAGCAGGCGGTGGATGCCGGCCACGCCCACGTCGTAGACGCGCAGCGCCTCCACGCCCATGACGTCCAGGGTGACGGCCGCCTCCTCGCAGACCGGGATGTCGCTGGTGCCGGCGCAGCAGATGGCCACCGGCCCGCGGGCCGGCACGTCCATGCGGCCGCGCCGCAGCGTGCGCGAGACCGGATCGTAGACCGCCCCCTTCACGGCGCGCCGGGCCGGGCCGGCCTTCTCCTTCGAGAGGCGCGTCACCAGCAGCGGCCCATGGGCCGCCAGCCGCTTCGCGATGGTCGCCACCTGGGCCGCGGTCTTCGACTCGGCCAGCACCACCTCGGGCAGGCCGACGCGCAGGGCCCGATGGGTGTCGAGGGTGGCGGTGTCGCCCAGCCGCTCGAAGGGGGCCTGCTTCAGCGCCGCCACGGCGTCGTCCAGGGTGGCCTCGCCGGCGGTGAGCCGGCCGAGGAGCCGGCGCAGGGCCTTCTCGTCCATGGGGGGAGACCTTACGGCAGCTTGAGGTGCGTGAGGAGCCGGGCGATCCGGGCCGGCTCGGGCATGACCAGGATCAGCCCCTCCAAGGGCGGCGAGGCCGGCCCGGTCGGCGACGTGAAGCGGGTCGCCAGCGCGATGGAGCCGGCGTGGTCCACCAGCCGGTCGACGCAGCCCTTGCCGCTGCCGCGGGCGAAGGTCGGCACCGAGAGGAGCAGCGTCTCGCCCACCAGCCGCGCCACCGCGGAGACGAAGAAGCTCCCCACGATGTTGCCGCACTCCATCATGGCGCTCTCGGCGAGGGGCCCGAAGCGGCCGCCCTCGGCCGGCGTGCCGAGGGCCCGGGCCAGCGCCTCGGCGTCGCGCTCGGGGAGCGCCAGCAGCAGGTGGCCGGTGAGCGGCCCCTCCAGCTTGACGCCCACCGCGACGAGATCCCCGCCCAGCGCGCCGAGGAAGCCGGCGATGGCCCCGGCGCCGGCGCCCACCCAGGCCTCCGGCACGTCCATGCCGAGGGTGAGGCCGGTGAGCCGCCCCAGCGCCGTGAGGGCCGCGCCGCAGCCGATGGAGGTGAGCTCCTGCAGGGCGTCGAGCTGCCGCGCGTCGAGGGCGGCGGTGTCGGGGGCGGCGCTCATGCGGCCAGCAGCCTCGCCACGTCGAGGATGAAGACCGGTCGCCCGTTGCCGAGCACCGTCACCGCCGAGAGGCCGCCCACCTGCCCGAGGGGCGCGCCGAGGGGCTTCAGCACCGCCTCCTGCTGGCCGAGGAGCGAGTCCACGCACAGGCCGATGCGGCCGTCGGCCCCCTCGGCCACCACCACGGCGCGGTCGTCGCGGCCGGCGGGGCGGAAGCCGAGGAGCGGGGCCAGGTCGTGGACCGGGACCAGCTCGCCGTCGTAGGAGAGGAGCGGGCCGCCGCGGCTGCGGTCCAGCGCCGAGAAGGTGACGTGGGCCGCGCCGTGCACCTTGGCGATGGGGAGCCCCAGCACCTCGTCGCCCACGCCCACCAGCAGCACCGGCTGCACCGCCACCGTGAGGGGCAGCCGCAGCACCAGCCGCGTGCCCTGGCCCGGGGCGCTGTCGATCTCCAGCGCCCCGCCCACCGCCTCGACGGTGCGCTTCACCGCGTCGAGCCCCACGCCGCGGCCGGAGACGTCGGTCACCTGCTCGGCGGTGGAGAGGCCCGGCAGGCAGGCCAGCAGCAGCGCCTCGCGGTCGGAGAGGGCCGCCGCCGCGTCGGCGGCGAGGGCGCCGCGGGAGACCGCCGCCTCGCGGAGCCGCGCCGGGTCCATGCCCTTGCCGTCGTCGGCGATCTCCAGGATGACCCGGTCGCGCTCGCGGCGCGCCGTGACGGTGATGCGGCCGGTGGCCGGCTTGCCGGCCAGGAGGCGCAGGTGCGGCGCCTCGATGCCGTGGTCCACCGCGTTGCGCAGCACGTGGAGCAGCGGGTCGGAGAGCTCCTCCAGGATGGCGCGATCGAGCTCGATCTCCGCCCCCTCCAGCTCCACCTCCACCTGGCGCCCCAGCTTGCGGGCCACGTCGCGGGCGGCGCGCGGCAGCCGCTCCACCACCACCGCCAGCGGCGTCATGCGCACCGCCATGACCTTGCCGTGCAGGTCCTTGACGATGGCGTGGAGCCGGTCCACGCCCTCGTCGAGGTGGGGGCGGTGGACCGCCGGCAGGGCGCGGCCGATCTCGCGGATGCGGGCGGTGGCGAGGAGCAGCTCCCCCACCGCGTCGACGAAGCCGTCGAGGATCTCGGTGCGCACCCGCACGGTGCGGGCCGGCTCGGCGGCGGCGGCGGCGCCCGGGGCGGCGGGCGCGGCCGGGGCCGGCGCGGGGGCCTCGGCCGGCTCGCCGGCCTCCTGGAGCGAGACCCGGGCCAGGTCGGAGATCTGGGCCAGGGCCTTCTCCAGCCGATCCAGCGGCTCGCCGGTCTCGAGGAGCACCGAGAGCTTCTTGCCCGGGATGCGGCCGGCCTTGAGGTCCTCCACGGTGGGCGCGGTGCGGACCACCGTGCCCAGCGCCGAGAGCTTCTTCACCACCAGGAAGCCGCGCACCGCCGGGACCGGGCCGCCGATCTCCACCTCGGCCTGCACGGTGCGTGGCGGGCGGGGGCCGGGCGCGGGGGGCTCCCGGGGCGGGGCCGCCGGCGGCGGGGCGGGGTCGGCCGGGATGAGCACCGGGCCGGCGCCGGGCGCCGGCGCGGGGGCCGCGGCGGCCGGCGAGAGGGGCCGCCCGTCCTTGAGCCGCCGGATGGCCTCGTGGAGCCGCCCGCCCAGCCCGACGTCGGCGGCCGGCTGCTCGCCGCGCGAGGCGGCGTCCACCAGGTCCACCAGCGCGTCGCTGGCGTCGAGGAGCAGGTCCACCCCGGCGGCGTCGAGGCGGCCGGCCTCCTGCCGGAAGAGGTCGATGAGGTCCTCGGCCTGGTGGGCCAGCGAGGAGATGGCGCCGAGCTGCATGGAGGCGCTCATGCCCTTCACGCTGTGGGCGTGGCGGAAGAGGGCGTCCACCACCGGCTTCACGTCCGGCGCCGGCCCGCCCGCCGCGGCGCCCTGCAGCGCCTGGTCGAGGGCCACCAGCTCCCGCGAGAACGACTCGAGGTGCTCGCCGGCCTCGGCGACGAAGAGCGAGAGGTAGCGGCTGAGATCCACCGATGGCCCGCGGGCTAGTCGCCCAGGACCTTCTTCACGACGGAGAGCACGTCCTCGGACTTGAAGGGCTTGACGATGAAGTCGCTGGCGCCGGCCTCGATGGCCTCCATCACCAGCGACTCCTGCCCGAGGGCGGAGCACATCACGATGACCGCCCGCGGATCGGCCTTGATGATCTCGCGGGTGGCCTCGATGCCGCTCTTGAACGGCATGACGATGTCCATGGTGGTGAGGTCGGGCTTGAGCTCCCGGTACTTCTCCACCGCCTCCAGGCCGTTGGCGGCCTCGCCGGCCACCTCGAAGCCCGAGCCGGCGAAGATGTCCTTGATCATGTTCCGCATGAAGATCGCGTCGTCGACGATCAGGACTCTCTTCGCCATGGCCTCGTGCGCCTCCCCGAAAGATGAAGCTAACACCGCATCCACGCAGGGGACAAGTGCGCGGATCGCCTCGCTTTCACCACGTCCTCACCTCACCCCGAAGAGCGACGCCGCCGAGGCGGCCAGGGCGTCCGGCTCGAGGAGCGTGACGGCGCCGGCCGCCCCCGGGGCCACCCCGCGCACCACCGCGGCCGCCGGGCCGGGCGCGCCGCCGGCCGCCTCGGCCGGGGCGAGCGACTCCACCCCCAGCACGCCGCCGATGAGCAGCCCGAGCTGCCGCTTGTCGCGCTCCAGGATCACCACCTGCCCGGCGCCGGCCTGGAGCGGCTGCGGCGCGAGGCCCATCAGCTCGGCCAGGTCCACCACCGCCACCACCCGGCCGCGCAGGTTCATCACCCCGCGCACCGCGCCGCCGCTCCGCGGCACGCTGGCGAAGGGGGGCTGCGGGAGCACCACCTCGCGCACGGCGTCGAGGGGCAGCCCGTAGCGCTCGCGCGCCACCCTGAAGACCACGTGGCGGTCGCCGGACACGGGAGGCCCTAGCCCAGGCGGAAGCGGGAGACCACCGTCTGCAGCTCGACCGAGAGGTTGGTCAGCTCCTGGGCGGCCGAGGCCATCTGCGAGACGGCGGCGGTCTGCTCGGCGATCACCTTGCGCACCTGCTCGGTGGCGCCGGCGTTGCCGGTGGCCACGTCGGAGATGTGGTCCATGGCCTGCACCATGTCGGCCGAGCCCTGCAGCTGGTCGCGGGCGGCGCCGGAGATGACGCCCACCTTGTCGGCGCCGGTGCGGGTCATCTGGGCGATGTCCGAGAGGGTGCGGATGATGGCGTTGAGGTCCTCGCGGCCGTCGCCCAGCTCGGCCACCGACTCCTTCATGGTCTCCACCACCTTGGCGGCGCGGCCGGAGATGTCGGAGGCCACGCCGGAGATCTGCTCGGCGGAGCGGCCGGCGCTCTCGGCCAGCTTGCGCACCTCCTCGGCGACCACCGCGAAGCCGCGGCCGTACTCGCCGGCGCGGGCCGCCTCGATGGTGGCGTTGAGGGCCAGCAGGTTGGTCTGGTTGGCCACCGAGGTGATGGCCTCGACGATCTTGGAGATCTCCTTGGTGCGCTCGCCGAAGGCGAAGACCTGCTCGGAGGCCGCCTCGATGCGGGCGAAGACCTTCTTCACCTTCTCGCCGGCCAGCCGGGCCGCCTCGCCGCCGCCGGCGGCCGCGGTGGAGGTCTCGGCCGAGGCCCGGGCGGCCTCCTCGGCGCTGCGGGCGGTGCGCTCGATGGAGGCGGCCATCTCGCCGATCACCTTGGAGGTGCGCTCCACCAGGTCCGACTGCTGGCCGGCGCCGTCGGCGATCTTCTCCATGGAGGAGGCCACCTCGTCGGTGGAGGCGTTGACCTCCTCGGCGGAGGCCTGCAGGTCGTTGGCGCTGTCGGCGACCGACTGGGCGGTGCGCTGGATGCGCGACACCAGGTCGCGCAGGTTCTCCTGCATGGTGCGGATGGCCAGCGTCAGCTCGTCCAGCTCGTCCTTGAAGGCCGGGCCGGCCTCCGAGACCACCGAGCGCGAGAGGTCGCCGCGGCTGATCTCGACGGCCGACTCCTTGAGCCGGCCGACGCGCGAGGTCCGGGCGATGGCCACCGTGAGCCCCTGGCCCAGGGCCAGCGTCAGCACCAGCACCGCCGCCCCCGCCGCCAGCGGGTTCTGGAGGCGCTCGCCGATGAACGGGACGGCGAAGATCAGCACCGCGCCGACGATCAGGTAGCTGACCAGCAGCTTGACCTGGAGCGAGGCCATGGGGCCGGTGGACTCCGGCGGCGGGCGGAGCGGCGCCTCGGCAGCCCGCCCCCGCACCGCCACCAGGTGCGGCGCGTCCTGCCAGCGCGCCGAGGGGCGGGTCGACAGGCGATCGTCACGGGATCTGGCCACGGGGGCTCCTCGGAGGCGGCGCGGAAATGCCCCGGAAATCAGGGGCTCTCCGATCCTACGCGGCGGGGACCGGAAGTCAAAAGGAGGCGCGGTGGCGACGCGGTGCCGGGCACCGCCATCCCCGACGAGGCCTGCCCTGGGAGCGCGTCGGGCGGGCCGGTGGCCCGGGACCCGGCGGTGGCGCGCGCGGTCGCCCTGCTCCACGCGAGGTAGCGCGGCCGCCGCGCGGACCTCCGTCCGCGGCGCGGACGCCGGTCCGTACGGCCCCGCCGCCGCGGCAGGCCTGATCGCGTGGAGTTGCGCGGCGCCCCGGCGCGGCACGGCGCCCGCACTGCGAGGTGGCGGACCCCTCGCCCCCGGTGCACCGCATGGACGCCCTCCCCGCCCTCCGCCTCGCCTCCCCTGCCCTCGACGTCTCCGGACCGGCCGCGCCGCCGCCGCCCCCGCCGCCGCCACCTCCTCCCCCGCGGGTCACCGCCGAGCTCGGCGCCCCGGCCCGCCTCCTCGCGCCGCGGGCCACTGGCGCGACGGCGGCCGGCGCGAGGCCCCGCGATCCCCTGGCGCTGGCCGGCCTCGACGCCTGCGTGCGCGACGCGCTCCGGGCGGCGACCCGCGGCGACGGCCCGCCCGACCCGGCCACCTTCGCCCAGCTCACCGCGCGGCTGGAGCTGGCCGGCGGCGCCCTGCCGCCCGCCTACCGGCGGGCCGTGGTGGCGCCGCTCCTGCGGGACCTGAAGCAGCTCGGCCCGTCGGGCTACCGGCGGCTCCTCGCCAGCGACCCCGGGCGCCGGGCGGCGGCCGGCCTGCTCCTCGACCTCTGCCAGGCGGTGCTGCAGCGGGGCGAGGGGTACGCGGCGCCGGCCACCCGCGCCTTCCAGGAGGTGGTGAGCGACCTCTACGACGGCTTCGCCGCCGGCGCGCGGAAGGGCGGCGTGCCGACCGCGGCCGGCGCCGCGCTGGCGCCGGTGGTGCGCTGGGGGCACGACGAGACCGGCCCCTACGCCTGGCCCGGCCCGGCCGCGGCCCGCCTCGACGTGGGCGCCGCGGTGGTGAGCCTGCCCGCGCCCAACGCCGCCGGCGGCCTGCTCGCCTGGGCCTCCCTGGGCCACGAGGTGGGCGGCCACGCCGTGATGGCGGCCCACCCCGGCCTGGCCGAGCAGCTCGGCCAGCGGGTGCGCCACGCCGTGGAGGGGGCCGGCCTGCCGCTCGCGGTGGCGCGCTACCTCGGCGCGCGGGTCGACGAGGCGGCCTCCGACGTCCTCGGCGTGCTGGCCATGGGGCCCGCCGCGGCGGTGGGGCTGACCGGCTACCTGCGGGCCCTCACCGGCGCCTTCACCGGCGAGGCGCGGCTGGGGGCCGAGGGGCCGGCCCAGGATCCCCACCCGCCCCCGCTGCTGCGCGCCTACGTGGCCGCCGAGGCGGTGCGCCGGCTGCCGGTGAAGGACGCGGCCCGCTGGGCCGACCGGCTCCTCGCCGAGGCCGACCAGGACGCCGATCGGCTCAGGCTGGGCGGCGTCGCCATCACCCCCGGCGTGGCCCGGGCCGCCGCCGCGGCGGTGGCCGAGGCGGTCATCACCTCGAAGCTGCCGGCGCTCGGGGGACGCTCGCTCGGCCAGCTGGAGACCTGGACCGAGCGGGACGAGCAGGTGGCCGCCGCGCTGGGCCGGGCGCTCTCGGCGCCCGGGAAGGCCGGCGTGGCGGCGGCCACCGGCCAGCTGGCCGGCTTCACCGCCGGTCACGCCGTGGCGGCCGCGGTGCAGCTGGCCGCCTCCGGCCAGGCCTCGCCGGAGCTGGCCCTCGGCCGGCTGGTGGGCCTCCTCGACGCCATGCACCAGCGCAACCCGGGCTGGGTGGCGAGGCGGGGGGCCGGGCCTTCCGCCGACCAGGCCACCCCGCCCCGGCGCACCGACTAGCGGCGCCACCCCGGCGGCGGCCGGGCGAAGCCGGCGTCGCGCCGGAACGGATCGGCCTGCTCGCGCAGCCAGGCGTCGCCGGCGGCGTAGCGCCCGTCCACGTCGATGCCCAGGGCGGCGAGGCCGCGGCGGTCGTCGTAGCGGAGCGTCAGCAGCGCGGCGGGGCGCGACGAGGCCCGCTCGAAGGGGACCTCGCGGACGTGGGAGTCGTGCTGCTCGCCGAACTCGGTGCCGAGGCCGGGGCGGCTGTCGGCCAGCCGCTCGGTGCGCTTCTCGGCCGGGGCGCTGCGGGGCGCGGCGCCGCCGGCGGAGGACTCGGCGTCGGCGCGGCTAGCGCTCGGCGCGGGGGACCTGGCCGGCGCCTCGTCGGAGCGGAGGCGGTCGGCGCGCTCCTCCTCGAGGCCCGGGCCGCGCCACCAGGGGCGGGAGACGGGCGGCGGCGGGGGCGGCGGCACGCGCTCCGGGTAGACCGCCACGCCGATGACGCCCACGTCGCGGGCGTCGCCCATGCGGGCGGCGTAGGAGGCGGAGACCGGGGAGAAGCGGAAGGCCGCCACCGCCTCGCGGGAGAGGCGGAAGCCGTCGATGGTCACCTCCGACCAGGCCTCCACCAGGTAGCCGCGCTTCGCCAGCGCCGAGGGCTCGCCGTCGAGGACGTCGCGGCCGTCCACCGAGACCACCACCTCGGCGCGCCGGTCGGAGCGGTTCTGGACGCGGACCAGGTAGCGCTCGCCGCGGGCGCCGAGGACGTAGGTGCGGCCGTCGTGCTGGAAGGTGGGGAGGGTGCGGCCGTGCTCGTCGGTCAGCTCGACCGCGTACGGGCCGGAGCGGGCCGGGGCGTCGGGCGGGCGGGCGGCGGCGAGGGCGGGCGTGAGGAGGGCGAGGAGGAGGGGGAGTGCCAGGGTGGCGCGCATGGGAGGGTCCTTTCTCCCCGGTTCAACGCGCCACCCGCCGGACCGATCTACCGGATGGCGAAGACCACGCTCACGCCGGCGGTGATCTCCAGCTCGCCGGTGGCGACCGGGGCCTCGCCGCCGTCGCCCAGGGCTGCCTTGGCCATCATCGCGTTGGCGCCCATGGGCATGGGGCGCCCGACCGGCTGCACGTCCACCGTGAGCACCTCGCCGAGCGTCACGCCGGCCGCCTTCGCCACCGCGGCAGCGCGGGCCCGGGCGGCCGTCACCGCCAGCGCCAGCGCCTCGTCGCGCACCGCGCCCAGCTCCTCCTTGCCGAACTGGACCGAGTCGACCTCGTTGGCGCCCACGACCGGGAGGCGGCCGAGGAGCGCCGGGAGCCGCTCGAGGGCCCGCACCTTCACGGTGACGGTGCTGGCGGCGGTGTAGCCGGTGGGCGGCAGCTGGCGGCCGTTGTCCCAGGGGCGCTCGGCGGTGAGCGTGAACTGGCTGGTCTGGACGTCCTGCTCGGCGACGCCGAGGCGCCGGAGCTCCTCGAGGAGCGCCTTCATGCGGGCGTTGGCGTCGGCGCTGGCCCCCTCCGCCGTCTTGCCGGTGACGCGCACGCCGGTCTGGACGATGGCCACGTCCGGCTTCGCCGTGACCTTGCCGTCGGCCGAGACGGTGATGGTGCGGGGCGCGGGGGCGGCGGCCTGCGGAGGGAGGCCGGCCACGGCCGGCGCGGCGCAGGCGCTGGCGCCGAGAGCGGCGGCGAGGAGGAGGGCGGCGGCGGAAGGGGTCTTCATGGCGTTGGCTCCTGACGGAGGGGTCATGGCCTGTAACGCGCGGCGGCGCGAACCGGTCTCGGCCGCCCGTCCCAGGGATGTTGCGGTACCGGTCCCAGGGACGTGTGGTCCCGCCACCAGCGCGTCATGAATCGCGCGGCCGAACCGGGAGTAATCCGGCGTAACCAGTTGGAATGCCTGGTTTGACGCGCCCATGACGCGCGCCCCGGGCACCGAGCGCGCGTCACGACAACTCCCGGTCAGGCCCAGCTCACGGCACCACCCGGGCCACGAACCCCGGCGTCTGCATGGTCACCCAGAGG
>WBZM01000568.1_pt1 | contig 49316 bp, 40 predicted proteins | sample 5204271 | NCBI WGS metagenome assembly WBZM01 (sample SAMN12344346, study PRJNA552823) | activated sludge metagenome | biome: Activated sludge suspended growth; feature: Nitrification reactor; material: Wastewater; isolation source: activated sludge from nitrification reactor of wastewater... | reverse complement strand
CACCGTGGTGCTGCTCAAGGCGCTCGAAGCCAAGGGCGTGGTCGACACGCTGAACGGCCGCATCGCGGTGGGCTGGCTGGTGGTGGAGGACCTGGCGATGGTGCTGGTGCTGGTGCTGCTGCCGGCGCTCGCGCCGATGCTGCGTCCGGCGGCCGAGGGCGCCGCTGCCACCGGCCTCGACGCCGACCTGTGGGCCACGCTCGCCCGCACGCTGCTGGCGGTGGCCGCGTTCGTCGCACTGATGCTGGTGGTGGGCCGGCGCGTGTTCCCGTGGCTGCTCTGGCAGGTCACCAAGACCGGCTCGCGCGAGCTGTTCACGCTGTGCGTGGTGGCGGCGGCCGTGACCATCGCCTTCGGCTCGGCCAAGCTGTTCGGCGTGTCGTTCGCGCTCGGCGCCTTCTTCGCCGGCATGGTGCTGCGCGAGTCGGAGTTCAGCCACCGCGCGGCAGAGGAATCGCTGCCACTGCGCGACGCCTTCGCAGTGCTGTTCTTCGTTTCGGTGGGCATGCTCTTCGATCCGCGCGTGATCGTCGAGCGTCCACTGCAGGTGCTGGCCGTGGTGGCGGTGATCGTGGTGGGCAAGTCCATCGCCGCCGCGGCACTGGTGCTGCTGTTGCGCTACCCGCTGAACACCGCGCTGACGGTGTCGGCCAGCCTCGCGCAGATCGGCGAGTTCTCGTTCATCCTCGCGGCGCTGGGCGTCTCGCTGCAGCTGCTGCCGCCGGAGGGCCAGAGCCTGATCGTGGCCGGCGCGCTGATCTCGATCGCGCTCAACCCCCTGACCTTCTCGCTGACCGAGCCGGTGGAACGCTGGATCCTCGCCCGTTCCGCGCTGGCGCGTCGCGTGGCGCAGCGCGACGACCCACTGGCCGAACTGCCGGCCAGCACGGAAGAGCGCTACCTCGCGCGCCAGGTGGTGCTGGTCGGCTACGGGCGCGTCGGCCAGCGCATCGCGCAATCGCTGCGCGAGGCCGGCATCCCCTGCGTGGTGGTCGACGACAACCGCGAGCGCATCGAAGCGCTGCGCGCGCAGGGCCTGCCGGCCGTCAGTGGCGACGCCACCGAGCCGGCGGTGCTGATCCAGGCGCACATCGCCGAGGCCGCGCTGCTGGTGATCGCCGTGCCCGACGCGCTGGGCGTTCGCCAGATGATCGAGACCGCGCGCGCCCTCAACCCGCAGGTGCAGGTGGCGGTGCGCTCCCACCACGGGGACGAGGCACGCTGGCTCGAAACCGAAGGCGGCGCGCGCGTGTTCGTCGGCGAGGAGGAACTGGCGCAGGCCATGCTGCGCCACAGCCTCGCTACCATGCAGGCCATACCGATAACGACAAGTCCCCGGGGAGGCTGACCCGCAAGACCGCGAGGTGGCCATGAAGACCAGAAGCGTCGTGATCCACACCGGCGAGCGTTTCGAGGTGCCGCAGGGCATCCAGCGCATCGACCACCGCTCCACCCATGGCTGGCAGCTGCGCTATGCCGGCACCAAGCTGTTCTCGGACGGCGGCCGCGGGGCCGCCGCATCGCTCGAAGCGGCACGCCGCGAGCTGCTGCGCCGCATCGCCACGCTGCCGGCGCCCTCGCGCCTGCAGGATCGCCCGAGTGGCCACAAGAGCAGCGGGCTGCCGGTGGGCATCAGCGGGCCGGTGGTGCGCCAGCGGCCCGGCTCGCACACGATGCACGCGAGCCTGTCGGTCTCTCTGCCGCGCTATGGTCAGGTACCGCAGCGCAGGAGCGTGTTCATCGGCACGCAGAACACCTACACGCCGGAGCGATTCCTCAGTGCGCTGGCGGCGGCCATGTCGCTGCGCGAGGAGGCCGAGTCGGCCTACCGGCTTGCCGCGACGCGCGCCAAGCGTGCCGAAGCGCGCAGCCTCCGGACTGGGGGGGCCCCCAAGGCGCCGCGCGCGCGCGCGAAGCGGTAGGCTCCCGCAGGGCGCGCACGGTGCGCGCCCTTGCCGGAGACCGCCTCATGAAGCAACCCGTTCGCATCGCCGCCGCGCTCGCCGCGCTGGCCGCCGTGGCCGCCCTGCTGGTGTCGCCGCTGGCCCGCTCGCAGTCGCAGATCCAGCCCAGCTTCCTGCCGATCGGTACCTCGGCCGCAGGCGGCAGCAGCACGGTGTGGTTCCACGATCCGTCGACCAGCCGCGTGATGGCCTGCCAGGCCACGCCGGGCCCGGCCGGCCCGATGCTGGCCTGCAACGTGACGCGAATGCCCGACCGGCCCTGAGCCCGGCTCAGCCCTTGGCCGCGCTGCGCGCGCGCAGCACCTGGCCCCAGAGCGCCTGGCACTGCTGCTCGATCGGGCTGCTCGCGGCAGAGGCCGCCGGCTTCGCGGCTTCGGCCTGCGCAGCGCGCAGTTCCTTGCGGTAGGCCGCGCTGCGGCGCAGATCGGCCAGGCGCGCGCGACCCGCGCCATCGGCCTTGACGCGATAGGCCGCGAGGTAGGCCTCGTCGCGGGCACCCTTCATGTGCGCGTAGCGCGCTTCGCAGCGCGCGTAGCCGTTGTCGAAGCGCGCCAGGCCCGGAGCGTCGAAGCCCGCGGCCTGCGCGAGCAGCGGCAGCGCCAGTGCGGCGGCCACGGCCGGGCGCATCACGACGAGGCTCCCGAGGCTGCCGACGCGGCCGCTGCAGGGGCAGCCGGTGCAGCCGGCACCGTGCAGCCACGGGCCTGCCCCACGCCCTTGAGGTAAGAGCGGCGCACCGAGCCCGCCGTGATCGCGGCCGCCACCTCGCGCGAGTAGCGCTCCGCGCCCGTCAGCTTGCGCACCCAGCCACGGAACGGGATCACGCCCTCGGCGGTGCTGCGCAGCGCGCCGACCGCCGCCTCGCCTGCCGCGCTGCCGCCGCGCTCGATCAGGCTCGGTCGCGATGGCGTGGGCGGCACGTCGAGGTCGGCGCCGAGCACCGCCTCGAGTTGCGTCACTTCGGCGGCGATCGACTCGCAGCCGCTTCCGGCGGGCGACCGGTACGGCGCCTTCAGCGCCTCGGCCAGCACCGGCGGGATCTCCGCACGCACCAGGTTGAGGTCCGACAGTGGCGTGGTGGCGGCATCGGTGACGCCGCTGCCGGACTTCGGGGCGGCGCAGCCGGCCAGGGCCAGCGCGAGGGTGCAGGCGATCCATCTCATGGCCGCGCAGGATAGCAGTGGCCAGGCCGGCCCCCCGGAAACAGGTGGTCACCAACCTCACGTCGTGGGGGTCGGTTCCGGCCGTCGCCGTTTAAGCTGGGACAAGGAACCGCCAACCAACATTCCGCCATGGCCGTTCGCCCCGATCCGCACCGAGCCCTCGCCAACCCGGCGTCCCACGAGCCAAGCTGGGCGCATGCGTCCGGCTGGGCGCAGCTGTCGGGCTCGCGCCAGAACGTCTCCTGCGTGCTGCCCTGCCGAGACCGTGCGCGCACGCTGGCGCGGCTGCTGCCCATCCTCAGCGACACGCTGACCGAGTGCGGCTACCCCTGGGAGCTGATCGTCGTCGATTGCGGCAGCCAGGACGGCACCGACTCGCTGATGTCGTCGTGGGGCGAACTTCCCGGCTTCCGATACCTGCCGCTGGACGGCCCGCCGCGGCTGGAGAATGCCTTCGAGGCCGGCATCCTCGCGGCGCGCGGCGACGCGGTGATCCTGCTCGACCCGAGCCTGCCGCACTCCCCCGAACTGATCCCCCCGATGATCCGGCAGTGGGAGTCCGACGCCCGGCTGGTCTACGCCGCCCGCGACGCCGGAGGCAGCAGCGTGCTGCGCCATTGGGACGACACCCGCACCGCCGAGGCCACGGCCTTGCCGGACATGCACCTGCCCCCCGAATGCATGGGCCTGGCCTTGCTCGACCGCCGCCTGGTCGACTGGCTGGTTCAGGCCGGCTGAGCCCGCAGCGCGCGCAGCGCAGCAAGAGCCCGCTCGTAGTCGAACGAGGCCAGCGCCGACTCGATCGCGTCGACGCCTCGGCCATGGCGACGACGCAGCGCACCGGCCACTCCGCGGAACTGCGGCACCGCGGCATAGTCGGCCTCCTCGAGCAGTACCTCGAGCCGGTCGAGAGCCTCCGCGTGCAGGTCTCCTGCGTCCAGCGGTGCAGGCTGCGTGTCGCCTCCGGCCAGTCCGCGCCGGATCTCCGCCACCAGCCGCTCGAGCTCCTCGAGCATCGTGTCCAGCGCAGCGAGCTGCTGTTCCGCCGGCTGCAACCCGGCCACCGCAGCCTCGAGCGCCGCCGCCAATCGGGGCAGACGCAGCGCGCCGATCGATGCGGCCGATCCCTTCAGCGAGTGGGCCAGGTCGCGCATCGCCTTCGGCCCCTGCCGGCGCAACCGCTCCCCCATCACGTCGATGTCCTCGCCATGGTGCATCACGAACTGGCGCAGCACACGCTCGTACAGCGCCGCGTTGCCGCCGAGGTAGCGCAGCGCCAGCGGAACGTCGAGGCCTTCGATGGCGGGCAGCTCAGGCACGAGGGCGGCCGGTGTGGCCACCGGTGGCACCACCGTCGCCGGGGCTCCGGCATGTGCCAGCCAGCGCCGCAGCACCGCATAGAGGCGCGGCGGATCGACCGGCTTGGCGAGGTGGTCGTCCATGCCGGCGGCCAGGCAGGCGTTGCGGTCCTCGCCGTAGGCGTTGGCCGTCATCGCGATGATCGGCACGGTGGCACAACCCGGCAGCGCCCGCAGCCGACGTGTCGCCTCCAGGCCATCCATCCGCGGCATCTGCATGTCCATCAGCACCAGGTCCGGCGACATCGCTGCGGCGTGTTCGAGCGCCTCGAGCCCGTCGCCCGCCTGCTCGACCTGCAGGCCGACACTGCGCAGCAGCTCCAGCATCACCTCCTGGTTGACCTCGTTGTCCTCGACCAGCAGCACGCGGGCACCGGCGAACTGGCGGCGCAGCTGCGTGCCGGCCTGGCGGGCGTCGCCTTCCTCCGCATCGACGGGCGAGCCCAGCGCCTCGAGCAGCTGCGCGCTGAACCAGAACTCGCTCCCGCGACCGGGCTCGCTGCGCACGCCCACCTCGCCGCCCATCATCGTGGCCAGGCGCTGGGTGATGGCCAGGCCGAGCCCGGTACCGCCAAAGCGCCGCGTGGTCGACGCGTCGGCCTGCACGAAGGCGGAGAAGAGCAACGGCAGCTTGTCGGGCTCGATGCCGATGCCGGTGTCGCGCACCGCGAAGCGCAGCCGCAGCGCCTGGCCCTCGCGCGCCAGCAGTGACACGCGCACGTCGACCGAGCCGTGCTCGGTGAACTTCACCGCATTGCTGAGCAGGTTGAGGAGCGCCTGCGACAGCCTCGTCGGGTCGCCGCGCAGGGCGTCGGGCAGGCCGGGATCGACGCCGACACTCAGCGACAGGCCCTTGGCCATGGCACGGTCGATCGTCAGCGCGCGGGCTCGCTCGAGCAACCGCGCCATCGAGAAGTCGGTGCTCTCGATCTCGAGCTTGCCGGCTTCGACCTTCGACAGGTCGAGGATGTCGTTGAGGATCTGCAGCAGCAGCCCGGCCGCCTCGGAGACCTTGCGCAGGCGCTCGGAAGCCACGGCGTCGTCGACGTCGCGGCGCAGCAGGTGCGTGAGGCCGATGATCGCGTTCATCGGCGTGCGGATCTCGTGGCTCATGTTGGCCAGGAACGCGCTCTTGGCACGGTTGGCCGCCTCGGCGCGGTCGCGCGCCTCCATCAGCTCGGCGTTGGCGGCGTGCAGCGCGCGGTTCAGCGCACTGAGCTGGCCGGTGCGTTCGTCCACCAGCTCCTGCAGCCGGTGGCGGTGCTGGTCGAGCTCGGCGCCGACGCGCTTCTTCTCGGTGACGTCCTCGCCGATCAGCAGGTGGTGCGTGATCGCGCCGTCGTGCTGGCGGATCGGCGCGGCATGCATGAACAGGTCGTAGGCGCTGCCGTCGCGCCGCACGCTGGTGAACTCGCCCGACCAGGCCTCGCCGCGCGCCAGGGTGTCGAGCATCGCGGCATCGCAGCCGTCGGCGCCATGCAGCGGGTGGACGTCCCGACGATCCCGGCCGGTGGCCAGCATGCGCGGCCAGCCGGTGATGCGCGTGAACGCGTCGTTGACATACTCGATCCGACCGGCCGTGTCGCACACCAGGATGCTCATCGGGCTCTGCTCCACCGCCAGCGAGAGCTTGCGCAGCTGCTCCTGCGCGACGTGTCGCTCGGTGACGTCGCTGAAGGACACCACCACCGCATCAACGCGGCCGCCTTCGTCCTGCACCGGCTGCGCATGCGCCAGCAGCCAGCGCAGGCCGCCCCAGGGGGGCTGGACGCCGACCACCACGTCGCGGCACGGCTGGCCGGTGCGCAGCGCCACCGAGGCCGGCAGGTCCCGGTAGTTGAAACGCGAGCCATCGGTGTGCAGCGGCCGCCAGGCGCGCAGTGCCTCGGCATCGCGCAGCGCCTCGTAGTCGAGCCGGAAGAAACGCTCGGCCTGCGGGTTGCACGCCTTCAGCCGGCCCTGCCCGTCGAACACCAGCACGCCCTCGTCGAGCGCCAGCACCATCGAGCGGTACTGGGCCTCGCTCTCGCGCAGCGCCTGCTCGGCACGGCGGCGCTGCGTCACGTCCGCATGCACCACCACCGCGCCGCCTGCGCCGGTGCGCAGCGGCAGCACGCTCAGCTGGAACCAGCACGCCGCGTCGGTGCCGGGGCAGGCGTACTCGAACACCACGTGTTCGCTGCGACCGGCCAGCACGTCGTCGATGGCCCGCGCCGCGGTCGCGGCGTCGCCGCCGTCGTGCGCCCCGGCCTCGCGGCAGGCCTGCAGGTAGTTGGCGCCGACCTCCGCACCGGGCGCAGGCGCCGGGCGCGGCGCGGCGCGTTGCCAGGCCGCGTTCGCATTGACGATCACGCCCTGCGCGTCGAGCACGGCCATGTGGTCGAGCACCGAATCCTCGACCGCCTGCACCAGCTGCACCGCCTCGCGCAGCGCCAGTTCCTGGCGGCGTCGCTGCGTCACGTCGCGCACCAGGCCGAGCACGCCGGGCCTCCCGCGGAACATCGTGCGGCTGGCCCGCAGCTCCACCCACAGGGCATGCCCGTCGCGGTGCAGGAACTGCAGCTCGTAGTTGCCCTCGGGCTCGGGCCCGTTGCCGATGCGCTGCTCGTAGCGCTGCAGCGCCATCGGCAGGAACTCGGGCGCCACCAGCGCTTCGAGCGGCAGGTTGGCGCATTCCTCGGGCGTGCGCCCGAGCAGCGCCGGCAGCGCGGCGTTGCAGAAGACGAGGCAGCGCTCCTGCGCGACGAACATGCCGTCGGCCATCGCGCCGAGCAGCGCGCGCATCGCCGCCTCGCTCTCCTGCAGGGCCGATTCGGCGCGCTTGCGCTCGGTGATGTCGCGCGACATGCCGAACATGCCCGCGACGCGGCCATCGGGCCCGTGCAGCGGGCCCTTGGTGGCGAGGAAGGTGCGCATGCCGTCCGGCGTCTGCAGCATTTCCTCGTACGTGCGCGTCCGGTTCTCCGCCATCACCTGCGCGTCGTTGCGCATCACCTCGGCGGCGTGCTCGGACGGGAACAGCGCGCGGTCGTCGCGGCCGAGCACGGCCTCGGCGCGCTGGCCGACGAAGCGCTCGGCGGCCTCGTTGAACAGCAGGTAGCGGCCGTCGAGATCCTTGGCGAAGATCGCGTCTTCCGAGGCCGACGCGATCGACTGCATCAACGCCAGCGAGCGCAGCCGCTCGACCTGCAGCGCCTGCTCTCGTCGAGAGGACTCCAGCGCATCGTGCTCGCGGCGCAGTTGACCGGCCACGAACAAGGCCAGCAGCGCGAGCATCCCGGCCGCGAGCGTCCAGGCGCTCGACTTCAGCGCTTCGGCGCTTTGCGCCTGCCGAGGCGCCTGGGCGACGACCCACCAATCGGTGCCAGGCACCGGCTGCGCCGTCCCGCCCCACGGCTTTCCGTCGAAGCCGAGGCCTTCCTCCACCGTTCCGGGCGGGCTCTCCCCGCGCAGGAAGCGGCCCGCAATCAGGTCCCGGTCGTCCACCGGCGCGTCGCGCTTCCCGATCAGCTCGACCAGGCGTTCACCGTCGCGCCGCACCAGCAGCAGCTCGCCGAGTCCGTTGGACAGCGGCGCCTGCTGCAATCGCGGCTCGAGGAAGCCGCGCGGTTCGATGCGCAGCACCACCGCCCCGACGGGCGCCTCGCCACCCCCCGACAGCGGCGCCACCACGTCGAGCCACAGGTCGCCGGCATCGCGACCCCGCGTCAATCCGCGCGAGATCTGCACGTCGCCGCTGCCCAGCGCTCGGCGCACGGCCTCGATGAGTCCGGGCCCGAGGCTCTCGTCCATGCCGCCGTCGGCCAGCACGACCCTGCCCGTGGCGTCGAGCACCATCGCCTGCTGGTCGCCGAAGGCGCGCCGCATCTCCCCCAGTCGCTCGGCGAACTGGGCACGCGCAGCCGGGTCGCCGTCACGCTGCACCCGCTGCAGCAACGTGACCCACAGGCGGCTGCTGCGCACGAACCGGGCCGGCGCCATCTGCTCCCCGAGCCAGCGCCCGATGTCATCGGCGCGCTGCAGCGCCGTCATCTGCAGCTGCTGGGCCTCGACGCGTCGCGCGTCGCGCAGATCGAGCCCCACCAGCACGGCCACCGCCAGCACGATGGCCAGCGCCGCGAGGGCCATGCGACCGCGGCGTGCCGGCCCGAGCGGCTCGGCGTCGTGGCCTCCGTCCCGCGACACGCGCAGCCGCCGCACCAGGGCATGGAGCATCACTGCCGTCACCGCGACGAAGGCCCATCCCTTGACGGCCTGGGCGCGCGTCAGCCACTCCGGATCGCGCACGAGGCGAGCCAGCAGCCAGTCCGAGCCGAGGATCCACAGCCCCGCGACGAGCGCATAGACCAGCGCGATGCGACGCGCCGCGCGATGCACCGGTTCGGGTGCCGCGCCGGCGTCGTTCATGGGAAGCCCCTGCGCACTGCGTGCTCCGGCACTTGCGCCTGGGAGCGGCCCGGCACGCTCACACCGCCTCGTCGGGGTAGCGGCGCGCGATCGCGCAGAACTCGTCGAAGCCGGCGAGGAAGAGGTCGAGCAGGTCGGGATCGAAGTGGCGGCCGCGCTGCTCGGCCATGATGGCGCGGGCCTCGTCGGGCGTCATCGCGCCCTTGTAGACGCGCCGCGAGATCAACGCGTCGAACACGTCGGCCAGCGCCATCAGGCGGGCCGAGAGCGGAATCGCATCACCCGCCAGTCCGCCGGGGTAGCCGCTGCCGTCCCAGCGCTCGTGGTGACACAGCGCGATCTGGTGCGCATAGGTGAGGAACTCCACCGGCTGGTGCGTGTCCTCGACGGCACGCGAGATCGCGTCGGCGCCGAGTTGCGCGTGCGTCTTCATCACCTCCCATTCGTCGGGTGTGAGCTTGCCGGGCTTGAGCAGCACCTGGTCGGGAATGCCGACCTTGCCGATGTCGTGCAGCGGGGCCGACTTGGCGATCAGCGCGATCGCGTGGTCATCCAGGACGGCGGCGAAGCGGGGATGCGCGCGCGCGCGGCGCGCCAGCGAGTCGACATAGGCCTGCGTGCGCAGGATGTGGTTGCCGGTCTCGTTGTCGCGCGTCTCGGCCAGCCGCGCGAGCGCGCGGATGGTGACTTCCTGCACCACCTGGTTCTCGTGCATGCGCCGCGCGATCTCGGCCTCCAGCGCGGCGTTGTCGCGGCGCAGCCGGTCACGCGCCGACTTCAGCTCGAGGTGCGTGTGCACGCGCGCCAGCACCACCGCTGGCCGCAGCGGCTTGGTGAGGTAGTCGACCGCGCCAAGCACCAGGCCGTGCAGCTCGTCGGCGTCGCCGTCCATCGCGGTGGTGATGATCACCGGGATGTCGCGCGTCTCGGGTGAGGCGCGCAGCCGCTCCAGCACCTCGAAACCGCTCATGCCCGGCATCATGATGTCCAGAAGGATCAGGTCGGGCACCGGTGCCTGCGCGACCAGCTGCAGCGCCCGCGCGCCGGAGTTGGCAGCCCGCACCCGGTAGCGCTCGCTGAGCAGCTCGCCGAGCAGCGTCAGGTTCTCGGGGTTGTCGTCGACGATGAGGATGGTGCGGTTCGGCAAGGCGGCCTCGGTGCGCCCGCAAGGGGCTCGTTCGGGATGTCGGCCGCGGGGCGGCAGAGTTGAGCCGGCACGCGGCCAGTCTCGACCCCGGATCGTCCGCAATGCTTGATGGCTGTCAATCCACGAAACGCTGCGCCGCCGCCTCGGTGATGGACTGTGCTGACCCGGGTGGACTCAGTGGCCGGCAGGCACCTCGCCCTGGAACTCCTCGAGCTTGCGGTACAGGCTCGACAGCCCGATACCCAGGCGCGCGGCGGCGGCGCGCCGGTCGCCGCCGCACTCCTCGATCGCGCGCAGGATCTGCGACACCTCGAAGCGCCGCACGCGCTCGCGCAGCGTCAGCTCGCCGGGGTCGGTGCCATCCAGCACGCGCGTCACCTCGGGCGGCAGGTCGGCCGGGCGGATGCATTCGCCGTCGGCCAGGATGGCCGCGCGGTGCAGCACGTTGACGAGCTGCCGCACGTTGCCGGGCCAGTGGTAGTCGACCAGCATCTCCATGGCGTCGCGGTCGATCGCCAGCGTGGCGCCGGCCCCGGAAGGTGCCACGCGCTGCACCAGCAGGTGCTGCACCAGCGCCGGGATGTCGACGCGGCGCTCGCGCAGCGGCGGCATCGCGATGCGGTTCGCCGCCATGCGGTGCAGCAGCCCAGCGCAGAAGCGGCCCTGCAGCACGAGCAGCTGCAGGTCGCGGTGCGAGGCGCCGACCAGCCGCACGTCGGCCGGCAGGCGAGGGTCGGCCGCCGCAGCCGGATGTTCCCTGGCCTCCAGCCATTGCAGCAGGCGCGACTGCAGCGGCAGCGGCAGCCGCTCGATGGCCTCGAGGAACAGCGTGCCGTGCTCGGCCTGCGCGAACAGGCCGCGGCGAGGCCGCTCGGCGCTGGCGAAGGCGCCCTGCGCGCCGCCGAGCAATTCGCTCTCGATCAGCGCTTCGGGGATGGCGGCGCAATTCACCGCCACGAAGGGCGCATCGCGCCGCGCCGAGAGCTCGTGCAGGCGGCGCGCCGTGACGCCCTTGCCGGTGCCCGATTCGCCGACGATCAGGACCGGCCCGTCGCCGGGGCCGATGCGCGCCACGACGCGCTCGACCGCCTGCATCGCCGGCGAGACGAACTGGACGGCCGGCTGCGTGCCGCCCATCACCACCGAGCGCAGCGCCCGCGCCTCGCGGCGCAGCGATCTCAGCAGCTCGATCTGGCCGAGGCGGTGCGCCACGTCGGCATCGCGCAATGGCAGCGCGAGCATGTCCCAGGCGCCGGACGCGAGGGCCTCGGCCGCCCGTCTCGCGTCATCGGGCGCGGAGTCGATCGCGACCACCAGCGCCGCCGAGACGCCGCGTGTGCGAGCCTCGCGCAGCAGTTGCGCGGCATCGCCGTCGGGCAGCCGTGCGCAACAGATCACCGCATCGAACGGCGCTTCCGACAGGCGCTGCAGCGCTTCGGCCTGATCCTGTGCGGCCTGCGCCGCATGACCGGCCCGACCGATGGCCTCGGCCAGCCTCTGGCGATCGGCGGCCTGCTCGGCGACCACCAGCACCTGCATCTCCGACATCCGGCTTCCCTGCTGCGGGCGCGCGCTCCCGGCGGCCCCCTCGCAGAATCTACGCGGCCCTCCCCGGTGCCAGGGTTGAGCGAAAGCAAGCGTCCCGCGCGGGGCGTGGACAATCGTGGCCTCCCGTCGCCGCGCCATGCCCGCCACCGCCACCCGCGTGCTCGCCGTCATCCCGCCGATGACGCAGCTGAACACGCCCTACCCCTCGACCGCCTACCTGACCGGCTTCCTGCGCTCGCGTGGCATCGCCGCCGTGCAGGAAGACCTCGCGCTGGCGCTGGTGCTGGAACTGCTCAGCGGCGACGGCCTGCGGGCATTGCGCGCGGAGATCGACGCGCTGCCGGCCCGGCGCCGCAGCACCCGGGTGCAGGCCTTCGTCGACCGCTTCGAGCGCTACGCCGCCACCATCGACCCGGTGATCGCCTTCCTGCAGGGCCGCGATTCCACGCTGATGCACCGCATCGCCGGCCGGGGCCTGCTGCCCGAGGGCGAGCGTTTCGCGGCGCTCGACGCCTACCTGGCCGACGAGGACGGCGGCGATCCGATGGCCTGGGCCTTCGGCGCGCTCGGCACGCACGACCGCGCGCGCCACCTCGCCACGCTCTACCTCAACGACCTGGCCGACGTGCTGCGCGACGCGATCGACCCGCGCTTCGAGTTCGTGCGCTACGCCGAGCAGCTGGCCACCAGCCAGCCCAGCTTCGACCCGCTCGCCCAGGCGCTGGCCGCGCCGCCGCACCTGATCGACCGCACGCTGCAGCGCCTCGCGCTCGAGGCGATCGCGCGGCACCGGCCGACGCTGGTGCTGCTCTCGGTGCCCTTCCCCGGCTCGGTGTACGGCGCGCTGCGCATCGCGCAGGCGATCAAGGCGCAGGATCCCTCGATCACCGTGGCGCTGGGCGGCGGCTTCGTCAACACCGAGCTGCGCGAGCTCGCCGAGCCGCGCCTGTTCGATGTCGTCGACGTCGTTACCCTCGACGGCGGCGAACGGCCGCTGCTGGCGCTGATCGAGCACCTCGAAGGCCGGCGCTCGCGCGAGCGCCTGGTGCGCAGCTTCGTGCGCGAAGGGAACACGGTGAAGTACCTCCACTTCCCCGAGCCCGACATCCCTTTCGACGAGACCGGCACGCCCACCTGGGACGGCCTGCCGCTGGCGCGCTACCTCTCGCTGCTCGACATGCTCAACCCGATGCACCGGCTATGGAGCGACGGGCGCTGGAACAAGCTCACCGTGGCGCACGGCTGCTACTGGAAGAAGTGCAGCTTCTGCGACGTCAGCCTCGACTACATCTCGCGCTACGAGGCGGCCAACGCGTCGGTGCTGGTCGACCGCATCGAGGCCATCGTCGCCGAGACCGGCCAGACCGGCTTCCACTTCGTCGACGAGGCGGCGCCGCCGAAGGCGCTGCGCGCGCTGGCGCAGGAGCTCCAGCGCCGCAGGCTCGCGATCTCGTGGTGGGGCAACATCCGCTTCGAGAAGACCTTCACGCCCGAGCTCGCCGAGGAGCTGGCCGAGAGCGGCTGCATCGCGCTGACCGGCGGCCTCGAGGTGGCGTCCGACCGGCTGCTCGCGCTGATGAAGAAGGGCGTGTCGGTCGAGCAGGTGGCGCGCGTGACGCGCGGCTTCTCCGAGGCCGGCATCCTCGTGCATGCCTACCTGATGTACGGCTTCCCGACGCAGACCGTGCAGGACACCGTCGACGCGCTCGAGTACGTGCGCCAGCTGTTCGCTGCCGGATGCATCCAGAGCGGCTTCTTCCACCGCTTCGCCTGCACGGTGCACTCGCCGGTCGGGAAGGACCCGGCCGCCTATGGCGTGACGCTGCTGCCGCTGCCCGAGGGGCGCTTCGCGAAGAACGACGTCGGCTTCGTCGACCCGACCGGCGTCGACCACGACGCGCTCGGTGTCGCGCTGAAGAAGGCGATCTACAACTTCATGCACGGCGTCGGCCTGGAGCAGGACGTGCGCCGCTGGTTCGACGTGCCGGTGCCCAAGCCGCGCGTGGCGCGGCATTTCGTCGAGCGTGCGCTCAGCGGCGCAGGTGCCGCACCATCGTCAACGCGAAGGTGAGGATGGCCGCGGCCTGCAGCGCACCGGCACCGGCGCGCACGCCGCCGCTGCCGATCGCGTCGCCCGCGGCGCGCAGCGTGACACCCAGCGTCATCAGCGCGACCGGCACGAACGCGAAGGGCCCGGGCGCCGAGATCGGCGTGCGCAGCAGCGCCGGCAGCATGATCGGCGCGTGGCCGAACACCATCGAGAACACGAAGCCGAGCAGCAGCATGTGCAGCGGCCCCGGAGAGTCGAGCGGCATGCCGCGCAGGCCGTTCACGAAGCCCCACAGGCCGGCCAGCATCATCCACGTGTAGCCCAGGCGCAGCGAGCGCGCGGTGTGCAGCGTCCAGCCGAGGCGCTGCACCTTGGGCCGGCAGGCGAGGTCGTAGCGCAGCAGCCAGCCTGAGAAGAGCGACATCGACAGCCACCAGAACGCGCCGGCGATCGGGTGCTCCAGCCCCGGCAGCGCCAGCGCCAGCAGCGCCGCGCCGTGCACGATGGCCATTCCGATGTAGCCGCGCCGGGCCTTCTCCGACAGCGGCACGAAACGCGCCAGCTCGCGTCGCTCGCCGACGATGGTCAGCACCAGGAACGAGGCCCACCAGCCCACCACGACCGAGAACGGATGCGCGAGCAGCCACCACAGCGTGCCGCCGGCCCAGGCGAGCGCGCCCGCGCCCTCGATCGCGGTGTAGAGCGCCGGCTCGCGGCGCATCACCTCGGCGTACACGGCCACCAGCGCCAGCGCGGCGAGCAGCCACAGGATGGCGGCCAACTCGGGCTTCAGCGCCAGCGCGGCGGCCGTGCCGCACGCGGCCAGCGCCGGCGCGGCCCAGGCGATCGGCTTCTTGATGGCGGCAGCGCGCTCAAGCGCGATGCCGAAGCCGAAGAAGCCACAGACCATCAGCGCACTGTGCAGGGCGATCGGCGAGACGATGCGCTCGGGCAGCAGCGACCAGCCGATGCGCACCAGCCCGCCGGCCAGCCCGGAGAGCATCGCGGCCCCGGCCGCGACCGCGATCACCAGCACCAGGACGGTGGCGCGCGGAAACCCCCGCGAGGGCATGCCTGCCTCGGCTCGTTTGCTCATCATGCTTGTTCGTCGTTCCAGCCCAACCGCTCGCGCGCGCCGTCGCTCAGGCGCGAAGGATCCCATGCCACGCCCTGCGCTTCCTCGACGGCCACCTCGCGGCCGGGGAAGGCCTGCTGCAGCGCCTGCCAGGCCTCGTCGGCGATGGCTTCGCCCATCGGGCAGGTCGGGCTCGTCAGCACCAGCGCGAGTTCGATGCGCGCCGGCGTGATCGCCAGTCTCTCCACCAGCCCCAGCTCGACGATGCTCTCGCCGATCTCGGGGTCGCTCACCCGGCCGAGCGCGTCGAGCGCACGGCGACGGTCGGCATCGAACGTGTCGTTCGTGTCCATGCCCCGATGGTGGCCCGGCGCCGCGCCGTCGCTTTGATCGCCATCAACCGCGCAGCGTCTGAAGATCTATCGCAGATATTGCTTATGAGTTCCGGTCTCCGTACGATAGATGCATCGTCAATGAACCTTCTTGGAGCGACGCGACATGTCCGCCAACACCACCACCCTCGACGTGCGCAGCCTCTCGCCACGCGAACGCCATCCGCTGATCTTCACGTCGCTGCGCGCGCTGCTGCCGGGCGCGGCGCTGGAGCTCGTCAACGACCACGACCCGCGCCCGCTGTACCACCAGATCCAGACCGAAAGCCCGGGCGGCTACGACTGGGCCTACCTCGAGACCGGTCCCGAGACCTGGCGCGTGCAAATCACGCGCCGCCAGGCCGGCTCCTGCTGCGGCGGCTGCTGCCACTGAGCGGCGCCCGACGCCCGCGAGGAGGACCACGCCATGACCACGCTGCTGCTGCGCCTCGAGGAGCCGGAGCCGAACCCCGCACGGGGCTTCGCACTCTGGCAGCTCGGTTTCCGTCCCTTCTACCTGCTGGCCAGCGGCTTCGCGGCGCTCTCGATCGGGCTGTGGGCACTGCAGTTCGGCGGCTGGCTCGGCCGGCCCTACCTCGCCGGGCCGCTGTGGCACGCGCACGAGATGCTGTTCGGCTATGGCCTCGCGGTGGTGGTGGGCTTCCTCTTCACCGCGGGCCGCAACTGGTCGGGTCAGTCGACACCGAGCGGCGTGCCGCTCGCGCTGCTGGTGCTGCTGTGGCTGGCCGGTCGCGTGCTGGTGCTGACACCCTTCGGCTGGGCCGCGGCCATCGTCAACGCCGCGTTCCCGATCGCCGCGGCGGTGGGGCTGGCGATCCCGCTGGTGCGCGCGCGCAACCGGCGCAACTACTTCTTCGTCGGCGTGCTCGCGGCCTTCGGCCTCGCGCAGTTCGCGCTGCACCTCGCGCAGCTCGGCGTGCTCGCGCTGCCTGGCTGGGTGGGCGTGCAGCTCGGCCTGGACCTGATGCTGTTCGTGATGGCGGTGATGGGCGGGCGCGTGATCCCGATGTTCACCAACAACGGCGTGCCCGGCGTGCAGGCGCGCCGCCACGAGACGCTGGAGCGTGCCGCGCTCGGCGCCGTGCTGTCGGTGCTGATGGCCGATCTCGCCGGGCTGCACGGCGCCGCGATGGCCGCGCTGCTGGCACTGGCCGCGCTGCTGCACGGCGCCCGGTTCGCACTGTGGCAGCCGTGGCGCACGCTGCGCACGCCGCTGGTGTGGGTGCTGCACGCGGCCTATGCCTTCATCGTGCTTCACCTCGTGCTGCGCGCCTGTGCCGAGGCCGGCTGGATCCTCGCGTCGGTGGCGACGCATGCGCTGACCGCCGGCGCGATCGGCACGATGACGATCGGCATGATGACGCGCACCGCGCGCGGCCACACCGCGCGGCCGCTGCGCGCCGACCGCTTCGACGTCGCCGCCTACCTGTGCGTGCTGGCCGCCGCGCTGGTACGCGTCGGCGTGCCGCTGGGGGCACCGCAGTTCACCGTCGACGCCGCGATGGTGTCGGGCTGGCTGTGGGCCTGCGGCTTCGGGTTCTACGCGATCCGCTACGCTCCGTTCCTCATCCGACCCCGCCTCGACGGCAAACCGGGCTGACGTGGACTACTTCGCGCTCAAGCTGATCCACCAGATCGCCGTGACACTGTCGATCACCGGCTTCGTCGCGCGCGGCGCGGCGTCGCTGGCGGGTGCGGCCTGGGTGCGCGGCCGCTTGGCCCGCACGCTGCCTCACGTGATCGACACCGTGCTGCTCGGCTCGGCCGTCGCGCTTGCGTGGCTGCTGCAGCTGAACCCGCTGAGCACGCCGTGGCTGGGCGCGAAGATCGTCGGCCTGCTGGCCTACATCGGCCTGGGTATGGTGGCACTGAAGCCGACGCGCCCGCCCGCGCTGCGCGCCGCGGCGTGGGTCGCCGCGCTGCTCGCGTTCGCGCAGATCGTCGCGACCGCGATCACCAAGAGCCCGCTCGGGCTGCTGGCACTGACCTGATCAGCGCGAGCGCCGCATGCCGCGCCGCAGCTGCGCGAGCGGCCGCTTGCCGCCGAGCTGGCGCTCGATGCCGTCGTTGAGCGTGCCGCGCAGCGCCAGCACCTCCTCGACGTGGCCGAACACACCGGGGAAGCGCAGGTCCAGCCACAGCCACAGCGTGCAGGCGCGCAGCGCCATCTCCATGCGGTCGAGGCGGCTGTGGCTGTCCACCTCGTCGAGGAACCATGGCCGTCCCGCGCGGCCGGTGGCCGCATGCGAGGCCGCCCAGTCGAGGAAGGCCTGCAGCTGCGTGTCGGTGCGCGTGTCCACCGGCGCCTGCGCGTAGCGGAAGCGCTGCTGCAGCGTCAGCGCCGCGGCACAGGCGTCGAGCTGCTCGGCCAGCAGCAGCATCTGGTCGAGCTCGGCGACCTGGAAATGCGCGTCGTCGAGGCGCAACTGATCCACGAACACGCCCAGCACCTCGCGCAGCGAGCGCCGGCCGAGCCGGCTGGCAATGGTCTCGACGTGCCACGGGTTCGGCGCCACCGGCGCCTTGAAGTCGGGCGGCGCCTCGGCGCGCCGCGCCATCAGCGTGCGCAGCTCGCGCGCGGCCTCGGGCTCGGCGGTGTCGAGCACGCCAGCGAAGCCTTCCTCGTGCAGGCCGAAGCGACCCGCACGGCCGGCGATCTGGTGCACCTCGGGCGCCTCCAGCGGGCGGTCGGCCTCGCCATCGAACTTCTCCAATGTGCTGAAGAGCACGCGCCGGATCGGCAGGTTCAGGCCCATGCCGATCGCATCGGTGGCCACCAGGATGTGCGCCTCGCCGCCGGCGAAGCGCTCGGCCTCGCGGCGCCGCACCTCGGGCGGCAGCGCGCCGTAGATCACCGACACCGGGTGCCCGGCGGCGGCGATCTGGTCGCGCAGCAGCAGCACGTCGCGGCGGCTGAAGGCCACCACCGCGTCGCCGAGCACGAGGCTGGCCAGCGGCACCGGGCGCGCCAGCAGCTGCACATGCTGCTTGCGCTCGAAGCGGCGCACCTCGCAGCGCTCGCCGCACAGCGCGACGAGGCGCTCGATGGCCGCCACCGCGAAGTCGGAACAGATCACGATCAGCTCGCGCGCCGGCACGCCGACGATCGCCTGCGTCCAGGCCCAGCCGCGCGAGGCGTCGAACAGCATCTGCGCCTCGTCGATCACCGCCACGTCGATCGGCTTGGTGGTGTTGACCATCTCGATGGTGCTCGACACCACGCGCGCATCGGCCGCCGGCACGTTCTCCTCGCCGGTCAGCAGCGAGCAGGGCACGCCGCGCGCGACGAGCCGATCGCGCCCCTCGAGCGCGAGCAGGCGCAACGGCGCGAGGTAGGCGCCGTCGAGCGCCTGGGCAAGCCGCTCGAAGGCGGCATGCGTCTTGCCGCTGTTGGGCGGGCCGACGAAGAGCGTGATGCGCCGGCCGAGCTGGCGCGCCGGCACGAAGCTGTCGGGGTAGCGCTGGAAGGCGAGGTCCTGCGTGAGGCCTTCGAGCGCGACCAGTTCGGTGACGCGCTGCTCCCAGCGGTCCTGCGCCTGCGTGAGCGCCGCGCGCAGCGCCTCGGGCGGGCGCGGCTGCGCGCACTCCGCGGCCAGGCGCGGGAACAGCGAATCGAGCCGGCGCGGCTGGTAGGCCTGGCTGCGCGCCACGAGGTGCTCGAGGTGGGTGCGGATCGCCTCGGCGTGCGGCGGCGGTGCGGCCGGGCCGAGCGCGGCGCGCAGCGCATCGCCATCACCACTGCGGTGAAACGCCCAGGCCAGCTCGGCGTCGATCGGCACGAGGTGCGCGAGCGGCACGCGCCACGGCGCCGCATCGGGCACCGGCACGGCGAGCACGTGCGAGGCCTGGCGCAGGAAGCGCCCGCCGATGCGCTGCACGCCCAGCGCGATCAGCGCCGCACGGCGCTCCAGCATCTGCGGCAGCGCGCCTTGCGCGGCACCGCCCGTGGCCTCGAGGTGGGCGAGCGCCGCGTCGACGTCGCCGGGGGCGATCCAGCGGCTCGGCCGCGCCCCGGCCGCGGCCTTCTGCAGCTGCAGGTAGCCGGCACGCTGCAGCGCCGCCTCGCCCTCGGCGGGCGGGCCGTCGTGGAACTCGGCGGGGGTGAGGGCCTGCGGCAGCAGGTAGGCAGCGCGGCGCAAGCGATCGAGCAGCGCGCGGGACGGTTCGGCCGGGGGGGATTGCACCGGCGCACTCTAACCGCCCCGCGCTCCGGCTCAGACGAGCCAGGCCTGCCGGTGGTCGCGCGCGTAGTCGGCGAAGCGGCGCGGCGGACGGCCGGTGATGGCCTGGACCGCGTCGGTGCTGCGCTCGGCGTAGCCGGCCTTGAAGTAGCCGAGGATCACCACGAGGAAGTCGGCGTAGTCGGCCGGCAGCCCGGCCTGCACGAGGCCGGCGCGCATCGCCTCGGGCGTGATCTCCTGGAAGCGGATGTCGCGGCCGGTCTCGCGCGAGAGGATCGCGGCCACCTCGTCGTGATCGAGCGCCTCGGCGCCGGTGAGGTCGAAGTCGCGGTTCGCGAGGTCGTCGCGGGTCAGCAGCGAGGCGGCCACGGCGGCGATGTCGCGGGCGTCGATGAAGCTGCCCTTGGCGCGGCCCACCGGCAGCAGGATCCTGCCCTCGCCGCGGATCGTGCCGAGCCAGAAGGTGTTGAAGTTCTGCATGAACCAGTTCGGACGGATCACGTTCCAGGCCAGGCCCGAGCGCTCGAGCTGCAGCTCGGCGCGGCGCAGCGGCGCCGACTCGTCGGCATTGGCGCCCATCGCCGACATCAGCACCACGCGCTGCAGGCCACGCGCGCGCGCCTCATCGATCAGCGGCGCGAGCAGCTCGTGCTGGTTGGTGTAGCCCGGCGGGCAGAGCAGGAAGGCGCGTTCGACGCCCTCGAAGGCACTCTTCACGCCGGTGCCGGTGGTGACGTCGAGCTGCACCTGGCCGGGCTCGGCGGGCGCGCGGCTGGTGGCGCGCCGCACATCGTGACCCTGGGCAGCGAGCAGGCGGGAGAGTTCGGAACCGACGGTGCCACTGGCGCCGACGACGAGGATGCGGGACATGGAGCTTCCTTTCGGGAGGGTGATCGACGCGTGCATGTTTCCCGAGTTGGCTAGGACTTTGAATGGACAATCGTCTTCTTTTCATGTCCACTCGTCCTGCCGTTCGAACCATGGACCTGCTCACCGATCTGCTCCAGCAAGCTGGCCTGCGCCGCCGGCTGCTCGATTCGCGCCGCCTTGCGGCCGGCAGCGCGCTGCAGTTCCCCTGCGAGCGCAGCCTGGGCCTGCACGTGGTGACGCAGGGCCAGGCCTGGGTGCACGCGCCTTCGCTGGACGAACCGCTCGCGCTGGCGGCGGGCGACATCGCGGTGATGGCGCGCGGCTGCCATCACGTGCTGGCGACGCAGCCGGCGCTGCGCGCACGCCAGGCGATCCCGATGGCCACGGTGTGGGCGCCCTCCGACGACGAGGCGGCGCCCGCCACGAGCGACGAGCCCGGCAGCAGCCAGGTCATCAGCGGCGCCTACCAGTTCTGGAACGAGCCGCTGCACCCCTTCTTCCGCGAGCTGCCGGCGTGGTTCGTGCTGCGCGGCGACAGCCTGCCGCGGCTCGGGCCGCTCGCGCTCACCGTGTCGCTGCTCGACGAGGAGGCGAAACAGCGCCGCCTCGGTGCGGACACCATCGTGCACGGCCTGCTCGACGTGATCTTCACCTACGCGCTGCGCGAGATCGTCGCGCGCAGCGGCACGAACGCCGGCGGCTGGAGCCACGCGGTGGCCGATGCGGCGGTGCGGCGCGCGGTGGCCGCGATGCACGAGGACTGCGCCCACCCCTGGACGCTGGAGGAGCTGGCCGCGCGCGCCGGACTGTCGCGCAGCGTGCTGGCCGAGCGCTTCCGCAGCGCGATGGGCGACACGCCGCTCGCCTACCTGCGCACGGTAAGGCTGCAGAAGGCGATGCGGCTGCTGTCGGAGACCTCGCACCACCTCGAGCAGGTGGCCCGAGAGGTCGGCTACCAGGATGCCTTCGGCTTCTCGAAGGTGTTCAAGCGCACGCTCGGCCTCTCGCCGCGGGAGTTCCGCCAGCGCGACGCCGGCGAGCAGGCGCAGCCCTGGCGCTTCGGCTGAGCGCTTCTCAGGCCGGCGCGGCCGGTGCGGGCGCCGACAACTGCGTGATCAGCGCATCCTTCTCGGCCCAGAGTTCGTCGATCCACGCCGAGATGCGCTGGCGGTAGGCCTTGTCGCCCACCGGGTCGCCGCCCAGCACGTCGGCCGGGATCTCGCGTGTCTGCACGCGCACGATCACGCCGTCCAGTCGGCCGCTGAGCAGGTCCCAGAAGGTGGGCGTGCCGTGCGGGTAGACGATGGTGACGTCGAGCATCGCCTCGAACTGCTCGCCCATCGTCGCCAGCGCGATGCCCAGGCCGCCGACCTTGGGCTTGAGCAGGTGGCGGTAGGGGCTCTGCTGCGCCTGGTGCTTGGCACGCGTGAAGCGCGTGCCCTCGACGAAGTTCATCACGGCGGTGGGAATGCGCTTGAACTTCTCGCAGGCCTCGCGCGTGCTCTTCAGGTCGCTGGCGCGTGCGCCGTGGCCGCGGCCGCGCTTCATGAACGGGAAGTCGAGCGCCCACCAGGCCAGGCCGATCACCGGCACCCAGATCAGCTCGGCCTTGAGGAAGAACTTCAACAACGGCACGTGGCCGTGCAGCACGCGCTGCAGCACCAGGATGTCGACCCAGCTCTGGTGGTTGCTCGACACCAGGTACCAGCCGCGCGGGTGCAGGTCCTTCACGCCCTGCACGTCCCAGCGCGCGCGGTTGACGGCACCGATCCAGGCGTTGTTGTTGGCGATCCAGCGGTTGGCGATCGCGTTGAGCATGCGCGTGCACGCATTGCGCACCGCGGTGACGGGCACCAGCAGCTTGACCAGCGCCGGCACGATCATCGCGGCGACGCCGATGAGCGTGTTCAGGCCCAGCAGGGTGGAAGTGATCGCGCCGCGAAGTGGCGCCGGCAGTCGGGACAGCATGCGCCGATTCTCGGCGGGATCGGCCCAGACCTCGCCTGACCTGACGCAAGTCAGCCGGGATCCGCTCGGGCGGGCCGGGTGCGTGGCGCCCCCCGCACCACCGCGCGCGCGCCGGGCGAGCCCGGCTGGCCGGTGGCGCGCCAGGCCCGCCGCAGCTGCAGGTCGGAGTGGAAGCCGGCCGCCTCCGCCGCCGCGGTGACGCTGCTGCCGGCCTCGAGCGCGGTGGTGGCCAGCGCGAGGCGGATGCCGCGCAGATAGGCGAGCGGCGTGATGCCGGCGTGCTCGCCGAACAGGCGCGTCAGCGTGCGTGGCGTAGTGTGCGCGAGCGCGGCCATGCGCGCCACGCTCCAGGCCTCGCGCGGTGCGCGCGAGACGGCGTCCTGCACGCGGTGCAGCCGCGCGTTGAAGTGCTGCCGGTGCGCGAGGAAGGGCGAGAGCTGCGGGTCGTCGGGCCCGCGCCGCAGCGCCACCGCCATGCGCTGCGCCACGCGCGCCGCCACCACCGGTCCGCACTGCTCGGCCACCAGGTGCAGCGCGAGGTCGATGCCGGCCGTCACGCCGGCGCTGCTCCACACCTCGCCGTCCTGCACGAACACGCGGTCGGGCACGACGATGGCATCGGGCGCACGCCGCGCGAGCTCGTCGAGGTCGGCGTGGTGCGTGGTGGCGCGGCGCCTGGCCAGCAGCCCGGCCGACGCCGCGAGCAGCGCGCCGGAGCACACGGTGACCAGGCGCACGCCGCGATGGCCCGGCCTCACGCGGCGCAACCAGTCGACCACGAGGCGATCCTCGCGGTCGCTCTCGCCGTCGCCGCGGCGCTGGCCCGTCGACGTTCGGCCCACCAGCATCACCCAGGCCGGCGCCTCAATCCGCTCGGGCAGCGGCGCGAGCCCGGCGATGAACGCGCCCACCGAACTCTGCGACTCCGCCTTGGGCGCGACGAAGTGCAGCCTGAACGCCGGCGCACGAGCCGGCAGCTCGGTGTTGGCGAAACGCAGCGCCTCGGCCGGGCCCGCCCAGTCGAGGATCAGGCTGCCGCGCGGCAGCACGAAGTAGACGTCAATGGGTGCCGACATGCGCCAGAGTCTGCGACACGTCCAGCACCTGCGCAAAGCGGCCGGTCAGCACGCTGGACGTGCGCGCCACGATGTCCTCGGCGCGGAACGGCGAGCCGTCGGGCAGTGTCATGTCGAAGGTCAGCGTGGCCTCGGGCACGAACACCACCTTCCAGCCCAGGTCGCTGGCGTGGCGCGTGGTCGTTTCGCAGCACTGCTCGGTGCGGATGCCGCTGACCACGATCTCGCCGATGCCCTGCTCGGTGAGCCAGACGTCGAGCCCGGTGCCGACCAGCGCGCTGTGGCGCGTCTTGCGCACTTCCAGCGCGGCGTCGAAGTCGCGCAGGCCCTCGAGCGGCTTCACCAGCCCGCTCGCGGCGGCAAAGGGGTCGGCGGGGTCGGCGGCATCGCCGCCCGGGCTGACGTGGAACACGCGCACGATCGGCAGGCCGCGCGCGGCGAAGCCCTCGATCAGCCGGTTCTGCGCGGCCAGGTAGGCCGGCACGTGCTCCGCGCTGAAGTAAGGGCGGTGGGTGAACGACTGCTGGACGTCGACGACGATCAGGGCGCTGCGCATGAGGGGCTCCATGGCGGAAGTGGGACAGTGCAGCCACTGTGCCCCTTGCGCCCTCGGCGCGCCACGCGCTCAGCGACGTTCGCCGATCACTTCCGGACAGGCGGCAGGTCCACCAGCGGCGCGAACGAGGCGCGCAGGTGCGCGAGCAGCTCGTCGCGCGTGCCGGTGCGGCCCGCGGGGCGCCAGCCGGCCGGCAGCGGCTTCGCGCTCGGCCACACCGCGAACTCGCGGGCATCGTTGACGACGATCTGGTGCAGGGCGGCTCGCTTCGGTGGGCTCATGCCGCCAGTGTCGCGGGCGCGGCGCGGCACGCCATCGGGGCGGCCCGCACGGCCGGGCAGTTTTTCACGGCGGGATCATCCGGCGGGCAGCCGCAGGGGGCGGCACCGCCCCTGCTACCCTTGACGCGATGACCGCCCCGCCCGCCGGACTCACGCTCCAGGACCTGCTGCTCGCCGAGGCGGTGAAGGACCTGGAGACCGACACGCCACTGCGCGACGACGCCGCACTGGCCGAGGCGCTGGCGGCCGGGGATCACCGCGCGACCCGCCTCGCCGTCCGCGCGCGGCGCCTGGCGGCCGACACCGGCCTCGACCGCGACGTGGCGCACCTGCGCGACCGGCTCGTGCTGATCGGCCTCGGCCTCGCGGCGCTCGCGGTCGTGCTGGCCACGCTGGTCTCCTTCTCGCTGCTCGGCGAGGGGCGTCACATCAACGCCGTGGCCGCGATCGCGCTGCTGATCGTGCCCAACGCGCTCGGCATCGTGGCATGGGCCGTGCTCACGGTGATGGGTTCGCGCAGCCCCGGCGGCGCTTTCGGCCGCGCCGTGGCCGCGCTGGCCTCGCATCGCCGCGCGCCGGCGCACGTGCGCCGGGTCTGGCCGGCGGCCGCGCGTGTGCTCGATGCGATGCACCTCACGCCCTGGGCGCTGGGTGGGCTGAACCACTTGCTGTGGGCACTGGTGTACGCCGCCGCGGCCCTGATCGTCGGCGCCGTGCTGGCGCTCAGCCAGTACCGGCTCGGCTGGGAGACCACCATCCTGGCGCCGCAGACGCTGCACGACGCGGCGCAGGCGCTCGCGTGGCTGCCGTCGCAGCTCGGGCTGCCCGCCGAGGTGCCGGCACGGCTCGACGACCCCGACGCGTCGCGCCTGCTCGGCCGCTGGCTGATCGCCGCGACGCTGGTCTACGGCACGCTGCCGCGCACGCTGCTCGCCCTGATCTGCGGCGCGGTGCTGCGCCTGCGCCAGCGACGCGGAGCGCTCGATCTCGACGATCCCTACTACCGCCGCGTGATCGCTCGCCTCGAGGCGCTGGCTCCGACACAGGTGCTCGACCTCGAACATGCCGCGGCCGCGACGGCTCTCGCGCCGGCGTCGCCCGAAGCATCCCCGGGTCCGCTCGTCGTGCTGGGCTTCGAGCTGCCCACCGAACTGGCGCTGCCGCCCACGGTGCTCGAGGGCGCGGCCTGGAGCGAGCGTGTCGACGGCGGCCTCGACGAACGCGAGGCGCTGCTGCACCGGCTCGCCGCGCAGCCGCCGGCCCGCCTGCTGGTCGTCTGCCATGCGCCGTCGACCCCCGACCGCGGCACGCTGCGCTTCCTCGAGGCCGCGCGGGCGAGCCGCACGGCGCTGATGCTCGCGCCCGTCGCCGACGCGCCGTCGCTGGCGCGCTGGCGCGAGTGGCTCGTCGCGAGCGGGCACGATGACATCGCCGTGTTCGCCGACGCGGCGCAAGCGCTGGCCTGGTCATGACGGAGCGGCTTGCACTGGCCGTGGTCGGCCACACCAACGCCGGCAAGACCTCGCTGCTGCGCACGCTGACGCGCCGGCGCGGCTTCGGCGAGGTGTCGCCGCGGCCGGGCACGACGCGCCACGTCGAGGCGGTGGAACTCGTCACCGACGACGGCACGGTGCTGCGCTTCCTCGACACGCCGGGGCTGGAGGATCCGATCGGCCTGCTGCACGCCCTCGGGCCGCTGCGCGCCGACATGACGCCGCCACAGCGCATCCGCGCGCTGCTGGCCACGCGCGCCGCGCAGGAGGCCTTCGAGCAGGAAGCCAAGGTGCTGCGCGCGCTGCTCGACATCGACGCCGCGCTGTTCGTGATCGACGCGCGCGAGCCCGTGGTCGCCAAGTTCCGCTGCGAGGTGGAGATCCTCGCCTCGTGCGGCAAGCCGGTGCTGCCGGTGCTCAACTTCGTGCGCGACGCGGCCTCGCGCGAGGCCGAGTGGGGCGCGTTGCTGGCCGACTTCGCACTGCATGCCCAGCTGCGCTTCGATGCGGTGGCGCCTTTCGACGGCGCCGAGGCGCGGCTCTACGACAGCCTGCGCCTGCTGCTGCCGGCGCGCGAGGCACCACTTCGCTCGGTGGCGGCCTTCGTCGAACGCGAACGCGCCGCGCGCGACGAGGCCGGGCTGCGCCTCGTGGCGGACACGCTGCTCGCGCTGGCGGCGCTCCGCCACTCGCTGCCGCGCGAGGATCTGGCGGACCCCGGGCGCAAGGCTGCGGTGCTGGAGGCCTTCCGCGCCGAGGTGCTGCAGCGCGCGCGCCGCGCGGTGGGCGAACTGCTGGAGGCGCACGCCTTCGCGCGCGACGACGCCGAGCTCGCGATGCTGCCTTGGCTGGACGGCCGCTGGGCCGCCGACCTCTTCCACCCCGAGACCCTGCGCGACGCCGGCACGCGCCTCGGCAAGGGCGCGGCGATCGGCGCGGGCGTCGGACTGGTGGTGGATGCGGCAACCGCCGGGCTGTCGCTCGGCGCGGCGGCCGCATTGGGCGCGACGCTCGGCGGCGCCATCAGCCAGGGTTTCGGGCCGCTCGGGCGGCGCGTGGCCGAGGCGCTGCAAGGGCGCGCCTCGCTCTCGCTCGAAGACGCGGTGCTGCTGGTGCTGGCGCAGCGCCTGCTCGGGCTGCACCGTGCGCTGCAGGCGCGCGGCCATGCGGCCGAAGGGCGCGTTGACCTGGAGCGTGCGGCACTGCCTCTCGATCGATTCGCCGCGCTGGCGGCTGCGTGGCAGCCGGCACGGGCGCATCCGGACTGGGCCGAGGGCGCCTCGCCGCGCCGCGAGGCCGCACAACGCGCGCTGCTGGCGCAACTGCGCAGCCTGCGCTGAGTGCGCCGGGGCTCAGCCTTCCTGCACTGCCGCGGCCGCGGCGTTCGACGCGACCACGCCCTGCAGCCATGCGCCGGCGGCGAGACCGCCCAGCACCCACAGCATGTCGAGGTTGCCGGCACCGAGCCCGGCGATGGCCGGACCCGGGCAGACGCCCGAGAGCCCCCAGCCGACGCCGAACAGCGCCGAGCCGGTGAAGGTGTCGCGGTGCATTCGCGCCGTATGCACCTCGTAGGCCGCTGTCACCAAGGGCGCAAGGCGCCAGCGCGGCGCGAGCTGGTACGCCACCAGCGTGATCGCCAGGCCACCGGCCATCACGAGCATGAGACCGAAATCCCGCCACTGCAGGAAGGACAGCACGACTTCCGGCCGGATCATGCCGGACAGCGCCAGCCCGAAACCGAACAGCGCGCCGGCCACGACGGTGACGAAGGCCGCGCTCATGGCCCCACCCCCAGCACCGCGAGGCCCTGCGCCGTGGCGAAGCCGGTGGCCATGAAGGTGAGCACCGCGAGCAGCGACGGCAGCTTCAGCGAACCCAGGCCGCAGATGCCGTGGCCCGAGGTACACCCGCCGGCCAGGCGCGCACCGAAGCCCGCGACGAGGCCGCCGAGCGCGAGCCGCCAGGCCGGCACGGCGGTGTGCAGCGGTTGGGCCGGGCCGAGCGTCAGCCACCACAGCGCGGCACCGAGCACCAGGCCGAGCGCGAGCTGCAGTCGCCAGGCACGGCTCGCGAGCCAGCGTGGCTGGTGGAACGCCGGCCGCGTCGAGAGGTAGGACCAGCTCGACGTGAACACCGAGCTCATGCCGGCGAGCCGACCGGTGGCGACGTACAACAGCGCCACACCCGCGCCGATGGCCAGGCCGCCGGCGAGGTAGTGGACCCAGCCGAGCGGGAACAGGGACGACAGCATGATGGGAGTGCGAACCGTACGGTCATGAGGCCGGAACACCGGCGAGGCGCTTAGCATGCCAGAGCGTCAACGGCATCAACGCCGCAGGGGAACCGTCGTGCTGGAACTGCTCGCTTCACCGCAGGCCTGGATCGCGCTGGCAACGCTCACCGCGCTCGAGCTGGTGCTCGGCATCGACAACATCATCTTCATCTCCATCCTGGTGGACAAGCTGCCGAAGGCGCAGCGCGAGAAGGCGCGACGCATCGGCCTGTTCATGGCGATGTTCATGCGCATCGGCCTGCTGCTGGTGCTGGCCTGGATCGTCGGCCTCGTGGCGCCCCTGTTCACCGTGCTCGGCCAGGAGATCTCCGGCCGAGACCTGATCCTCATCCTCGGCGGGCTGTTCCTGGTCTGGAAAGCGACCCACGAGATCCACGGCTCGCTCGAGGGCGAAGAAGGCGAGGCCAGCAGCGCGGTGAAGGGCACCTTCACGGCGGTGATCCTGCAGATCATGCTGATCGACATCGTCTTCTCGCTCGATTCGATCATCACCGCGGTCGGCATGGTCGACGACGTGCGCATCATGATCGCCGCGGTCATCCTCTCGGTGGCGTTGATGATGCTGTTCGCCCGGCCGATCGGAGAGTTCGTCTCCAACCACCCGAGCATCAAGATGCTCGCGCTTTCGTTCCTCGTCGTCGTCGGCGTGGTGCTGATCGCCGAAGGCTTCGACCACCATGTGCCCAAGGGCTACGTCTACTTCGCGATGGCCTTCTCGGTGGCCGTGGAGATGCTCAACATCCACGCGCGCAAGCGGCGTGCCAAGCCGGTGGCACTGCACAGCCCCTACCGGGGGCCCGACGCTCAGGGCTGATCGCTACTTCCAGCCGCCGCCCAGCACCTTGTAGAGCGTGGCGAGGTTCTGGGCCGATTGCGCCTGAAGCTGCAGCAACGCCTGCTGCGCGGCGAACAGCGAGCGCTGCGCGTCGAGCAGCTCGAGCGAACTCGCCGCGCCGTTGCGCCAGCGCAGCTCGACGAGCCGGCTGCGCGCCTGCTCGGCCTCCAGCAGCTTGCGCTGGGCGCTCAGCTGGTCGCCCAGCGTCGCGCGGCCGGCCAGCGCGTCGGCCACCTCGCGGAAGGCACTCTGGATGGCACGCTCGTACTGCGCCACCGCGATGTCGCGGTTCGCCTTGGCGAGATCGAGGTTGCCCTGGTTGCGGCCGGCGTCGAACAGCGGCTGGATCAGCTGCGGCGCGAAGCTCCACGCTCCGCCCGACGAGAACAGGTCGCTCAGCCGCGGGCTCGCCACGCCGACGCTGCCGGTCAGCGTGATGCGCGGGAAGAAGGCCGCACGCGCCGCGCCGATGTTGGCGTTGGCGGCCACCAGCAATTGCTCGGCCTGGCGCACGTCGGGCCGGCGCAGCAGCACCTCGGAGGGCAAGCCCACCGGCAGCTCGGCGAGGCCGGCCGACGCCTCGACCGGCAGCGCCGCCGGCAGGTCGGGCGGCAGCGGCTGGCCCACCAGCAGCGTCAGCGCGTTCTCGTCGAGCGCACGCTGCCGCGTGGCCAGCGCGAGGCTGGCACGCGCCGATTCGAGCAGCGATTCGGCCTGGCGCAGGTCGAGCTCGGAGCTCGCGCCGTTGTCGAAGCGCAGTTTCGTCAGCCGCATCGATTCCTCGCGCGTCGCGAGCGTCTGGCGCGTCACCTCGACCAGCGCGTCGTCGGCCACCAGCGCGACGTGCGCGCTCGCCACTGCCGCGACCAGGCTGATCTGCACCGCCTTGCGCGCTTCCTCGCTGGCCAGCACCTGCGCGGCGGCGGCTTCGCTCAGGTTGCGCAGGCGGCCGAACAGATCGACCTCGTAGGCGGTGACCTGCAGCCCGGCGGTGTAAAGCGAGTTGATGCCGCCGCTCGCGGTGGGCGTGCGCGAGCCGGTGAGGCCGGCGTTCACTGTCGGCCAGCGGTCGGCGTCGCGCACCACGGCCTGGGCGCGCGTGGCCTCGATGTTCAGCGCGGCAATGCGCAGGTCGCGGTTGTTGGCGAGCGCGAGCGCGATCAGCTGCTTCAGGCGCTCGTCGCCGACGAAGGCCTGCCAGTCGAGGTCGGCCGCGGCGGGCGCGCCCGCGGCGCTGGCAGCGCTCGCCGGCGCAAGCGGGAAGCTCGCGGCCACCGGCGCGGCCGGCCGCTCGTAGCGCGGCGCGAGGTTCATGCAGCCAGCCAGCAACGCGGCCGCGGCGGGGCCGACCCAGCGAAGAAGGCGCGTGCTCATGCGTCCTCCTTGCGCGGCACATCGGTGCCGATCGCGTGGCCGTGCGCACGGTCGAACTGCCGCTGCCGCTCGCTGCCCTTGAAGATGCCGCGCACCACGACGAAGAACACCGGCACGAAGAACACCGCCAGCGCCGTGGCGCTGAGCATGCCGCCGAGCACGCCGGTGCCGATGCTGTGCTGGCTGGCCGAGCCGGCGCCGCTGGCAAGCACCAGCGGTAGCACGCCGAGGATGAAGGCCATCGAGGTCATCAGGATCGGGCGGAAGCGCAAGTGCGCGGCCTCGAGCACCGCATCGGCGAGGCTGCGGCCCTGCGCGGCGAGGTCCTTCGCGAACTCGATGATCAGCACCGCGTTCTTGGCCGACAGGCCGATGATGGTGATCAGGCCGACCTTGAAGAACACGTCGTTCTCCAGCCCGCGCACGCTGGCCCCGAGGATCACGCCGAGCACGCCGAGCGGCACCACGAGGATCACCGACAGCGGAATCGACCAGCTCTCGTACAGCGCCGCGAGGCAGAGGAACACCGACAGCAGCGAGAACGCGAACAGGATCAGCGCGGTCGAGCCGGAGAGCTTCTCCTCGCGCGACAGGCCGGTCCACTCGTAGGCGAAACCCGACGGCAGCTGCGCCGCGAGGCGCTCCATCTCGGCGATCGCCGCGCCGCTGCTGACACCCGGCGCGGGCTCGCCGGCGATGCGCATCGTCGGGTAGCCGTTGTAGCGCACCAGCTGCATCGGGCCGGTGACCCAGCGCGTGCTCGCGAACGCGGCCAGCGGCACCGGGTTGCCGGCCGTGTTCATCGCGTTGATGCGCAGCAGGTCGTCGGGCTGCATGCGCGTCGGCGCATCGGCCTGCACCACCACGCGCTGCACGCGGCCGGCGTTCGGAAAGTCGTTGACGTAAGCCGAGCCGAGCGCGGTGGACAGCGCACTGTTGATCGCGGCGAAGCTCACGCCCATGGCCTGCGCCTTGTCGCGGTCGATGTCGAGCTGCAGCTGCGAGGCGTCTTCCAGGCCGTCGGGCCGCACTGCCACCAGCAGCGGGCTCTTCTGCGCCAGGCCGAGCAGCTGGTTGCGCGCGGCCAGCAGCGCGCCGTGCCCGGCACTGCCGCGATCCTGCAGGCGCATCGCGAAGCCGTTGGCCCGGCCGAGGTCGCGGATGGCCGGCGGGCTGACCGGGAAGATGATCGCGTCGCGGATCCTCCCGAGTGCGCCGAACGCGCGGCCGACCAGCGCCTGCGCCGACTGCCCGGGCGCGGTGCGCTCCTTCCAGTCCTTCAGCGTCACGAACCCGAGCGCGGCGTTCTGGCCGCTGCCCGAGAAGCTGAAGCCCAGCACCGACACCATCGCCTGCACCTCGGGCTGCGCGAGCATGTAGGTCTCGACCTGCTGCATCACCGCGAGCGTGCGGTTCTGCGTGGCGCCCGGCGGCAGCTGCACGTTGACGAGGATGTTGCCCTGGTCCTCGTTCGGGATGAACGAGGTGGGCAGGCGGCCGAACAGCACGACCACCGCGCCGACGATGGCCACGTAGACGATCATGAAGCGGCCGGCGCGGCGCAGGATGCGTGCCACCAGGCCCTCGTAGCCCTTGGCCGTGCGCGTGAAGCCGCGGTTGAACCAGCCGAAGAAGCCGCCCTTGGCATGGTGGTGGCCGGCCTCGACGGGCTTGAGCAGCGTGGCGCACAGCGCTGGCGTGAACGAGAGTGCGAGGAAGGCGGAGAACGCCACCGAGGTGACCATCACCGCGGCGAACTGGCGGTAGATGTTGCCCACCGCGCCGCTGAAGAAGGCCAGCGGCACGAACACCGAGACCAGCACCACCGTGACGCCGACGATCGCGCCGGAGATCTGGCCCATCGCCTTGCGCGTGGCCTCCAGCGGGCTCAGGCCCTCGGTGCTCATGATGCGCTCGACGTTCTCGACCACCACGATTGCGTCGTCGACCACGATGCCGATCACCAGCACCATGCCGAACATCGTCAGCACGTTGATCGAGAAGCCCATCGCCAGCAGCGAGGCGAAGCTGCCGAGCAGCGCGATCGGCACCACCAGCGTCGGGATGATCGTGTAGCGGATGTTCTGCAGGAACAGGAACATCACGAGGAACACCAGCACCACCGCCTCGACCAGCGTCTCCACCACCTGGCGGATCGAGATGTCGATGAACAGCGAGCTGTCGTAGGGAATCGTCGCCTTCACGCCCTGCGGGAAGTAGGGACGCAGTTCGTCGAGTCGCTTCTTGATCGCCTTGGCGGTCTGCAGCGCGTTCGCGGTGGGTGCGAGCTGGATGCCGATGCCGGTGGAGGGCTCGCCGTTGAGGCGCGTGCGCACGCCGTAGCTCTGCGCGCCGAGCTCGATGCGGGCGACGTCGCGCAGCTTGACGGCGGAGCCGTCGGCGTTGGCGCGCAGCACGATGTCGCCGAACTGCGCGACGGTCTCGCGCTGGCCCTTCACGACCACGGTGGCGAAGATGCCCTGGTCCGGCGTGTTGGGCAGGTCACCGATGGTGCCGGAGGACACCTGCGCGTTCTGCGCCGCGATGGCCGCGTTGACGTCGGCCGCCGAGAGCTTGTAGCCGACCAGCTTGGCCGGGTCGATCCAGATGCGCATCGCGCGCTCGGTGCCGAACAGCTGCGCCTGGCCGACGCCGGGCACGCGCTGCATCTCGGGCAGCACGTTGCGCGCGGCGAAGTCGCCCAGCGCGACCGGGTCGAGCACGCCCTTCTCGCTCGAGAGGATCACGAACAGCAGGAAGTTCGGGTTGGCCTTGTCGACCCGCACGCCCTGCTGCGTGACGGCCTGCGGCAGCCGCGGCGAGGCGCGCGAGAGGCGGTTCTGCACGTCGACCTGCGCGAGATCGGCGTTCGTGCCGGGCTCGAAGCTCAGCGTGATCGAGCCGGAGCCGTCGGCCTGCGAGACCGACTCGAAGTACGCGAGGCCTGGCGAGCCGTTCATCTCGCGCTCGATCACCGCGATGACGCTGTCTTCCAGCGTCTGCGCCGACGCACCCGGGTAGGCGACGTTCACGACGATCGACGGTGGTGCGACCGGCGGGTACTGCGCCACCGGCAGCTGCGTGATCGAGACCGCGCCGATGACGAGGATGAACAGCGAGATCACCCACGCGAAGATGGGCCGGTCGATGAAGAACTGCGCCATGGGCGGGCGCTCCTCAGCGCGAGGCCGCCGAAGCGGGCGCGGCCGGGGCCGAGGCGGCCGCGGCGGCCCCCGTCGGCACCCACGGCACCGGCTTCACCGGCGCGTTCGGCCGGATCTTCTGGAAGCCCTCGACCACCACCTGCTCGCCGCCCGTCAGCCCCTCGAGCACGACCCAGGTGCGATCCGGACCCTGGCTGACCTTGACGGGCCGCGCCGCGACCTTGCCGTCAGCACCCACGACCATCACCGTGTCGCCGGCACCTCCGCGCTGCACCGCCTGCTGCGGCAGCGCGATGCCCTGGGGCAGCTGCGCCTGCGCGAGGCGGACGCGCACGTACAGGCCCGGCAGCAGCGCGCCCTTGGGGTTGGGCACCTCGGCGCGCAGCGCGATCTGGCCGGTGCCGGGATCGACCGAGAGGTCGGAGAACAGCAGCTTGCCGCGCAGCGGGTAGACGCTGCCGTCGTCGAGCAGCACGCTCACCGCCACCGAGCCGGCCGAGCCAGCGCTCTGGAACTTTCCGCTGGCGATGGCGGCGCGCAGTCGCAGCACCTCGTCGGCGCTCTGCGTGAAGTTGACGTAGAGCGGATCGACCTGCTGCACCACCGCGAGCTGCGTGGCCTCGCCCTGACCGACCAGTGCACCTTCGGTGACGAGCGCCCGGCCGATGCGGCCGGCGATCGGCGAGGTGACGCTGGTGTAGCCGAGGTTGATCTGCGCGGTCTGTACCGCCGCCTTGCCGGCGGCCACGTCGGCCTCGGCCTGCTTGAAGGCGGCCTGCGCGGCGATGTATTCCTGCTGGCTCACCGCATTGGCTTCGGCGAGCGGCTTGTAGCGTTCGGCTTGCGCGCGGGTCTGCAGCAGGTTGGCCTCGGCCCGCGCCAGCGTGGCCTGCGCTGCCGCCAGCGTGGCCCGGTAGGGCGCGTCGTCGAGGCGGAACAGCGCCTGGCCGGCCTTGACGTCGCTGCCCTCGCTGAACAGGCGCCGCTGCACGATGCCGGCCGCGCGGGCGCGCACCTGCGCGACGCGCGAGGCTTCGGTGCGGCCGGGCAGTTCGGTGACGACCCCCACGGCTGCTGGAGTGGCGGTGACCACGCCGACTTCCTGCGGGGGAGGTGCCACAGGCGCGGGAGTCTCGGTCTTCGCGCCGCAGGCGGCGAGCAGGAACGCCAGCGCAGCGGCAGGCAGGTGGAACGTGGTTCGACGGCAGGCCCGCAGGCTGGTTCTCATGGAATTCCCTCGCGGCGACGCCGCCTCCCGGCGGCGATCGCGTTGCGGCTACTATACATACAGCGACGAATGTATGTCGTTCCCGCGTTGATCACCCCATGCCGAGACGCACCAAGGAAGACGCCGAGCGCACGCGCATGCGCATCCTCGACATGGCCGAGCGCGAGTTTCAGCGCCGCGGCGTGTCACGCACCTCGCTGGAGCAGATCGCGCGTGCGGCCGGCGTCACGCGCGGCGCGGTGTACTGGCACTTCCGGAACAAGGCCGACCTGTTCAATGCGATGCTGCAGCGCGTGACGCTGCCGCTGGAGGCAGAGATCCTGCGCAGCGGCGAGCGCACGCTCGACGACCCGATCGCGCAGATCCGCAGCAGCTACCTTGCCGCGCTGCGCGCGACCGTGGCCGATCCGCAGGCGCGGCGGGTGTTCGAGGTGGCGTTGTTCAAGGTCGAGCATGGCCCCACGCTGCGGGGCGTGCGCGAGCGCCGCCTGAACGGCCTGCGCAACCGCGTCGCGCAGGTCGAGCGGGGCTTCCGGCGTGCGGCACGGCTCGGTCTGTTGCGCTCGTCGCTACCGGCGCGCGCCGCGGCGCTTGGCGTGGAAGCCCTGATCGACGGCCTGATCACGCACTGGATGCTCGACCCCCAGGCCTTCGACCTGGTGCGCACCGGCGAGCAGTCGCTCGACGCCTACCTGCGGGGTGTGCGCACGCCCGTCTGAGCGCACCGGCTCAGAGCTGGCGGTGGAAATAGGTGGTGGCGCAGGGGCGTCCGTCGGGCATCAGCGCGTAATTCGGGATCTCGCCGACACGCTGCCAGCCGCAGCGCGCATAGAGCCGCTCGGCATCGCCCCCGGTGACGGTATCGAGCACCAGTACCGTCTTGCCCGCGGCGCGCGCCGCCTGTTCCGCCGCAGCGAGCATGGCCTGCGCGAGGCCGCGCCGCCGGGCACGGCGGTGCACCAGCATCTTCGCCACGTCGGCGCGGTGCGGCTGGTTGTCGGGCTGGGCGAGCACGACCTGCACGGTCCCGTCGATGCGGCCACTCGCTGGCTCGACACCGATCAGGAGCAGGCGCTCGCCGGACCTCACGCCGTCGGCGACGCCGCGCCAGAACGCGATCGCACGTTCGCGGGGGAGCGCCGACATGAAACTGACCGAGGCGCCGCCTTCGACACAGTCGAGCAGGATGTCTGCCAACGGCTCGACGAAGGCCTCGGCTTCGTCGGGCGCGACACGTCGGATCCGGTGTGTGGCTTCGCTCACGATGATCTCCTCGCCCCGCCACGGGGGCGGCGGGCCAGTGCAACGAGGTAGCGCGCCTCGCGCGGGCCGGGGTTGTGGAACACGATCGGGGCATCGAGCGACATCGCGAGGCAGTCGCCCGCCTCCAGCCGCCACGCCGTGTCGCCGACGCTGAGGTTCATCGCGCCGTCGATCATCCAGACCTGCTGATGCACCTCGTCGTCGCGCGGCGAGGCCTCGTAGGCCACACGCTGCCCGGCGGGGAATCGCACGTCGACCAGCTGGATCGGCGACGGCATGGCGGGCGACACGTTGCGCCGCACGTAGCCGGAAGCGGGGTCGGTCCACACTGGTTGCTCGGCCACGCGGGCGAGCGGCGACGGCGGCGCCGAGGCGGCCGGCGACTCCTCGAACAGCGAGGCGAGCGTCACGCCCAGGCCGGCGCTGAGCTTGTCGAGCACGGCGGCGGTGGGACTGCTCTGCCCGCGTTCGATCAGCCAGATGTTGGAACGGCTCACGCCGCTGCGTTCGGCGAGCGCATCGAGCGACCAGCCCTGCGCTTCGCGCAAGTCCTTGATGCGGCGGGCCAGCCGGGCGGTGATGTCCATGGCGTCCAGTTTACTGGATATTCGTCTCCAGTAAACTGCCGGAAACGTCATAAGGTGATTAAGCCCCGAACAATCACCCGACGGCACACTTCGCGCATGCCGTGGCTCGCCATCCTCCTGCTGTGCACCGTGGCCTGGGGGATGCCCTCGGCCCGCGCCCAATCCACGCCGCCCGCCACCGGGCTGCCCAGCTTTGCCGAACTCGAGGCCGCCGGGGCGCGCATCGGCGAGGTACGTGTCGTGCCGGGCGAGATCTTCGACCCGCGCAACCCGGACGAGGACAAGGCGCTGTTCCGCGCCGCCAACCGCCTGCACATCGTCACGCGCTCCGGCGTGATCGAGCGCGCCGTGCTGTTCAAGAGCGGCGAGCCCGTCTCGGCGCGGCTGATCGAGGAGACGGAGCGCCTGCTACGCAGCAACCGCTATCTGTACGACGTGTCGATCCGGCCGGTGGCGGTGCACGACGGCATGGTGGACATCGAGGTGGCCACGCGCGACACCTGGTCGCTGGACCCGGGCTTCAGCGCCGGCCGCACCGGAGGTGCGAACACCGGCGGCTTCCGCATCCGCGAGTACAACATTCTCGGCACCGGCACCGCGATCGGTTTCGGGCGCTCGAAGGACGTCGACCGCACCAGCACCGAGTTCGAGTTCTCGAACCCGCGAGCCTTCGGTACCTGGGCGTCGTTCGACTATCAGAACGCCAACAGCAGCGATGGCCGTCGCCAGGGCGTTTCGCTGATCCGTCCGTTCTACGAACTCGACGCACGCTGGTCGGCGGGCGTCTCGGCCTCGGACGACAAGCGCATCGACAGCGTCTACAACGCCGGCAACGTGGTCTCGCAGTACCGCCGCACCGAGCGCAAGGCGGAAGTGTTCGGTGGCCTTTCGCCAGGGCTCCAGGACGGCTGGGTGCATCGCTATTCGCTCGGCGTGAGCCTGCAGGACGACGGCTTCGAGAACGACCCCACCTTGGTGGCGCCGGCCTCGCTGCCCGCGGATCAGAAGCTCGTCACGCCCTTCGTTCGCTACGAGCTGCTGGAGGATCGATACGAGCGCGAGCAGAACCGCAACTTGATCGGGCGGCCCGAGTTCTTCGCGCTGGGTCTCTACGCGCGGCTGCAGCTCGGAAAGTCGTCGGCGCCGCTCGGCGCTTCGCGCGAGCCCTGGCTTTATTCGGGCGGCATCAGCCGCGGATTCGAACCCTGGCCCGATCATCGGCTGATGGCGCAGGCGCAGTTCAGCGGCGAGGTGGACGGCGGCGAAGTGCGCCGCAGGCGCATCGGCGCGCAGGCGCAGTACTACCTGCCCATCGACAAGCGCCGGCTCTTCTACGCCTCCGCATCGGTGGACGAACTGCGGCGCCCCGAACTGCCCGACATGCTGATGCTGGGCGCCGACAACGGCCTGCGCGGCTATCCGTTGCGCTACCAGGGTGGTGCGCGTCGCGCGCTGTTCACCGTCGAGCAGCGCTTCTACACCGACCTGTACGTGTGGCAGCTGTTCCGCGTCGGCGGCGCGATGTTCTTCGATGTCGGTCGCGCCTGGGGCGGCGACAACCCCAACACCGTCAACCCCGGCTGGCTCCGCGACGTGGGTGCGGGGCTGCGGATCGTGAGCGTGCGCTCGGCCTTCAGCAATGTGCTTCACGTCGACCTGGCGCTTCCGCTCGACGCGAGCGCGGACATCAAGCGGGTGCAGCTGAACGTGAAGACGAAGACGAGCTTCTGAATCGAAGGCGTGCCGGGCTCAGCCGCCGTCCTGCTTCTTGCGCAGCAGTTCCTCTTCCAGAGCGGCCCACTCCGACGGGGTGATCTCCACTTCCGAGATCTCCGGCTTGCGCGGCTCCATGCCGACTCGGCGATCACGCCCGGCGGGGGGGCCCTTGTCGGCCTTGCGCCGGTCTGCGCCGGAACGACGGTCCGCGGCGGATGGGCTGGCAGGGTGTTTCTTCGCTGGCGACACGGACGGACGACTCCGCAGCAAGTTCCGAAGTTCCACGGCCCGCTAGATGCGCACCGCAAAGACGAAGGGCCCGCTTTGCGGGCCCTTGCGTTCGGCATCGATGCCTGATTTCTGGTTGCGAGGGCAGGATTTGAACCTGCGACCTTTGGGTTATGAGCCCCATGAGGCACAACGACTTCGCGTGGGCCAGACCGGCAAAAATCGTTGTCAATCAACGTCTTAGAGCCTTCTCCGCCGGTCAACTCAGCCGCAGTTTTCGCCTGTTTTCCCCGCTTGATGCCGGACAGGCCTCCGAAGGTCCCGCTCGCCGAGCGCTCACCCGATGACAGTTGGGCCAACGTTGAGCTTGCACGGATGGAGCTACCGACCACCACACGCTCACTGATGGTACAGGCACTGGCAGCGAGTTCGCGGCCAACGCGGCCGGCAGCACGCCGACGCCCCTCCCTCGTGCTCGATCAAGACTCGTGATCTCCGTTCAAGTCGCGGTGCTGGTGGCGCCGGCGCCGACCTACTGCGCTCGCGCCAGACGGGCAGCGAGCTCGTCGTGCTGGAACTTGAACTTGTCTGCGTTCTTCCTCAGCTTCATCAGGTTTTGGAGCTTCCACTGCAACGCCGGCAGTTCTGCGATGTGTGCATGACGCAGCAGCTGCCACTCCGGCTCGGCGCGCACCACCGACAACAGGAACTGGCGGTGCCGAGCCTGTAGCGCGCGCGGCAGCTCATGCAGCAGGCGCTGGCGCGTCGTCACCAGTTCGCCGAGCTGGACAGGGGCCGAAGTCATCCCGACGAACTCGCTTTCGAACACCACGTCAAGCGGCTTCTCGTTCGGGAACAGCACCTCATGCGCGGGCCGGTTGTGGCCCGCAAGGTAGACCACGAAGCAGTCTAGAAGGTCCTCGCTCCACCCGCCGCTGGCCAGCATCAGTTGCACGTCGAAGAGATCCCTCGGGTGCTGTCGATCGAGCGCCGCCACCAGCTTTCCGGCGTAGAGCTCTGGAGTGGACAGGACCGGCACTTCGACATTGGCCGAGAACATCTGCTGGGCCGCGGGAGTCAACGCCCGGCGCTCCGGCTGCAGCACCGTGCCACGGAAGACGAAGTTCACCTCGACCTTGACCTCCGCGACTCCGTCGCTCACGAACAGCTTGGCCTCGGTGCCATCCTTGGACCTGCGAAGGACGGCAGGAAACCCCAAGGCCTCGATCCGAGCCTGTGCTGCTGCCAGCTCAGCGCTGATGGCGTCCAGTGCTTCCGGGCGCGGGAGCCCATGCGGGACGAAGACGACGTCGATGTCCACAGACAACCTCGGCATGTCCTGCACGAAGAGGTTCAGTGCGGTGCCACCCTTCATCGCAAACGCGGGCGTATCGAAGACCGCCGGCGCCACTGCAAGCAGCAGTTGCACGGTGCGGACGTAGTCGGCGTTCATGAGGGCCGCTTCAGGTTGAGGCGTTCGCCGGTTTTCGTGGCCGACACCCAGCGCTTGCCTCCGCCGAGGCGTTCGCTGTGGCGGCGCGCCAGCCCAGCCCATGGAAGGTCCAGATCCTCGGCGAACGAGTGCGCCAGCCTGGCGACCTTGATCCGCTTGAGATGGGCCAGCAAGGTGTCCAGCACCTCCACGCGCAAGGATCGCGCGCCCTCCACGAGATGGCGCGCCTCTTCGATGCCCTGGCTCCGGCCGACGTCGCTCAGCAGTTCCAGCATCGCGCGCTCCGGCGCCGATACGAGGACGTCCGAACGCCCCCCTGGCAAGGGTGCGAGGCCCAGGCCTGGTGGAAGCGTGTCGTCGAAGAGGTGGGTTGCCTGATACGCGGCAGGGAACGCGGTCGTGAGCCATGCGGGGAGCCTTGCCGGTGCGTCTCCCCACAGGACCAGCCGCTCCTTGAACGCCAGGTTGTGGCGAACACCGCGCCAGCCGAGCGCCGTCTTGCCGGCGACATGAAGGCCGGGGACTTGCGTTCCAAGCCATGCCAGGGTGGCCTCCCGGCTCAGCTCGTCCCCAGGCAGCAGGTAGACGCCTCGGCCAAGCCGACGCAGCCAGCCGCTCTCCGCCAGCCGGCCAACCTGCTTGGCCGTGAGGCCTCGGTCTCGCAACAGCTGCGTTGAGAGTGGCGTGCCTCTCGGTAGCGCAGCCAGTGCCTGCCGGAATAAAACGCTTGGGGTAGATCCCATGGGGAGGACATTATTCGCTTTTTTCTATGCGGCGAGGTGCTTCGCGCCCTGGGCAGGCTGACTCCCCGCATGAAAGTGGTCACGTTACTCCCACTGAATGGGCATTTCGAAGACTTTTCTATGCATATCGTCGCCAAGAACGCGGACTCAGTTCAAGAGACCGCGCACGGGAAGGGGCGCCAACACCAGCCATCCCGAGGGGCGAGGCTGCTGGGCCGAATGGGCTGCCAGGCCGACAGAAACAGCGCCTTCGGGCACCTGGAAGGATTCATGTCCGACGCACGGAATCACGTTGGTTGGCCAGACGAAAAGTGATCCTAAGTTGTTGATTTAAAACAACTTTCTTTGGCCGACAGCGACACGAAAGCGACCTGAAATCTACGTACAGGCGGTAGGCTGGCACGCAGTCAACACAGGCTAATGCGAAAGGAAGTCAGCCGACATGCAGCAACATCCCGACGGCGGCGATCCAGCCAGCGAGCCGGCTTCAGGCGCGTCTGGCGCCGAACCAGTCCCAGGTGGGTCCGGCACCGCTATCAACACACCGGCTGCGGCAAGCCAGCCGCCCCCGGATCCGGCGCCGACAGATCGAGCACCCCACCGAGCGCCCGACAGGCCGGCTGCCATTGAGGGGCGATCAGACGCGCCGGCACCCAGGCGAACGAGTTCCCTCGAGCATGACATCGAGGTCCGGAGAGTCCGCCTGGATGAGATCGACGGCGTAGACGAAGACATCACGCAGTTCCTGCGCGAGAACGATGTCCTCGTCGAGGTGTCGATGCAAAGCGATCGGTGGTCAGTGCCTGTGACCCGGATCGCCGTCCAGTGCCTTCACCTGCCACTCTGGTACCGGCGCGGGCGCTTGGTGCACTTGGGCAGCGGGAAAGCCTTGACGCTCGCCAGGCGGCTGGCGCACCACGACGACCTGCTGCCGGCCAGCATCGTCCAGACGAAGACGCTCAGCTTGCAGCAGAAGCTGAACTACGTCGCCTGGGAGCTCGAGTTTCTGCCCGCCCTCCACCGGCCCGGCAACGGCTACCCCGCCGCCGCGGTGGCTCTTTGGAGGGCACTGGAGAAGGCGGGCGTGGCATCCCTCAGGCGTCCTGGCCTCCGGGACTTCGCGTCGGCAACCGGCATGAGCGTGTCCGCGCTGAAGCCTCACTGGACGCAAGGAGCCGATTGATGGCGCAAACGCATCAACCGGGGAGCGCCACGACGGGGACGCTTGATCGCGAGGACACGACGGCGCCCGCGCAGTCTGCGACCTTCGTCCAGACTCTGACTCAAGCGCAAGAAGCCGGTGTCGACCGTGATGCTCTCAGCAGGCTGTTCTGGCTGATGAACGCGCATCCGCGCCTCCTTGGCCACCAGCGATGCCTCCAGAACCTGCTGGCTCTGTTGTCGACGCCCGAGTTGACGGATGGCATCCAGGACTGGGCCGACTCATGGACCGAGGACATCCCAGCCTGGACGACCGCCGCGATGTGGGCTGCCAAGGTGATCGGCAATGCGCCCGGCTCTCTGGAGCCCTTCATACGCCAGCCTCGCAACGAGCACCACCATCTCCTGATGCGCCACGGCATCAACCGGCACCCGGTGGCCGGTGCACTGTGGATACGTCATCACAGCGACCCAGACCCATCGCTGCCCAGCGCCGGTCTTGCGCCGCCGGGCCGGATGTTCCGGCTATTGCAGTGGCACTTCTTCTGCAGTCAAGCGGAAGCTCGGTACCAGCACAGCACGCTCGAGCAATACCTGCAGTACGACCGCATGGGTGAATGGCCTGCATGGCCTCGTCCAGCTGCTGCCGTCGGCCTGGCCCTACGACAACTGAGTTACTCCGCCTGGGACCCGCTGCTCGCAGAGCTTCCATTTGAAACGCGCCTCGACGACTTCAACGAAGCATTGACCGACGCAAGAGACCGACTGCTGATCAGACACGCCGATGGAGAGGCTCGAAGCCGGATCGTTGCACTGACCGGCTACTTTGAGGACTTCAGGCTCTACTTCCAAGGCCTGCCTGCACAGCGCCGACGGAGAAGCGGCGGCGGATCCGGTGGTAGTCGAAAAGGAATACCTGGCTTCATCCACTTCACAGCCAGTCCGAACGTCTTCTTCGAACTGCCCGAGCCTGAGACAGGCGATGAGGATGTGCCGACTCGCAACGTCACGCGTGCCTACATCCACAGTGACGGCCTGACGCCACAGAAAGTCTCGGAGCTCGAAGGGCTGGGCATTGCTCCCAGCGAAGACCTGAGGCCGATCATGGATCTCTTTCCAATCGAGGATCGACCAGGAGGGGTTCACGGCTTGTGGACCATGCGGCAGGCCACCGAAGCTGCGGCACAGCGGGACTACTGGGACAAGACCCAGCTCACACCCCTCGAGACAGCAGTCCTGCTGGATACGCTGGATGCCAGCCAGCGGGGCCCGACCGAGCGAGGCTTGAACGTCCTCGACGAGGCAGCGCGCCTGATCCTCAAGTGCATGCTGGTCTTTGGTTGCCAGCAGGAGGATGCGCGGACGATTCGCACGATGCTGTTGGCGGAACTTGAAGCCGTTATCGCCGGCGGCGGGTGCCTTGCGGCGCGCGTCGTACTGGTCGACGGGGACACAGGGAACAGCGCAGGGTTTGCAGTACCGGCAATCGGGCCGCGGTACACGTCGGAGCCACCCACCAGTTTCAGCCAACGCGCAAACGCGTCGGAGCGCTATGTCACGCTGCCCGACATCAGCGGACTGGGCGCAGCACTCTTGCTTCATCAACGCAGCGGTGGCGGCGAGATCGGCGGTCCAGTCTTCCACGAGTCGCCAGAAAGGATTGCCGCCAAGCTAAAGGAGCTTCTGCAGACTGCCAATCAAGCGCTCGACCCTCAGTCCAGGGCGAGGCTGACGACCACCAAAGTCTCCCGCAAGCTGCCATCCCTGCTGTCGCGGGCCGGTGCCGACGAAGTCGGCGTGGCCATTGTCTCTGGCGATCTTCGCTACGAAGGTCAGGCTCGCACGCACTACACACAACACCGGACCGACTATCTGGCCAAGGCCTACACCAAGGCCGTCCGACGACTGTTCACGGAAGCTCGGCGCCCGATTGCGACCGCCTGGCGAACCAACCTCCCTACTCACAATGGCGTGGTCGGCGCGCGCCTTGTCGTGAGGCATGAGGACCTGCGCGACTTCATCGTGGCGCTGAACGCCGAGCTGCGGAGGGAGCCTTCCATGACGCGCAGCGCGAGGCACCGCTACCACCAGGCCTTCTTGCTGTACACGATCGTGATGCAGGGCCTACTGACAGGCATCCGTCCTTCCAACCGACCAGACCGGCTGCTGGGCGAAGTGCTCCCGCAAGTCGAGCCAATGGTTGGCAGCCTTTGCGTCGCCAGCGTCGTCGAGAAGGACGACCAGTACGAAGCCCGCGCCCGCCCGGTGGCGATTCCTTCGCGGCTGCAGCGTCAGTTCGCCAATGTCGCTGCACACGCGAGAGCGACATGGCGGTGGCAGCCAGTCGATCTCTCCATCCCGGCGATCACCACGGCACAGCAGATGCTCATGGATTGGGCAGATGACCGCCCCAAGCCGCGGGCCCAACTCGTCGATGGGCAATGGCTTGCTCGCCAGCTGTCCCAATTCGGATTCCCGGCGGCAGCCAACTTCACCCGCGCATACCTGAGGACCTGGCTCCTGGCCGACGGTTGTCCAGAGCAGGTGATCGATGCGTTCCTCGGACATGCCGGCGCGGGGCAGAGCCTAACGCACATGCACGGAACCTTCGACTTCCGACAGCACCTGCGCGAGATCGAAGTTCGCCTCGAAAGAATGGCCAACGAGCTCAGTCTTGAACCGGTCGCTTCAAGACTGGCCGACCCAGGGGTCGACGCGTCGACCGCTCCAGCGCTGGGAGCGTGACGTTGGGAGCGCTCGAGGAACTATCAGCTGCGGTTGAACGATGCTGGCAGGAAGTCTCAAGGCGAAGCGCCGACGCTGACAAGAAGGCGATCCCATTGCTTCGGGGCTGGCTTGCCATCCAGCCAAACGCTCACGCCGCCCTGCTATGTGGCATTGCACGTACCGGCAGCGCGGACGAAAGCAGTGCGAGGGAACTCGAAGCCCTGCTGCTCGGCCGCGTGGCCAGCGGTCAGATCAGTCGGACAACCGCAGCTCAGCACCTGTACCTCATGCATCGCGCCGGCAAGCGCCTGCGCAAGCTACAGCTGCCCTTGGCACCGACCTGGGTATCCGCCCTCCTTAGGCCACCTCCCAGCCCTTTCACGCGCGGGACAGCTCGCAACGCAGCAAAGGTCGAGGCATGGCGCGCGGCATTGAACGACATCCTGGGACAAGGACTACCCAAGGACGCACGAGACCTCTGGGCCTTGACGGTCCTCTCGGCGGTTTGCAATGGAGCACTCATCGATCGCGGCAAGCTGATTCGCTTGAGATTGATGATTGAGCGAGACAGCGTGCGCATCGAGTCAGCGTCGGCCACGGGCCACGCTTTCATCGAGTTCCTGATGCCGTACCGGGGGCTCGGCAACCATCACCTCCAACGCTGGTGGTGCGATCCGGTGAGCGAACTGCTGCTGCAACGCTTTCCTGCCGAAGGACCAGTCTGTACCTTCAAGGAGACCATGGAGGTAGTGCGGGAGCTGCTCGCAGGTGCAGGCGTGGCAAAGGAACAGCTGCCGACCAAGATGACGGATCTCTTGAGGTCTGCGTCGACGTGGTGGGCGCTTCGCTGTGCGCCGGTTGATCTCCATGTGATGAACCGGACGTTTGCCTCGCACAGCCTGACCTCGAGGTGCTGGAGGCGCTTGCTTGGCAAGCCGCCCGAGCGAGAGGCCGGAGCGGTCGCCAACCCGGGCCGCGGCCCGACGGCCGTGCCACCTGCCGAGATGGACGCCGAAAGCGAACTGTGGCTCGCAGCCACCTCCGAGCACGAGTGGCTTGAAGAGATCCGTGTCGCGCTGATGACCAAGAATCTGGACGAAGCACGCGAATGGGCGAAAGCGCTTCAGCGAGACACGCCCAACGACGACTACCGGCATGTCTATGTCGGCTGGCTGTGCGCTGCGCTGGCGGTGCCGCCAAAAAACATGAAGATCGGCATTCGGCTCAAGAAGCTTGCCGAACCTTTCCTGCTTGCAGCACCACGGCTCCTGAGCTACTTTGGAGCCGAAGATGTCCGCAAGCTCGAGCTTAGCGAACTCGACGAGACCTACAGGGTGATCCTTGACGCGTCCGAGCCCGGGGATCCAGTCGAGGGCATCGCGCGCGGACTTCGGTTGTTCCATGACCATCTGGTTCGCGCCCACAAGGTCAAGGCGCTGCCTGATCCTCGACACACCTTCGGCGAAGGTGGGGCCTTGATGCCGGTCGACGCAACCGTGATATCGGTCGACGAATATCTTGGCAGTCTCGATTGGCTCGAGCAGCAGCTGCAGCTTGGCGCCGACGCGATCGAGACGCACATCGGCCAAGTGGTCCTGATATTGACTTTCCGCTGTGGCCTCCGGCGCGGGGAAGTGTTCGGCCTGCGTCTCTGCGACGTACATGATCACGCCGGCATCTACCTGCACGTGCGACGTTATCCCCGGCACCGCCTAAAGACTCCGAACGCGACTAGAACCCTTCGCATTGATGTGCTGATGACCTCGAGAGAGCGGGCGCTCCTTCGGAAGTGGATCGACAGGCGAGTATCCGAAGAGAGCGCAGACCGGGGTGCCGACATTGGACAGTCCCGCCTTTTGGCGCGGTACGGCTCAAAGCGAGATGCTGCTTCGATCGACGGCACGGTAAGAAGGGTGATGCAGGCCGTGCATGCGGTGACACGCGAGCCGAGGCTCGTGCTGCACCATCTGCGACATTCCTGTGCAAGCTGGCTATGGTTGAAGCTCAGGGCGACTGACTACCCGCAGATCTCAGGCTACCTGACCTCCATGCCAGCCCTCTGCCGAGAACTGCGTCAGACCCGACGATTGAGGATTCAGCTCTGCGGCGCGATACGGGGACCCATACGCGGCTTCAGCAACACTGTCTCTCGCGTGCTCGGCCACGGGATGCCGGGCACGAGTCTTGAGCACTACATCCACGTGGCGGACCTGTTCCTTGCGGCCACCACATTGCAGGTCGCGGCGACTACGCCTGTAGCGGTCTGGAAGTCGCTGACAGGCGCAAGTCGCTCGGTCGTGTACGAGTGGCTTCGGTCGGGCCCGCAGGGAATCGTCACCGGACATCGTGCGAGCATCTACGGCGCGGTCGGACGCTCGGGAGCGCGAGCCGAAGCTGGCAGCGCGGATCCGAGGCCCTGGCGCAAGCGAGCGGCAGCGCCGCCGCTACGCTTCAACCAAGGCGGCACCATGGGCATAGTTAGTCGGGTGCTGCACCTCTACAACCGACTCGGCGAGTGCGCAACCCATACCGTTCGAGTAGCCACTGTCGCACAACAGTGTTCGCTGAGCGAGAGGACTGTCGAGGCGTGGATTGCTGCGGCTCGTACAAGCGCCTCTGCGTTCGGCATGAAGGCACCTGCAATTCAGAACGACGGTTCATTCGAACCCGTGCCCGCCGCGGACGTGGACCTTCATCACGCTACCGTGCATGCACTTCACGACCTCGCGGAGCGCTTCGACAAGGTCGCCCATGCACATCCGGCGCTACTGAGGGAAGCGCTCGAAATCGCCGTATCTCGCTTCAATCTGCGCCGACACGATGTGTGCTTCCGAGGCGAGCGCGACGAGGTCGCCGCCCGCAGGTTCCTAAAGATGCTGAATGTAGCTGGGCTTGTGCCTGACCGGTGTCGGCTGACTGTCAGGAGACTGGATGCGGCAGACACCAAACTGCCCCACTGGTTTCGATCGACCCGCGCACAGGGCATGCAGATAAAGCGCATACCTCCACCGGGTACGTCCCGCAGCCAGGCTCGGGCGTACGCTCGATGGGTAGGTGTTCAACTGTGTGGCCCTGAACGTGGTCCCGAGGGACATGCATGGCGCATTGGCCTGTTCCTCGCCTGCGTGGCCTTCACCCGTCCATGACCAAGTTCGACGGCGCACTCCGCAGCGGTTGCGGTCGCTGAACTCAGGACCGTGAACGGACGCTGAGCGGCGCTAAGCAGCCGCTCGGCCTAGTAGGCCCGAACAGCGGCGATGTCCGCTGTGCGAGGTAGAGCTGACGAAGCTCCGTCTCGACACTTTCAATCCGAGCGACTGTCTGCTGCTCATGGGCCTGAGCGGGCTCTATCGACCCATTGCGGACTTGCGGCTCGGTGATCTCGCTGCCCGAAAGCGGTCGCTGATCGTTCGAACCGAGTCGCGAGCGTCGATGCGTCGCCTGGCCCGCGACGCGGCCGACAGCCGTGAGCGCCTCGCAGGCCACATGCCATGTCAGCGCGAGCCGGCTCAGGCGAAGATTTGCGGGCGTGCGATAAGGGCCATGCTAGAGAAGTCGCACTCAGCTGCAAGACAGCTCCGCGCGGCCGTCTGCAGACAACGGCGGCTCCCAAAGGCTTCACCACACCAGCAGCGTGTCACGTCACCCCAAACCGGGTGGCATAGGCGGAGGTCATCTTCAGAGCGCCAGCAAACGGCTCGCTTCGCATAACCTGGTGCCAGCTCGCATGGTAGACGTGAGGTCGATTCGAGCCCGTCGCCGCCGAACCGTGCACAACACTTGGGGACAGGCCGAATCCGCGGCACAAGTCGTGGCCTTGCGGCGTATATGCGACAGCGACCACTTCCTCGAAGAAGAGCCCATTCGCAGCCGCGCGCTGCACTTCCCGCACGAACGAAGCAATGAGTCTCGACCCTGCTCCGAGGTGTTGATGCGCCGGATGAACCCCGACCATGACGACGTACATCTTGAAGCTGCGAGAAGGCGTGAGGTAGGAAGGCGCCTCAATTGCGCCTGAGGTGATTCCCGAGTCGCGCAGCTCTCCGTTTCGCGCCCTCAGGAAGTAGGGCTCCTTCAGGCACACGTAGTGCCAGTAGCCGACGATTCGCTCGCCAAAGGTCAGCAGTCGCCAGGTAAACGGGCTGTCACGAAATACCGGAGCCCACTGTGCGACGGACCCCTCGTCGAGGGACGACATATGCGGAACCAGCGCGACATCGAGATCGATAAGCGCTTGCACGAGATCTTCTTCATCCATCTCGTGCGCACTCAGGTACTCGTACCCTCGTATGTAGTACCGCTCCTCGGGGGACTCTTCGCGCAAGATCCACTCGCCGAACCAGCCATCCAATTCGTGCTGGTTGATCCCGTAGTGGTGTCGCAGCGCGGCGATGATCTCCGGACCACGCGGCTTGTTCATGCCGCGCTCCCATCTCGACAGCGTGTCTTTATCGACGCCGAGCAGCTCGGCGGCTTGCTCTTGACTCAGCCCGCGTGCTTCGCGCCTAGCGCGCAGGTGAATAGCCAGCAGGGGAAGGACTGTCTTCATATCCAGCTGACTTGATTCTCATCAGCGCTGCCCTGACTGGCAATGTCGGGTTTGTGCCGGATCTCTGCCGTCCACTCATGTGTGGGGTAGCACAGGGACCCGCGCGGCCACAACATGGTCACGCGAAATGTGCCAGATGGACGCGAGCAAGGCCGTAGACCGCATGAAAGACTGGTGGCCGCGAGCCCCGTTTCGTTAGTGGATTGGTTGCGCGCACTCTTCCCTGGCAGCTAAGGAACCAAGGGATTAAATGTGACGAAGCCGCCGAGATGCGTACCCACCGTCGCCGTACTTGCTGCCCTCGTGGGCTCTCTCGCTGGGTGCGGAGGAGGGGGTTCCTCGGACTCCACTGGTGGTGGTGGGCCGCCGCCGACCCCCACCACTTATACAGTTGGCGGGGTGATATCTGGACTTTCCGGCACGGTTGTTTTGCAGAACAACGCTGGCAATGATCTGACAATCA
>WBZM01000566.1_pt1 | contig 49455 bp, 41 predicted proteins | sample 5204271 | NCBI WGS metagenome assembly WBZM01 (sample SAMN12344346, study PRJNA552823) | activated sludge metagenome | biome: Activated sludge suspended growth; feature: Nitrification reactor; material: Wastewater; isolation source: activated sludge from nitrification reactor of wastewater... | reverse complement strand
CCTAATTGAAAGAACTAAGACAAAGATAAAATTTGAAAGCAAATCACAACAGGAACGGAAGGTTGGTTTTCTCGAATAAAATTGAAAGAACTAAGACAAAGATAAAATTTGAAAGCAAATCACAACCTCATTGCCTCTGCATGGCAGAGCAGTTTACATTGAAAGAACTAAGACAAAGATAAAATTTGAAAGCAAATCACAACACGCTATGGAATTGATGTTGGCAATTGGATATTGAAAGAACTAAGACAAAGATAAAATTTGAAAGCAAATCACAACTAATTGAACATTGGGCGCACCGGCAATGTTATTGAAAGAACTAAGACAAAGATAAAATTTGAAAGCAAATCACAACAAGCCCTGTGTACAATGTAATTGCTGTACCATTGAAAGAACTAAGACAAAGATAAAATTTGAAAGCAAATCACAACTGTTCAGTTGTTAAAGTGTTGTTGAGTTTTATTGAAAGAACTAAGACAAAGATAAAATTTGAAAGCAAATCACAACATAGAAATTGGCGATGTCTGATGTGTCCAATTGAAAGAACTAAGACAAAGATAAAATTTGAAAGCAAATCACAACATAAGCATTGTGCCGTAATACATCATAAGATTGAAAGAACTAAGACAAAGATAAAATTTGAAAGCAAATCACAACTGAAGCAGTAACAGAAATTGAAGATGCTATATTGAAAGAACTAAGACAAAGATAAAATTTGAAAGCAAATCACAACCATCTGATTGCTTGGCTTTAAGCTGTTCCAATTGAAAGAACTAAGACAAAGATAAAATTTGAAAGCAAATCACAACTGTGTCAGCAACTTCTTTCATCTGCTCCGAATTGAAAGAACTAAGACAAAGATAAAATTTGAAAGCAAATCACAACTGAAATTCAAAATAATTATATTGATAAAAATTGAAAGAACTAAGACAAAGATAAAATTTGAAAGCAAATCACAACAGCTAAAGTCTCCGGGAAAAATAAAAAGGCATTGAAAGAACTAAGACAAAGATAAAATTTGAAAGCCCGTCCGACCGGTGTCATCCGGGCGAGCAAATCACTTTATGGCGAGGCATGCTCGCACTCTTTGCGGAGATAAAATGGCAAGGTAAACTCCGCCACTTTATTTGAAAGTTTACCCAAACAGTATAACTGGGCGGGCACATCCTACCGGTGTCATCCAAGCGGGCCTGTCCGAACGGTGCAATCCGGGCGGACAAATCACAACTCAGCGTAATTAAAAATGATAATCGTTATAATGAAAGAACTTCGACACTAAAAAATGACGTGGTAAACTCCGTCACTTTGTTTGAAAGTTTTCCCAAACAGTATAACCAAGCGGGCCCGTCCGACCGGAGTCATCCAAGCGGGCCTGTCCGAACGGTGCAATCCGGGCGGGCCTGTCCGAACAGTATAACTGGGCGGACAAATCACAACTCAGCGTAATAAAAAACGTTAATCGCTTTATTGAAAGAACTCCACCATTCTAAAATAACGAGGTAAACTCCGCAACTTTATTTGAAAGTTTACTTGAAGGAAATACCTGTAAATAAAAAATAAATGGTTAGTCCATCTTGTTTTCTATTTCTGATTCCACCTGATCTTCTATCCATTGCAATTGCTGGCGTTGCTCCTCAGTTAAACTATCAGCCATCTGCTTGGATTTTTGCTGACGTTTGTTGTTTTGCATTCTTTCTTCTAATTTTCTTTCTACCTCCTTGAGGTGTTGATAGGTGGGTGATGTTGCAGTATCCCATGCCGGTTTTGGTGGAAGTGACTGCTCATATTCCATCTGCTTTTGTTTTTTATAATCATCATAATAGCTGATGATAAATGCAATGGTTGATAAAATGAGCACTGCTTTTAAAAATAATTTTCTCATCAATTTTATAAATTAAGACTAAAATTATTTCTTATTCTTTCTTTATCTCTGATTAATACTTAATTAAGTATGTATGGCAAAAATACAACTGAAATTTTAATTAATTTTTACAGAGTTAATCTAGGTTAATTTTTAATGCAAAGTATTGGTCTATCATTGCACCGTAAATTAAAAAAAATAAAAGATGAAAAAACTATTTCTAAGTGCAATTGCAGTAATTATGGCTTTTAGCTTAAATGCGCAAACCAAATGGACTGCAGACAAGAGTCATTCTAAAATCGGCTTTACCGTTACACACATGCTCATTGCTGAAGTTGAAGGTCATTTTAAAGATTTCACAGCTTCAATGACAGCTTCAAAAGACAATTTTGAAGATAGTAAAGTTGAGTTTAAAGCTCCTGTTTCTTCTATAAACACCAATGACGATAAACGCGATGAACATCTTCGTGGATCAGATTTCTTCGACATGGCCAATCATCCTGAAATTTCTTTTACCAGCGTAACCTTTAAACCTTCAGGAGATAAAAAATTTAAAGTTGTTGGCAACCTTACCATGCGTGGAGTTACCAGAAGTGTAACACTTGAAGCTACACACATGGGTACTGTTGAAGATCCATGGGGAAATACTAAAGCTGGATTTAAGTTAACCGGAAAAGTAAACCGCAAAGATTTCGGTATTGCCTGGAATAAAACATTAACATCAGGTGGTGCAGTGGTGAGTGACGAAGTGGCTATGAATTGTATGATAGAACTGATTAAACAAAAATAAGTGTGAATTAATATTTTTCGAGGCAGTCTTTTTTAAGGCTGCCTTTTTTTATTCACTCAAAACGAAAATTAATCAGAAATTTAATCTGATACCAGAAAACACACCTATGCTACTCAGCTTTTCGCGAATGGGTGCGCCCTTCCGGCTGATGTCACTTAAATGATAATTATATTTAGGACCTATGAGTACATCAATATTTTGGAAAATACTATATGTAGCTATCACTTCGGCCGAAACGCCTAAACCGATGTTTTGTTTATAAGGAGTTGAGGTTGATGAAATATCTATCAGAGACTGCATGCTTTCATGAATTATTTTCCCTTTATAGCCTGAATAAATATTCATATAAATACCTGCGCTGCTTTGAATGTTCCATAAACCTTTGTTATAACGCCATCCAATCATTAAAGGTACATTAACAAAACTAAAGTGATTTGAAATAATTACTTCGCCTGTTGCATTAACAGAACCAACAATGGTGTCAGCTACCAAATCGTTTGTGAGCGGATTGATATAATAACCATTGATAGAATCAATTCGCATTCCTACCGGAAGATTTCCCATGCCCGGTATAAATGTATAGCTGAGTCGTTCATTCATTTCAAACATGTCTATTCCCGTCTTAAAAAATAAATTGCTGTTTAACCATACTCCCGCTCTTATTCCCTGACTATGAGAATAAATGTTTGTCTCTGTGTTACGCCTCAGCTTCAGGTAGGCAGGGCTACCACTTCCTAAATCGCGTGTGTGTTGGGCAAACTCCGGTGCATAATAAACATCTGCAAATACGTGAACACCTTTCTTGGTTTTTCTGATTTCTGAATTCGGTTTGTCTGCAATAAGTGCCTGACTAATTACAGCTTCCGGTAATGATGCTTGTATCGGATTAAGTAAATCCCATTCACTAATTTCAACCTGATTACTGAAATCTGTTGTAGCTGCAATTACATTGGTTGTTACTAAAGTTTTTGGGACAGTGTTACTATTTGTTGTGAGCGTGCTATAATTAATTTGACCTGAATTGTTTTTTATTGAATTGTTTACAGCATGATTGTCTGATGGAGAAACAGCATTGTTTTGCATCTTCTTGTCTTCTGTATTCTTTACTTCAGAGGCTATGTTACTAATCATCTTCAGCTTGTTTTTATTATTGCCTTCTGAAGAAGATACTTCGGTTTGATTAGAAGTAAAATAATACCATCCTGCACTTGCAGGAATTAAAAGCAATAGAATCAACCAAAGCAATTTTTTATTAAAAAGGCCTTGCCTGGCAACAGGTAAATCTGCTTCTACCCTACTCCACAGTCCGGCACTTACCGACTCTTCTTCGGTTTGCAACTTTTGCCTGATCAGATCATCAAATTTTTCATCCTGCATGACTGTATGCTATTTTATTTTTTTTTAATTTTTGCTGTAAGGCCAAACGTGCTTTCAATAACTGACTGCGTGATGTTGCTTCTGAAATGTTAAGGCTATCAGCAATTTCTTTATGCGAAAAACCTTCTATCACATACATGTTAAATACTAACCTGTAGCCATCCGGCAATGCATTTATATGTGCTTTCAGCTCTTTGGCAGACATTTCTGCAATTACATCACCATAGTCATAAACAGGCAAATTGCTATGAACTAATGCCACTTCTTCGTTATAACTGTAGCGTGTAATTTTAGTAAGTGCTGTATTAACCATTATTTTTCTTATCCAACCTTCAAACGATCCTTCAAAACCAAACTTCGATATATACTTAAACACTTTTATAAATCCTTCCTGCAATACATCTTCTGCGTCCTCATGGTTATTGACATAGCGCATACAAACGACTTTCATTTTGCCGGCAAACTTTTCGAACAAAGCTTTCTGGCATTTTCTTTCACCGCGAATACAACCTTCAATTAGTTCACGGTCTGTCATAAGTGTATTGAATGCATTCCATTTGTAAAGACTCGCTACATCAGACAAATGTTGCCTGACTTTTGCACTTTGGTAAAATTAATTAATAAATAGTATAATATTACCTCAGCTTGCCAAAAAGATAAGTGGGAGAAAAAGACAGCCCAAAAAAATATCTATGCTGTTTATTAAGACAGAATGTGCTTACCGTACTTTATTGCCAAGCATAGGAACAAAGCGAAATGAATTGAAGTCTGAGACTTCCATGGTTTGATCAGGTTTTTTAACAACGGTTTTCATAACTTGCACATCTTCACCAACGGGAACAACCATAACGCCTCCTGTCTTCAATTGCTCAAACAATAGCTGTGGAATATCGGGTGCACCACAGGTAATAATTATCTTGTCAAATGGCGCAAATGCCGGAAGCCCTTTAAATCCATCGCCAAAATGTATTTTAGGCATGTAGCCTAATTTTTCAAGTAATGTTTTTGCTTTATCAGAAAGCGGTTTATGCCTTTCAATAGAAAACACTTTAGCACCTAACTCGCAGAGTATTGCCGTCTGATAGCCGGAGCCTGTTCCGATTTCCAACACTTTATCACCTTTTTGAATGCCCAGTAACATAGTCTGAAAAGCAACTGTATAGGGTTGTGAAATAGTTTGACCCGAACCGATTGGAAAGGCTTTGTCAATATAGGCTGATTCCATAAATGCATTATCCATAAATGCATGACGTGGAATTTTTGTCATGGCAGCAATAATGGCTGCATCATTTATTCCTTTTGACTTTAATTCTGTAATTAGCTGGCGTCTTAATCCCTGATGTTTAAAAGTGTCTGTAATATTCATTGCAAACAAATTTACCACTCCCAGAACAAGGAATTATTCTGATGCAATAAAATTTTTAACAAAAAAATGCTGATGATTTTTTTAATGAATGCCTCTATCTGCCAGATAACGCTCAGCATCTAATGCAGACATACAACCTGTTCCTGCAGCAGTAACAGCCTGTCTGTAAATTTTATCCTGTGCATCTCCGCAGGCAAAAACCCCTTCAATATTTGTTTTTGTTGACCCCGGTTTGGTTATGATATAGCCGGTTTTATCCATATCAAGCCAACCTTTAAAAATAGCTGTATTAGGTTGATGCCCAATTGCCACAAAAAAGCCGGTAACATCAAGCACACGTTCTTCACCGCTTACATTATTAACAACTTTAACAGCAGACACGCTTTTCTCACCTACTACCTCCTTGGTTTCTGTATTAAATAAGACTTCAATATTGGGTGTGTTCATTACTCTGTGTTGCATTGCTTTTGATGCACGCATTTCATCTCTTCGCACAATCATATAAACTTTTGTACACAACTTGGCCAAATAAGTAGCCTCTTCAGCAGCTGTATCACCTGCCCCTACAATTGCCACATGTTGATTGCGGAAAAAATATCCGTCACAAACTGCACATGCAGAAACACCAAAACCATTAAGTCGTTGTTCGCTTTCTAATCCAAGCCACTTTGCTGATGCACCTGTTGCAATGATAACTGTATCGGCTGTAATTTCTTTTTCTTCGTCAATAATTACTTTATGTACAGGTCCTTTAAAATCAACTGATGATGCATAGCCCCATCTGATGTCAGTGCCGAACCGTTCAGCCTGCTGACGAAATTCTTCCATCATTTGCGGACCCATAGTTCCTTGCGGATATCCCGGAAAATTTTCTACTTCAGTGGTTGTTGTCAACTGGCCTCCGGGTTGTAATCCCTGATACATTACAGGTTTTAAATCTGCTCTTGCTGCATAGATTGCTGCTGTATATCCAGCAGGACCCGATCCTATAATCAGGCATTTTACGTGTTCACTCTTTTCACTCATTGCATATTTTAATTAAACGCCTCAACCAATTTAAGGCTTTGGTTTGCATTGTCTATTTCTGTTTCTAATTGTGTTATCTGTGTTCTGAATTTATCTACCTCTGCTGCCAATGAAACATTTTCTTTCTCTAATTTCTCATTCTTCTCTCGCAACTTATCTGCTCCTACAGCATTATTTGAAATGTCTTCTGTATTCAGGCTAATTGCTTTGTTGTTTTTTTCAGTTTTTGACTGATTGTTGCTGATATTTTTTTCCAAGCCTTTAATTTTCGATCTCAGGCTTTTTATCTGATCATCATAAAACATTTTGTAATGAAAATGCACATAGTTTACAACCAATGCTCTTGCACGGTCAAACTCTTCCTTATACATGGTGTTGCCAAAATGTATATCATAACCCGGACTGAATTGAAATGCTACGGCAGTACCTTTTGACTCTTGTGTAAATACAGCACGCTGGTCAATACGAAGACTTGAAATTTCAGAAAACATTTTTTTATCCACAGAATGAACATTTTTACTTCTGCGGCTAACACGATAATCGAAGTTCTTTCGCATAAATTCACTATAAGTAGAAATGCAATAGCTCATATCCTGATCTAAGTGTACTACCCATGAATCAACACTCTTTGACTCTTCGTTTAAAGCAGGCTTATTTTCAATAGCAAGTTGTTGTCCGTTTATATTGGAGTAAATAAGTATGCTGAATAAGAATGCTGAAAATATTTTCATTTTACTTTCTGATTATTGTTTGCGTCCTATCGGGGCCTACTGACACTACATCTAATGGAATACCTGTGTATTTTTCAATTGCCTGAATATATGTGTGCAATTCAGATGGTAAACTTTCAAAACTGTTTGTCTTGCTGATATCACGCTGCCAACCTTTAAAAGAAATGTATTCAGGTTCCGGAATTTCATTCACTACGTTAAACGGCATTCGCATAGAAGGCTGTCCGTTCACTTTATAAGAATTACAAACCTGCAAGTTTTCAAAGCCGCTAAGCACATCAGATTTCATCATCATCAGGCTTGTAACACCATTTATCATTGCAGTATATTTCAAAGCAGGCAAATCGAGCCATCCACAACGCCTTGGCCGTCCGGTGGTGCTGCCAAATTCATTACCTTTTTTACGAAGTTCTTCTCCTGTTGCATCATTTAGCTCAGATGGAAAAGGGCCACTGCCTACACGTGTGCAATATGCCTTGAACACACCAAATACTTTACCTATTGCCGCAGGTGGTACACCAAGACCAATACATGCGCCTGCTGTTATTGTATTGCTGGAAGTAACAAATGGATAGGAGCCAAAATCTATATCGAGCAGAGAGCCTTGTGCACCCTCTGCCAAAATCCGCTTTCCGGAATTAATCAGACTGTTTATTTCATATTCACTATCCACCAATGTCATTTCGCGAAGTGTTGAAATACTTTCGAGCCACATTTCAAGGTCATCTTTGCTGACTTTAGGATGGTTGTAGAATGAAAGCAGTTCGGCATGTTTGTTTAACAATGCCTGTAATGCATCTTTGAAATCATGACGCTCAATGTCGCCAACACGCAGTCCGTTACGTCCGGTTTTATCCATGTAGGTAGGACCAATTCCCTTTAGTGTTGAACCAATTTTAGTTTTGCCTTTCATGGTTTCTGATGCCGCATCAAGCAAACGATGTGTAGGTAATATGAGATGTGCTCTGCGAGATACCCAAAGATTTTTCTTTATATCTATTCCGAGCTTTAGAAGTGAATCATTTTCCTTTTTAAAAATCAGTGGATCTATAACCACACCATTACCAATGATGTTTAGTTTATTCTCACGAAAAATTCCTGATGGAATGGTATGCAACACATGTTTAATACCATCAAACTCCAGGGTATGTCCTGCATTTGGACCGCCCTGAAAACGTGCAATCACGTCATAGTCGGGAGCTAAAACATCTATCAGTTTTCCTTTGCCCTCATCGCCCCACTGAAGTCCAAGTAATACGTCTATTCTCATAATAATTCTATTATTCAGATGGCAGCAATGGCTGCTTCCTGATTATCGGTTATGGTAAAAACTTCTGTCAATCTTGTAATTGTAAAGACAGATTTTAACTGACTGTTGATATTGCAAATAATGGTGTCGCCACCTGCTTTGCGTGATTTGGTAAGAATGTTTAATAGTACGGTAAGTCCGCTGCTGTTCATAAAACGCAAATCTGTTAAATCGAGCACAAACGATTTCATATCTCTGATAATACAGGTACTAACTTCGTCCATCAACTCATTAGCCTGTCCCTTCTCTATAAGATTACCCGAAAGTTTAATAATGCAGAAATTCCCTTTTTCTGAAGTGGTAAAGCTAAAATTCATTGTTTTTTTATTTTAAAATGTTCGCATGCCCCTGTTTGTTTGAGTTTATTACACTGTCCGTAAAAATTCAAGGCATGTTGTGATATTTTGAAATCTAAATATTTTTCTACTGTTGACTGAATCTGATAAAGTCTCGGATCGCAAAATTCAAATACTTTTTCGCAATCACCACAAATCAGGTGATCATGTTGTTTATAGGCAAACGACTTTTCGTAAATAAATTTGGTCTCGCCAAACTGATGTTTGGTTATTAAACCACATTTCAATAAATGTTCAATAGTATTATAAACTGTAGCACGGCTTACTCTTAACTTGCGTTTTTGAATCAGTTCAAAAAGCATGTCCACATTAAAATGACCATTTGTGCGATAGGCTTCTTCAAGTACTGCATAACGTTCCGGTGTTTTGCGTAGCCCATTGCTTACCATATATTCCGTAAAAATTTCTTTCTCTGTCTTTAAAAATTCCGCTTCTGCCACGTTAAACAAATCCTATTTTAGTTGCCACAAAAGTAATAAATCAAACTGTTATGGAATTTCCAATGAGAGTCAGGATTTTATGAGGTGTATTTTTGCTTGTCCTATATTCTCTAATGACAATAAATTACTTTCTCTGCATCTCTGATTTTTAAATGAAAAATTCAGGTTTGATACCTACAGTTAACAATAACAAAATTCATTCTCTTTCGTAAAAATTTATTTACTGACAACAGTAAATAAAATGTATTGTTTTAGAATTATATCAAGTACTTTTGCCAATTGAACCATACAACACTGTTTTGACATTGAAATCGTTTTTCAGGCTACTTATCGCCACACTTTTTGCAGGTTTAGTATCAGCAGAGCATGTTATGGCACTGTATTACCAGTCAGTTACATCCGGTAATTGGAATGCCACAAGCACCTGGCAAAGTAGCGCAACTCCTGTAGGACCTTGGGCTCCTGCCGGTGCAACACCAACTTCAGCAGATCAGACAGTAACCATTATGGCCGGAACTGTTGTACGCATTACCACAGGTGCGACAATTGATGAAGTCGTAGTTAGCCCAGGCGGAACTTTAATAGCAAGAACCAATGTTAGTCTCGTTATAAATAATGGTGCTGCTGCAGATTTAATAATCAACGGAACTTTTATAGATTCATTAACCGGATCAGCAAATATTACCTTTAACCCAGGAGCTACGTGGCAAATAAGTGCAGGTGCAACAATTGTTAAATGTACAGGCTCCTCATGTAATAACTGGCAATCAGCTTATCAGGGTGGAATAATCTCTATACCGGCAACAGCCAATTGGATTTTCAGAAAGGTTGGCACTGAAAATCCATCTGTAAGTACAACTAATGGTGGTTCGCAGGCATATTATCCAAATTTTATTTACGAAAATTATACATCCACGCCATTTATTACCGGTTCCTTTGCTAATTCTCATTTTAATGGTTCTGTAAGCTATCCTATTATCAAAGGCAGTATGGATATAGGTGGATCTGGAACAAATTATGTCAACTTTACAAGTAATGATGTCAATGCAACTATAGGTGTTCAGGTTAGAGGCGATGTTATTATCCGACCCGGAAATACCTACAACAATATTGGAACAGGTACTGAAATTTGGGGTGATGTTTATATGGATGGCACCTGGAAATATTATAATGGCAATGGGCGCAGATTGGTTTTTTCCGGCAATGCCAACAGCACAATTTGGGGTAGCGGACTTTTTCAGATTCATGAACTGACAATGGCTAAAATTTTACCTGCAAGTATTACATTAAACCGTTCTTTAATGGTTGATTCATTGGTAAACTTTAATGCAGGCAAAATTTATTCAAGTGCAACCAACCCATTAATTTTTAATGTGGGTGCAAAAGCAAATACTGTATCAAACAACAATAGTTTTGTAGAAGGACCTGTAAGAAAGCTAGGAACAACTGCATTTGTTTTTCCTGTAGGTATGGCAAATGATGTTCAACCTGCAGGATTATCAGCCTCAGGCGCACCGGCAGATTCCGGTGTATTTTGGACAGAAGATTTTAATAATGGATGTACTTCACTTTGTGATGCCAACAGCTACACCGGATTTAATGGTTCATGGTCGGTTATCAACTCCGGAACTAATGGCAACAGAGCTAACATGTTTTATGTTAGTTGTGCAGAAGCCAACAGACCTGTAAACACATGTGCCGGAGGTTGTGCTACCGGTGGTGATGCAACATTGCATGTTGGAACTTCGCCTTGTGCAACCTGCCTGATTTGTCCGACAGGAGATTGCGGTGCCATTTATGATACTTTAACAAGCGGTGGCTTCGACCCGACAACAGACAAAAGAGCTGTTTCACCACCAATAAACACTGTGGGAAAGTCAAATATGTCAATTAGTTTTAAATATATAAATGTTGGTGATTTAAGAAGTCCTGCATCCAGTACAGATAAAGTCATACTTGAATACAGTATAGATAATGGATTGACTTGGACAGCATTACTAAACATCCCTCGTTCTAGTTTATCTGGAGGCTGCGCGCTTTATAAGCGATGGACAGCCTTTGGTCCTTTTAGTCTTCCTGCAGCATGTAATGACTTACCAAACTTAATGATTGGTTTTCGATGGATAAATAATAACAACAGCATTGGTGCAACTGTAAACACCAATGGTTCATTTGCCGTTGACGATGTGAGTATTTCCGGTAAAAGTGCCGAATCGTTTACAACAGAATATTTCCACATAAACCCAACCGTTATCTATAACAATATTGTGAATCCACCACTTGACCATGTAAGCAGGATGGAATATTGGTATATGACTAAAGAGAGTGGTGATAAAAGAAAAATTACACTTTACTGGGATGGTAACAGTGGTGGCGTTACCAGCCTGCCCGACCTTAGAGTAGCACGTTTTAATAGCGCATCATGGGATGATTTAGGAAATACAGGTACCACAGGCACACCTGCTGCAGGTACGATAACTTCCGATTCAACAAAAGATTATGGACCAGTTACTTTAGCATCTGTAATAGCATTACCGGGCAATCCTTTACCTGTTGAATTGTTATCTTTTAACGGCAATCGCCATAATGATGAAATAAAACTCAACTGGCTGACTTCTTCAGAATTAAATAACCATTATTTCACCTTGAAAAAATCAGGAAATAATTTGCATTATACAGAACTCGGTAAAGTAAATGGTGCAGGCACAACCAATGTTGCTCAACGCTACGATTATACAGACAGCAGACCTTTGCGTGGTATAAATTATTACAAACTTTTTCAAACAGATTTTGATGGCACCACAGTTGAAAAAGCTACTCTGGCAGTACGTTTTGATGCCTATGATGGTGATGTTTTAGTTTTACCGGATTATAATCATGAACAGGTATTGCTTCAATTTTCAGAAGCAAATCAATCACCTGTTAGCATAATGCTAATGGATGCTTCCGGACGACTCATACTGCAAACCGTTTGCTCAGAAAGCAATACTTGCCGTTTATTAACATCTCAACTTTCAAGAGGTGTTTATGTGTTACACATGCAAACAGCTGAGGGTGTTGTTGTAAAAAGATTTTTCTACTAAACCCGTGATAGTTCTTTCTGAATTTATTCATCAGGAACTTGGACAAAAAATAATTATTGCTCATCCTGAAAGCCAAGAAGAACTGAATCAGTACTATCAACTCAGGCATGAAATTCTAAGAGCACCATGGAACCAACCTCCCGGCAGTGAAAAGGTCAATGACGACAATTCCGCCATTCATCTTTGCCTGATGATTGAAAATTTAATGGCAGGCGTTTGCCGATTGCATTATAACAATGCTGACGAAGCACAGATTCGATTTATGGGTGTAAAAGCAGCATATAGAAATCAAAAATTAGGCGATTATTTAATGGTTACTGCCGAAAATATCTCTAAATCAAATCATTGCAAATCAATATTTCTGCAAGCCCGGGAAAATGCCGTACCCTTTTACGAACGCAATGGCTATCATATCGAAGCCAGGACATTCATATTGTTCGATACCATTCAACATTATGCAATGAGAAAAAACATCTAATTGCTCCTGTTAATTCACTTAAGGTAGCTTTTTTACCCGTATTTTCGCGCAAATTTTTTCATGCTTTCAATAGGAGTTATAGGCGCAGGCCATCTTGGTAAAATACATCTTAAACTTTTAAAAGAGTTAACATCATATCGCCTTGTAGGCTTTTACGATAATGATGTAAACACACGTCAGCAGGTTTCCGAAACTTTAGGAATAACAGCTTACGATAATGCAGAGAGTTTGATTGAAGCGAGTGATGTTGTGGATATTGTAACACCTACGTTATCACATTTCAAATATGCCATGTTAGCTTTAAATGCAGGAAAGCATATCTTTATTGAAAAACCAATTACACATACACTTCAGGAAGCTGAAGAATTGATTGCCTTGTCAGAACAAAAAGGTTTGAAAATTCAGATTGGACATGTGGAGCGATTTAATCCTGCATTTATAGCTGCACAAAGTAAAATTCATCAACCAATGTTTATTGAAGCGCACCGTTTGGCTGAATTTAACCCACGCGGCACTGATGTACCTGTTGTGCTTGATCTGATGATTCATGACATTGATGTTATTTTGAGTATCGTGAAGTCTGAAGTAAAATTGATAAACACCAGTGGTGTCTCCATCATCAGCGATACTCCCGATATTGCCAATGCCAGAATTGAATTTGAGAATGGATGTGTTGCAAACCTTACTGCCAGCCGCATTTCCATGAAAAACATGCGTAAAGCAAGAATCTTTCAGGGCGATTCCTATATTGCCGTTGATTTTCTGAAAAAGAAAACAGAAATAATCTCCATGCGCAATACATCAGAGAATGAAAGCCCTTTTGCCATAATTATTGATCCCGGAAATGGTAAGCCAAACAAAACAATTGAGTTTAACAATCCTGTTGTAGAAGAAAGTAATGCCATAAAAGAAGAGCTAAGAACCTTTGCTCTTGCAGTAGAAAACAACACCACTCCTATCGTGAACGCAATGGATGGCTACAAAGCATTAAAGGTTGCCAATCAGATTATGGATAAATTGTCGCAGCAAAAATTCACAGAGAGATGATGAGGCTTAAACAACTTTTCACCGTGATTGCATTTGCATCATTAATGCAAGCGTGTAATCTCATTAATCCTGCAGAACCAACACCTGCCTATATTCAGATTGACACAATCAATCTAACAACAAATTTAACTACACAAGGAAGTGCATCTCATAAAATAGTTGATGCCTGGGTATATGTGGACAATCAGGCTTTAGGTGCTTATGAAATGCCTTGTAAGTTTCCGGTCTTAGCAACAGGTGAACATACTATATATATACAAGGTGGCATTTTACTGAATGGCATCAATGCCACACACCTGCAATATCCTTACTATAAATTTGTTGACAAGACAGTAACCTTAAAGCCCGGAGAAGTTGTCAAAATTGATAACCTGTCAACAAGTTATATTGACAATCTTACTTTTCCATTAATGGAAGATTTTTCAGGATTGTTTTCATTCGAAAAAAGTGGTAATAGTCCCGTTGGTATGCTTGGCGAGTTTGATGCATCGCAAGGTATGGAAGGTGGGTATGGTGTTGTACGGTTGGATTCAGGCATTTATAATTTTGAAGTAAAATCTAAAGAAATGATTCTGCCCAACAACGGCACAAATGTTTTTTTAGAGATGAATTATAAAAACTCTGCTCCTTTTCTTGTAATTCTTCAGGCTACTGATCCGTTTGGCACTGTAATCAACAACGCAATTATCACATTAAATACAAAGACAGAGTGGAATAAAATTTATATTGAACTAAAACCAACAATGCAGTTAACCAGCACATCCAAGCGTTTCAGAGTGCTTTTTGGAATGCAACGTACCGATGCAAGTACAAATGAGAGTTTTTACTTCGACAATGTTAAGGTAGTTCATAATTAAGAATTGTTGTTGAAGGTATAGCAATGAATAAACGGTCACAAGTCATCAAATATATTATTGCCGATTTTCTGTCTGCATTGCTGGCCTGGACTATGTTTTTCATTTATCGCAAAACATGTATTGAGCCCGGTGAATCACCTTTTACTAAGGAATTTCTGTCGGATCCAAAATTTTATTCCGGGATTTTTATTTTACCTGTATGCTGGGTTCTATTTTATGCATTTCTGGGCACCTATAATAATATCTATCGCAAATCACGCTTACGCGATCTGGCACAAACAGCACTTGCATCTTTAATTGGTGTTACAATCATATTTTTTATTTTACTGTTGGATGATGTCATTGTTACCTATAAAAATTATTACAACACTTTTCTCACATTACTCATCATTCATTATAGCATTACCGTATTTTTCAGGTTAATAATCACAACGATTACAGGAAACAAAATCAAAAAGAGGAAAATTGGATTCAACACCTTATTGGTTGGCAGCAGTCAGAATGCCTTACATATTTTTGAAGAATTAGAAACACAAAAAATCAGTCAGGGCAATAAATTTGTTGGGTTTATTCATGTTGATGAAAAGAATGGTGAATATTTGGGAGGAAAACTCCCACACCTTGGTGGCATTGCTGATATTCCTGAAGCTATCAATAAACATCTGGTAGAGGAAGTTATCATTGCAATTGAATCATCTGAACATGAAAATATTGGTAGAATCATTAATGAACTGGAAGACACTAATGCCATCATTAAAATTATCCCCGACATGTATGATATTCTTTCAGGCTCAGTAAAAATGAATTCTATTTTTGGTGCACCGCTGATAGAAATTTATCCGCAACTGATGCCAGCATGGCAGCAGTATGCTAAACGACTGATGGATATAGTTGTTTCTTTTATTTTTTTAGTCTTGCTCACACCAACATTTATTATTACTGCCCTCATTGTAAAACTTACAAGTAAAGGACCCGTTATTTTCAAGCAAGAACGGATTGGACTCCATGGTAATCCTTTCAGCATCTATAAATTCCGCAGCATGTATCTTGATGCAGAATCCGGTGGCCCTAAGCTTTCCAGTAAAGACGATAGCAGAATTACACCTTGGGGAAAAATTATGCGTAAGTTCAGGATTGATGAAACACCACAATTTTTCAATGTTCTCATTGGCGAAATGTCGCTTGTTGGTCCACGCCCAGAGAGGCAATATTTTATTGACCAGATAATGCTTCACTCACCTCATTATAGACACTTACATAAAGTTCGTCCCGGAATTACATCATGGGGTCAGGTAAAATTTGGCTATGCAGAAAATGTTGGTCAGATGGTTGAACGACTAAAGTATGATATCATTTATATTGAAAACATGTCGCTGGCACTTGACTTTAAAATACTTTTTTACACTGTAAAAATTATTTTTCAGGGACGCGGTAAATGAAGCTATCAATTTAATATCAAAAAAAATATTTTCAAATTACAAACCTTAAAGAATACATTTCATGATAAAACAAATTGCAGTAATAGGATCGGGTACAATGGGAAATGGCATAGCACATGTTTGTGCACAATTTGGAAACAACGTTTCGCTGATAGACATTTCTGAAGCACCTTTAGAAAAAGCCATCAAGACCATTACAGGAAACTTCGACCGAATGGTAACTAAGGGGATAGTGACTGCTGCAGATAAAGATGCGGCATTACAACGCATAACTACTTACACAAAATTATCTGATGGCGTAAAAAATGCCGACCTTATTATTGAGGCAGCTTCAGAAAACGAGAGTATAAAACTCAGCATTTTTAAAGAATTAGACAGCGTTTGTAAAGCCGATGCTATTTTAGCAACAAACACTTCTTCAATTTCCATTACCAAAATTGCATCTGTAACCAAACGTCCAGATAAAGTAATTGGAATGCATTTTATGAATCCTGTGCCTGTGATGAAACTTATTGAAGTTATTCGCGGATACAAAACAAGTGATGAAGTAACAAAAATAATTTTCGACTTGTCTGTTAAACTCAATAAGATTCCTGTTGAGGTAAATGACTATCCCGGTTTTATTGCCAACAGAATTTTAATGCCTATGATTAATGAAGCCATCTATTCACTTTACGAAGGTGTTGCCGGAGTGCATGAAATTGATGAGGTAATGAAATTAGGTATGGCACATCCTATGGGGCCATTGCAGTTGGCCGATTTCATAGGCCTTGATGTTTGCCTTGCTATTTTACGCGTATTACATGATGGTTTTGGAAATCCTAAATATGCACCATGCCCCCTATTAGTAAATATGGTAACATCCGGCAACTTAGGTAAAAAATCAGGAGTTGGTTTTTATGATTACGCATCAGGTGGAAAAGACCTTATCGTAGCTGCAACATTTCAAAAATAAATGGCACTACCCTATCCTGAAATCAGACTAAAAAAAGGAAAAGAAAAAAGTGTTTTAAATTTCCATCCCTGGATTTTTTCAGGTGCATTGGAGAAAATGCCTGCACAACTGAATAATGGTGATACAGTGACACTACTTTCACATGATGGTGAGATACTTGGCACAGGCCTGTTTCATCATTCAAGTATTGCAGTAAGACTTCTTGCTTTTTCTAAGGTTGAGTTGAATGTAACATTCTGGATTCAAAAATTATCCAATGCCTTACAGCTTAGGAAAAACATACACTTGTTTAACAATAAAGAAACCACTGCATATCGTTTGGTGCATGGTGAAGGTGATGGGCTTTCGGGATTAATCATTGACATTTATGGTGACTGCGCAGTGATACAATGTCACATAAAAGGAATGTTCAGCCATCGTTATATAATAGCTGAAGCATTAAATAATGTTTTCAATCAATCAATAAACACAATTTATGATAAGAGCGAAGATTCTTTTTTTGAAAATAATGAAAGCAGATTTCTCAAAGGAGAAAAGCAATCTGAAATAATAAAAGAAAACGGACATCGGTTTTATGTAAACTGGTTTGAAGGTCAGAAAACAGGATTTTTTATTGATCAGCGTGAGAACAGAAAATTGTTGAGTAATTATTGTGACAGTAAAAATGTAATCAACCTATTTGCTTATTCAGGCGGTTTCTCCATATATGCATTAAAGTCAGGTGCTGCTTTGGTTCATTCTGTTGACAGTTCAAGTCGGGCAGAAAATTGGGCAAACCAGAATGTTCAACTAAACGATGCAGTTAATCATCAATTTTTTTGTGAAGATGTTTTTACCTTTTTGAAAGAAACAAAAAACAATTATCAGGTGTGGGTAGTTGACCCACCAGCATTTGCCAAGCGTCTTGATGCCGTGCGGAATGCCATGATAGGCTATCGGAATCTGAACACTGCTGTATTTCGCAAAGCATCTCCCGGAAGTATCATATTCACATTCTCCTGCTCTCAGGCTGTTGATGCGTTAACCTTCAGGAAAGTAATTTTTCAGAGTGCCAAAGAAGCACAGAGGCAGATAAAAGTTTTGCATATACTTTCTCAACCTGCCGACCATCCTGTTTCAGTTTTTCATCCCGAAGGTGAATACCTAAAAGGATTAGTTTTGTATGTTGAATAACACTCATTTAATTTAAACAGATTATTTCAATATGCTTCAGAATATACCACAGTTAAAACATACAGCAACAGGAAATTTTTTTCTGATGGCCGGACCTTGCATTGTTGAATCGGAGCAGATGTGTATGGACATTGCAGGAACAGTAAAAGAAATTACAGACAGACTTCAAATTCCATATATTTTTAAAGCAAGTTTCAGAAAAGCTAACCGTTCCAGACTTGATTCATTTACCGGCATTGGCGATATGCCTTCGCTCGAAATACTGCGCAAAGTCCGTCAGCGTTATCAATTACCTATTGTTACCGATATTCACGAAAGTCATGAGGCTGCACTTGCAGCAGATTATGTTGATGTACTACAGATTCCAGCATTTCTTTGTCGCCAGACAGAATTGTTGGTAGCAGCAGCACGAACCGGAAAAACTGTTAACGTAAAAAAAGGACAATTCCTTTCTCCCGAATCTATGAAATTTGCCATAGATAAAATACGACAATCCGGTAACCATCAGGTAATGGTTACTGAACGCGGCACTATGCTTGGTTATGGCGATTTGGTGGTTGACATGCGCGGCATTCCTGAGATGAAAAAATTTGATGTACCGGTTGTCATGGATGTCACGCATTCATTGCAACAGCCTAATCAGGCATCCGGAGTAACAGGAGGTAAACCTGAACTTATCAGCACTATTGCCCGTGCTGCAATGGCTGCCGGTGCCGATGGTATTTTTATTGAAACACATCCAAATCCTGCCAAAGCATTGAGTGATGGTGCCAATATGTTACAGCTTGACCTCCTTGAAAAGCTTTTAGTTTCATTGCTAAAAGTGCAACAAGCAGTTCGTTGATATTTGATGATTGATTAATACTTTGTCTTGAAGTTTTTTTCAGAACTTTGATTTGGACAATTGTATTATTATTTCATACCTTACATCGCCATTTACACAATACATTTAAAAAAATTGACAAGTGAGTGTAAAGCAATGAACATATCAAAACAGAAACAATGAACAGCAAGCTGATTATATTTATTGTCATATCAGCAATTCATCTTATTGCACACCTAATGGCCTTTCAGTGGTTGGTATTTATCACCAAACCATTACTGATGCCCATATTGCTTTGGTATTTTTCAGAAGGGTTAACTTTCGGCAAACTGACACTTATCCAAAAGCGTATGATTACAGCACTCACACTGGCATGGATTGGCGATATTATAAATCTTTACAGTCATATCAATCACTGGATATTTACAGCCGGTATAATTATTTTTCTTGCAATGCAGGTTATGTATATCATTATTTGTTTTTATCTCATTCGCTTTAAACAAATCAAACAGCTATACCTCATCTTCTGCACCTTAGTATTTATTGCTTATGGCAGTGTGCTGCTCTGGTTATTACTACCACATCTGGATGAAATGACCATCCCGGTTTTAATTTATGCATCTGCGCTTACCTTAACCGGAATTGCTTCAGCCTTAACAAAAGATCAACTGCCGCGAAAGGTTTTTTATTGCTTATTAACTGGCACATTGCTTTATATAATTACTGACAGTTTGGATGCCATCAATAATTTTAGAGCATCTTTCCCTTATGCTGCATTCTGGATTGCACTCACCTATCTTTCAGCACAAATGATGATAACCATTGCAGTAAAGAAAATTAAAACTAATTAGTTAATCTCTAATTCTTAATTATCAACTTTCTATAAGACCTCGTCCGGTTTTCTTTACTTTGTCTTCTTTGCGCAGTTCTTCAACAATCTTATCCAATACACCATTAATAAAAACCTTGCTCTGTGGTGTACTATAATCTTTGGAAATATCAATATATTCGTTTAGGGTAACTTTTAAAGGTATCTGATCAAATTTCAATACTTCGGTAACAGCCATTTTAAGCATAATCATATCGCTTAAGGCAATACGGTCAACTTCCCAGTTTTTAGTACGTTCTGCAATTATTGATGTCCACTCTTTATCATTCTTAATGGTTTCCTTCAGAAGTCTGATCATAAAATCACGGTCATCGGCCTCGTCTTTAAACAGCGGTAAAATTGCAGGTTGATCTGTAGTATAAAATTGTCTGATTGTTTTAATCACCATAACATGAGCCAACTCCAGGCTCTCTGCCCACCAGATGTTTTTTTCTTCAATTACACCATTGATAGATTCGGATTGTTGTACTTCTTCTTTATACAATTTCAAAAGCCAATCCATTTCTACAACTTCAGTATTGGTCATAGTAAAGTCACGGTATGACGGATGCTGCCTTAATTTATAAAAACATTTTCCAACCGCTTCCATATCGGCCTGCCAACTGATTTTATGTTTCTTGCAATTATCTATAAACTGTTCATCGTTTTTCAACCATGATATAAATGCAGTCTTTTCAAAAGAGCGTACAAACTCTCTTTTATTGACAATAAACTTTGATGCTACATCAATGCGATACAACTGTTCTTGCTCTGCAAGCTCAATCAACAATTGCAAAAGGGCAAGGTAAAGTTCATAAAGACGGCTCGTTCCTTCAACAAGATCTTTTTCAGCTTTGGTCACATTATATCCTTCACTTTGATAATAAGTATATAATACCTGCAATACCCGAATCCTTAAATGACGTCTGGCTAACATAAATTATTGAATCTAATAAGAACGAAAAAAGTTTTTGTTTACTATAAATTATTTACCTCCATAAATACGTTTCTCTGCCATTTGCATAGCAGCTACCAATGTCGGAATTTTCTCAGCTTTTGACTTTTTGAAAATCTCTAAAGTAACGTTGTAAATATGTTCGGTCTGTTTTAAAGCTTCTGCACGACTGAATTTCTTCAACTCGCTGTAAACATTAATAAGTCCGCCTGCATTGATTAAAAAGTCAGGCGCCCATAATATGCCTTTGTCCAAAAGCATTTTGCTATGAACAACTTCGTCAGCTAACTGATTATTTGCTGCACCTGATACAATAGCACATTTAAGTTTACCAATATTTTCAGTATTCAACGTTGCACCTAATGCACATGGTGCATAAATATCAACATCTAAAGAAAAAATACTGTCTGGAGCAACTACTTCTGCTTTATAAGTTGTTGCTACTTGTTGCAATGCATCTTTGTTAATGTCGGTAACATACACCTTGGCACCTTCTTCTGTAAGGTGTTTTACTAAGTTACTGCCAACATGACCTGCACCCTGCACACAAACTTTTTTACCGCTCAGGCTGTCATTTCCCCACACCTCTTTCGCTGAAGCTTTCATGCCCATATAAACACCATAGGCAGTCACAGGTGATGGGTCGCCACTGCCGCCCATTGACTCAGGCAAACCGGTTACATGCTTGGTTTCTTTGGAAATGTATTCCATATCTTTTGTAGATGTACCCACATCTTCGGCAGTGATGTACCTGCCACTTAAAGAGTTCACATACTGTCCAAACTTTCTGAACAAGGCTTCTGTTTTATCCTTCTTGCTATCGCCAATAATAACAGCTTTTCCTCCACCTAAGTTAAGTCCTGAAATTGCAGCTTTATAAGTCATTCCGCGCGAAAGTCGCAGAACATCTGTCAAGGCATCGTTTTCATTCTGATACATCCACATACGAGTTCCGCCAAGTGCAGGACCCAAATTGGTATTGTGTATGGCAATAATTGCCTTTAAACCGGTTTCATGATCATAACAAAACACCACCTGTTCGTGTTTCATATCAGTAACTTGTGCAAAAACACTATTGGCAGTTGCTATTGTTTCTTTCATTTCTTTTACTTCAATCATTTACAATGTTTTTATCTGATTGTTAATTCAGTTTAATTTGCAACCCCAACGACCTGCAAACAGGTCGCAAAAGTAGTTTTTTTTTGCTCTGAACAAAAATTTCATTTACATGTCCGACTTATTAACATTAAATCGCTTTTTCGTAAAATACCGGGGTCGGCTTGCTCTTGGGCTCATTTTTGTACTCTTTGCCAACTATTTCGGCCTTTTACCTGCACAAATAACCCGAAAAGCAATAGATTTTATCTCCACCGGAACACACCATAATTATTCCGATTCGGCCAAAACTTTAACACTTTATGCATTGGGCATTTTTGGCGTGGTTTTTCTGCGTGGCGTATTGCTCTTTCTGATGCGTCAGACCATCATAGTCATGTCGCGCCACATTGAGTTTGATATGAAAAATGAGATTTATGATCAGTATCAGAAACTTGATATGCACTTTTATGCACGTGCCAATACAGGCGACCTGATGAACAGAATCAGTGAAGATGTGAGCAGGGTACGTATGTACACCGGCCCAGCAATTATGTATTTGGTCAATATTACCGTGATGATTATTGTAGTTTTTATAGCTATGATGAATATCAGTCCGGGTTTAACAATAGTGGTATTATTCCCACTGCCACTGCTTGTTATCCTGATTTATTATGTGCAGAAAATTATCAACACCAAGAGTGAAAAAGTTCAGGAAGCATTAAGTATGCTTTCCACCAATGTACAGGAATCTTTTGCAGGAATACGGATAGTTAAATCTTTTTCTAAAGAAAAAGATTTTGCAGCTTTATTTCATACTCAGGCAAAAAACTATTTCAATCAGACTATGCAACTGGCACGTATCAATGCATTGTTTATTCCGGCCATCATGTTGCTTGTGGGCATTAGCTCTGTTACTGTAATTTACTATGGCGGAATTTTGGTTGATGAAAAGCAAATCACCTATGGAAATATTGCGGAGTTTGTTATTTATCTCAATATGCTCATGTGGCCTGTAGGTATGTTGGGGTGGATAATTACACTCATCCAAAGAGCAGATGCCAGTCAGCGAAGAATTAATAGTTTCTTACATACAGAGTCTGAAATCAAATACAACAACACAGGAATAGTTCCAGAAAATGTAAAATCCATAGAATTGAAAAATGTTTCATTTTCATTCGGAAAAAACAGTGATCATGCATTGGAAAATATTAATCTGCAACTCTCAACAGGAAAAGTTATAGCTATAGTTGGCACTACAGGCTCCGGTAAAACTACAATTGCCAATCTGGTATCAAGACTCTATGATCCAACACAAGGAGAAGTATTGGTTAACGATATTCCACTTAAAAACATGAACCTTGAATGGTGGCGCAGGCAAATTGGATTTATCACTCAGGATGTGCTTTTATTTTCTGATTCCGTTGCCAATAATATTGCATTTGGAACAAAAGAATATGATACAGAATCATTGACAGCTGCTGCCAAAACAGCTATGGTTTACGATGAAATAGTTCATTTTAAAGATGGCTTCAGTACCATGTTAGGTGAACGAGGTGTTAATCTTAGTGGAGGACAGAAACAACGTATTTCCATTGCACGCGCCATTATGAAACAGCCACAGTTTTTGATTCTTGACGATTGCCTTTCTGCACTCGACACCGGCACAGAAGAACAGCTGCTGCAAAACTTGTTACCTTATTTTCAACATCGCATAACATTAATTTTAGGGCATCGCATTTCATCAGTAAAACATGCCGATGAAATAATTGTCTTGCATCAGGGTAAAATACTGGAACGTGGCACACATCTGTCACTACTGCAACAAAATGGCTTCTATGCAAAAATGGTTACTGAGCAACTTAAAAAGCAGGCCGTCAAATCCTGATTTCCGGTAAACATCCATTCTGCTTTTAAACATTGTTTGCATAAATAAAGCTGATTGATTTTATTTGCCATCGGATGAATGCATATATAGCCATACATTGCAAGGTAGAACCTGTTCAGCCATTCAGTGAAATACTAATAGCCCAACTTGCTGAAATTGGTTTTGAAATGTTTGAAGAAAAGGAAGATGGATTTGATGGATTTATCAGGAAAGAAAATTTTAATGAGTCTTTATTAGAAACAATAGAGTTTTTGCAGCCAAACGAGTTTTGCACTGCACATTGGCAGTTAGAAGAAGTAGAAAGTCAAAACTGGAATGAAGAATGGGAAAAAAATTACCCGCCAATAAGAGTTAAAAATATTTATGTACGTGCTCCATTTCATCCTGATGCATCAGACAATGATCTTGAAATTATCATTCAGCCAAAAATGGCATTTGGCACAGGACATCATGCAACAACTGCTATGATGATGGAATTGATGCTGGAAACAAACATTGCTGATAAAAATGTTTTAGATATGGGATGCGGTTCCGGCATTCTTGCAATACTTGCCTCAAAACTTGGTTGCACTTCTGCAACCGGCATAGATAACGACCCGAATTGTGTACTGAACAGCATTGAAAATCTTGAAAACAATAAAATAAGAAATGTTGAAGTACTTCAGGGAGATGCCTCGTCACTCAAAGATTTAAAATTCGAAATTATTCTTGCCAATATAAACCGTAATATTTTATTAGATGATATTGCATCGTATAATAATGCATTGTCTGATGGTGGACAGTTGTTGGTGAGCGGTTTTCTGACAGAAGATGTTGATCGCATCAAACAATCGTTTGGAAAATATGGTTTGAAACTTTCACGTATGAAACAAAATCAGAACTGGGTAGCCATGCATTTTTTCAAATCCCATTCCGGTAAATGACGCATCATAAAGAAACTAAAAACCCGCTAAATATTATTGTCATAGTTGCTGCATTAGGCTATTTTGTTGACATCTATGATTTGATTTTGTTTGGCATTGTGCGTACTCCAAGTCTAAATGGTCTGGGTATTACCGAGCCTGATTTAGTTACTGAGTATGGCTTGCACCTTTTAAGTTATCAGATGATTGGTATGCTTACAGGTGGACTTCTCTGGGGAATTATGGGTGACAAAAAAGGACGTGTTTCCGTTTTGTTTGGCTCTATTATCATGTACTCTATTGCAAATATTGCTAATGCTTTTGTACAAGAGATATCAGATTATACTTCGTCATCAATAATAAATACATATACTGTTTTGCGGTTTATTGCCGGAGTGGGCTTGGCAGGAGAACTGGGTGCCGGAATAACTTTGGTAAACGAAACCATGACTAAAGAACATCGTGGGTATGGAACCATGATTGTAGTTTCCTTTGGTGTGTTGGGGGCAGTCTTTGCAAATATTCTTGGGCACTTTGTAACGTGGCAATCGTCATACATTATTGGTGGTGTAATGGGTTTGGTTTTACTGTTTCTGAGAATTGGTGTTTATGAAAGTGGCATGTTTAAAAATCTTCAGGTGCATAGCCTTGAACGCGGTAATCTGATGATGTTATTCAATAACAGAAAAAGATTCTTAACCTATTTGAGTAGTATTGCAGTTGGTGTTCCTATCTGGTATATGATTGGAATTTTAGTAGTCTTTTCGCCAGAAATTGCAAAAATGAATGGTATCACCGGTGTTAATGGCGGTGATGCCATCATGTATTTTTATTTAGCAACCTGCGTGGGCGATTTTCTGAGTGCCTATTGGAGTCAGCAATGGAAAAGCCGTAAAAAGGTTTTGAAACTTTATCTGATAATCACGATGGTCATTACACCTGTTTACCTTTATCTAATGGGCAATGCCTCCGTGTCTATTTTTTATGCTGTATGCGGGTTATTGGGTTTTGCATCCGGCTATTGGGCAGTGTTTGTAAGCACAGCTTCAGAACAGTTTGGTACCAACATCAGGGCTACTGTTACTACAACAGTTCCCAATATGGTCAGAGGATCACTAGCCATTTTAACCTTGCTTCTGGCCTATTTTCGTGATTCATTAGGATTGAACATGATTGATGCCATGTTTGCTGTAGGCGTTATTACTGCTGCCGGAGCATTTTTATCTTTGCTTGGTATCAAAGAAAGCTATGCCAAAGATTTAAATTATATTGAAACATGAAAAAGAAAACATTGGTGATGGGCGCTTCACCCAACCCGGCCCGCTATTCTAATAAGGCCATTCACAAACTCCTGTACTACAACCACCCTGTTGTGGCCATTGGTGCCAGGCCTGATAAAGTTGAAGAGGTAGTAATTGAAACCGGACAAATTGCCTTTAAAGGCATTGATACCGTAACATTATATCTTAACGAGGAAAGGCAACATCCCTTAGAAGATTACATTTTGTCCCTGCATCCCAAACGAATCATTTTTAATCCGGGAGCTGAGAATGAATCATTAAAAATCAAGGCAGAAAAACAAGGTATTGAATGTGTGGAAGCATGCACCTTAGTGATGCTCACTATTGGCGATTACTGATTCTCGTTAATTCTAACAGGCTCTTTCAGCTCTTTCTTTCTGTCGCCACCTTCGGTGCATGCACCTACTTTTTTAATACAACGTGGACTTTTTCTTTGTTGCATGTTTGAATTACCTTTATCATGCGCATCATTCGACTTATGAATCATGATTACAGGAGTATTGTTAATCTCTCTAACCTCTGTAGGACGTCCACCGGTTTTTATTGGGCGAGCCTGATCTTGACCAAATGTGCTCTGAGTCAAAAATAAACAGGATGAAAATAAAACCAGATTGTAAATATTCATTTCTTTTGTTGTAATGGAAGCAAATTTACGACATTACCGGTGAAATTTATGTGAATGAAGATACCGGAAATTCTACTCTGAAAGTTGTGCCTTTGTTGGCTTCCGAACTTACGCTCAATGTTAAACGATGAAAATCAGAAATGGTTTTAACAATAGCCAATCCTAAACCGAAACTTGGTTCTGTTGATTTATTAAATTTCTTAAATCGGTCGAAAATATGTGAGAGATTTTCTTTTACAATACCAACACCGGTATCTCTGATTTCAACCACAAAAACATCATTTTGTTTAGAAGCACTTATATCTATCTGCCCATTCTCCACATTATACTTTATAGCATTAGTGATAATGTTACTAAAGAGTGTAAAAAGTAAAGTTCTGTTGGCATTCGGAAATTCAAAATCATCAAGATGCTGCATGTAGAGCCTGATGTTCTTAGTGCTTAAATGTTCCTGAAAATCTTCAACAATTTCCTGAAGCAGTGCTTTAATATTTACGGTTTCATTTTTCAAAAACTGTTCATTATCAATTTTTGAAATCATCAGTAATGACTTGATGATTTTACTCATTCTGTTCAACTTTCTTATTGAATCATCCAGCTTATCAGCTACATCATCATCAATCTTTTCATCCATAAGCATATTCTCAAACCGTGATTTGAGAATAGAAATAGGTGTCTGCAACTCATGCGAAACATTCGAAATAAATTCCTTTTCGGTGAGGAAAGCACTCTTTATACGCTGCATCAGCTCTGTTAAACTGATGTCTAACTGCTGAAATTCAAGCGTAGTAGTTTGAACCGGCACATCATTGAAATGTACAGGGTCTTTTGTTCCTTTTAACTTTCGCTCCACAATTTCATTCAATGGGCGCAGCAACAGTCGGGCATAACCAACATCTACAAAAATGGAGGCTATAATTGTTAAAATAGTTGCCCACAAAGCTACTCTGCCAATAGTATTTTTTAGCTTGTTTAAAGAATCTATTCCCTCTCCTATCTGCAAACTATAAATCTGATTGTCGTAAATAAATGACTGACGGATTATGCGATGATTTAACTTTTCGCCATCAATTTCCCATTCTTCATTGGTAATTACTGTGGGCTTTACATCTTTCATTCCCGACAGTGGCTCTATGAGGATAAACTCTTCTTTAAGAATATTGTAACTTTCAAAAGTACAGTCCGATTCTCTGGCAATGTCATTCAGCCCACCTTTTTCAATTATGCGCAATACTTTTGATGTACGCGCTTTTAACCTCTGGTCAATGTGATTATAAACAACCTTCTCAACAATAAAAGGCATTAATGCCCCGAATGCCAGCACCACAAGTGCTTTACTCAGGGCATTATAGATAGCAAGTTTTAACTGGAGTTTCATCTCCAGCCAAAGTTAGTATTTATCATTGGGCATTTAACCTATAGCCAATACCACGAACTGTTTCAAACCACTCAATAGGTGCATGAGCAGCTAATTTTTTACGGAGGTTTTTAACGTGAACATCAATATAGTTTGAATCGTAGTCATCATCCATAACATCGCCCCAGATGTGTTCTGTTAATTGAGATCGTGATAAAACACGTCCCTTATGTAATGCCAGATAATGCAATAAGTCAAATTCTTTCTTGGTCAATACAACAGGCGTTTCTTCGTATGTCAGTGTGCGGTTCTGATAGTCCATCATGAAACCATTAATGTCAATTATTTGTACTTTAAGCCCATGTTTTCTTCTTAAAATAGCCTGCATGCGCGCATGTAACTCAGGCAGTGAGAATGGTTTAGCTAAGTAGTCATCAGCACCTAAATCCAGACCCAGAATTTTATCATCTGTTTCACTTCGTGCTGTCAGTACAATGAATGCACTGTCTATAGCGTTCTTCTTGGCTTCTTTCAAAATTTCAAAGCCATTGGTATCGGGTAAACCAATATCCAATAAAACAAAATCGTAGGAGTTTACCCACATCATTTCTAATGCCTTGGCACCTGTAAATGCTACATCGCAATGCAGACCTTGTTTTGTAAGGTAAATTTCCATTTCATGAGACAAACTACGTTCGTCTTCAACAATTAATACATTCATAATTTCTGTGTTTTGAAAGGTTAAAAATAAAAAACTTCATGTACATGAAGACAAAAATACTGCCGAAATATGAAGGAACCGATTAATCGTTAAGAGCGTTCAGCAATATTTCACATGAACGTTCAATGAGTTGATGACTTATTGTCAACGGAGGTGCTACTCTCAAACAATTTGGCGCAAACAAAAACCAGTCGGTAAACAAACCTTTTTCAATACATTTTCTGATGGTATTCAAACAAACTTTTTCAGATTCAAGTTCTATTGAAAGCAATAACCCTTTTCCGGCAACAGATTTAATTTTAGGATGCTTTAATAATTCTCGAAAGAGTATTTCTTTTTCTTCTACACTGTCGTAAAGTTTTTGTTCAGTCAATTGACTGAATGCTGCCATTCCTGCTGCACAACAAACCGGGTGACCACCAAATGTGGTTATGTGTCCCAATACAGGATTGTGTGTTAAATTATCCATTGTTGCCTTTGATGTGATGAATGCACCTAAAGGCATGCCACCGCCTAATGCTTTTCCTAAAACCAAAATATCCGGAACGATATCATAATGCTCAAAGGCAAACCGCTTTCCTGTTCTGCCTAATCCGGTCTGACATTCATCAACGACTAAAATTATATTTTTCTCTCTGCAAATTCGCACAATATGATTTACAAAGTCTTGAGTCAGTGGCTTACAACCTTCTTCGGCTTTAACCAATTCCAAGATGATACATGCAGTGTTTTCATTCAACACAGCAAAGTCAGGTGCTGATGGATCAATAAATTTTATGCCAGGAATTAATGGTCTGAAGGCTGATGAAAAATATTCATTACTCATTAGACTCAGTGAGCCTTGTGTGCTACCATGATAAGCATTAGTCAGCGCAACAATTTCATTTCTTGCTGTTGTTCTTTTGGCTAATTTCATTGCACCCTCTATAGCTTCGGTTCCGGAATTTACGAAGTAGGTACAATTTAAATCCTGTGGCAGATGAGTAGCAAGCAAACTTGCAAACAAAGTCTGAGGGCTTTCTATCAATTCACCATAAACCATTATGTGACTATAGTTTTCTAGTTGTTGTCTGATGGCCTCATTGATAACTGCATTGTTATGACCTAAATTACAAACCGAAATACCTGCAATTAAATCAATATACTCTTTTCCTTTATCATCATACAAAAAGCAATCATTGGCACGCACCATGTGCAATGAAAGTGGCGACTGACTTGTTTGAGCAACGTGTTGTAAAAAAAGTTGTCGGTGATTAATCATTTTTACTCTTGAATGAAGCGTAAATCACTTCCATAAACTCATCAAAAACAGCCTTATTACAAGCTACTATTTCCTGTCCAAAAATAAAATCTCTTTCTCCGGAAAAATCTGCAACTACACCTCCTGCTTCTTCAACTAAGAGAGCACCTCCTGCAACATCCCATGCATTGAGTCCATATTCAAAAAATCCATCTAAACGGCCACATGCAGTATAAGCCAGATCGGCAGCAGCAGAACCAAGTCTTCTTAGTCCTCTTGTATTTCGCATACAAAAATCAAACACCTTCATATACTCTTCCATTCTGCTATAATTGGTGTATGGAAACCCTGTTGCCAACAATGCATGTTGCAATTTATTTGTAGATGATACTGAAATTCGTTTTCCATTAAGCCATGCACCGCCATTCTTCCAGCAATAAAAAGTTTCATTAAAATTTATCTCATGTACAATACCTAGTTGCAATTGATTGTTTTCCATCAATCCAATACTGACGCAATAACATGGTAATCCATGAATAAAATTGGTTGTTCCATCAAGCGGATCAACTATCCATTGCAGTTCATTGTTACTCTTAGATACTGTTAACTCTTCAGTGATAAATCCTGCTGAAGGCAAAATATTTCTAAACTCATTAACTAAAATTTCTTCTGCTGTTTTATCTACATAACTCACCAAATCGTGCAGGCCTTTATACTCCACAACTGACTTGTCGAAACGTTTACTTTCCTGCTGAAGAAACTGTGCTGCTTTTGCAACTGCTTCACAGGTTTTTTTAGTTATCTGTTCTAAATCTTTCATTGACAATTAAGCACAAATTATGTTATCTGTATGCGATTGAAATCTGCCGGCACGCTAATAGTTACAGTTTTATCACGAAGACGTTTTGGCAAAACAACTTCCATATCATTTATCCTGAAATGATTTGGTCTGAATGGCAAGCCATGAATAACCATCCTACACTCTGTATATTGCTGTTTATAGGATCCAAACTTCTCACAAATTATTCTCATTTGTCTTCTGTTGCCAAATACAGTAAATTTTTTTACTGAGAAATTTCCTTGCCTGTATGAATAATTTTCTCCGTCATCCTCATAGAAATAGCTGATATTTCTGTTTGATGAATAGTAAACATGTAAAGTAATCTGACGCGCAGGACTACCATCCAGATTTTGCATTACAGGCTGATGCGGAATAACGGCACCTTCTTTTACAAAGAGTGGAAAGCGGTCAAGTGGTGCTTCAACATGATACTCATGTCCCCCTTTGAATTGTTTATCATTCCAATAGTAATACCAGTTTCCTTTGGGCAGATATACAGCCCTGCCACTTGATGCACTTACATTGATTGGGCAAATAAGCATCTGATCTCCAAAACCAAACTCGTCCATGCGCATGTGTGTTTCAACATCGTCTTGTGCAAGAAAAGCTAATGGTCTTATCATGGGTGTTCCCTTGTTTACATACTGCCAGAATGTGGTGTATATGTAAGGGATTAACTGATATCGGAGTTCAATTGATTTTCTGATGAGTGCCTCATAGGCCGCACCAAATGCCCACGGTTCTTTGTCGCCCTGATCGCTGCTTGAATGGCCTCTGAAAAAAGGATGGAAAATTGCCATTTGAATATAGCGAACAAACAATTCGCCATCAGGCTCACCGATAAATCCACCAATGTCTGTTCCACAAAAAGAAATTCCGGAAATACTCAGTCGTTGACATTGCATGTTGGCAACCCATATATGCTCCCACGATGCAACATTGTCACCCGTCCACACTGCTGCATAGCGCTGCACACCAGAAAATCCTGAACGCGTTAAAACAAAAGGTCTTTTTTCGGGAGTAAATTGTTTAAGTCCTTCATAGGTGGCGCGTGCCATTTGCATACCATAAACATTATGTCCCATGCGATGGCTTACATTCAGTCCATCATAATTGTGTCGTACATCATCTGGAAATGTTGCAATTTCAAAAACTGCAGGTTCATTCATGTCATTCCAAACACCACTAACACCCTGCTCCAAGAGTTCTTTATACAAACCACTCCACCACTTTCTTACATCGGGGTGAGTGAAATCGGGAAAATAACAATCACCGGGCCATACTTTACCTTCCATATAATCACCGTCCTGTCTGCGACAGAAATAATCTCTTTCAAGTGCCTGTTGAAACACCCAATAGTCTTTATCTTTTTTAATCCCCGGATCAATGATTACAATAATCTTAAAACCTTGTTCACGCAATTCTGCAATCATCCTTTTTGGGTCCGGAAAACGTTCAAGGTCCCAGGTAAAACATCTGAAGCCTTTCATGTAGTCAATGTCAAGATGAATGACATCGCAGGGAATAGCCTTACTGCGAAAATGCCCGGCCAGTTCTTTAACTACTGTTTCAGGATAATAACTCCACTTGCTTTGATGATATCCTAACGTCCATTTTGGAGGTAATTCAGGAAGTCCTGTGATTTTACAATACTCTTCTGCAACCTGCATTAAAGTAGGTGCATAAATAAAGTAATAACACATCTGACCACCTTCTGCCCAGAAACTAGCATGTGTGTTACTTTCTTTTCCGAAATCAAAAAATGTCTGAAAGCTGTTATCGAAAAATATGCCGTATGAAATGTTGTGATGTAATCCGAAATAAAAAGGAATGTTTCTGTACAATGGATCTTGCTCTTTGGCGAATCCATAGGTGTCAGTACCCCAGTTTAAAAATCTTTTCCCTCTTAAATTCTGAGAAGTTGCTTTGTCACCAAGTCCGAAAAAATTCTCATGCTGTTGAATTTGTTTTGTGCAATAAACATAATGCCCCCCATAGCCGGGATTAGGCTCCCAATGAAATCCGCCATCGTCACAATTGATCAATCGCCCATCAATAGTAAAGAGTGAAATACTCATGGTGTCACGTTCAATGTGGCAAACAACTTCAGAAGTTTTAATCACTAACTGCTTATCATCTTCAATCAGTTCAACAGGTGTATCAGTGAAATTAAAATCTGGTGCTTTGGCGTAGGAAAAATCACGTGATAAATAATCTATGCCATAACGAAAACGAATTATCCTTGATGAATAAACCTGTACTTCTAAACTACAATTGGCAGTTTCTATTAAAAATACATTACCTGTCCGTTTTATCTCAATAATTTCAGACGGATAATTCTTCTTATTTGTTGCTTGAAAATCCATAAAAAAATTTAGTGTCGGGAATTAATTTATTCCACCATCTTCTATTGTTGCAAATAAAACAATTTACGGATATGTTTTCCGCACATCACTAAAGGAGTTTTTAAGTTAAAATTGTTGATGAAACTAAAAGATTAAGATAGCTGTATTTCAATTGTTTCGCTGTCTATATGCTTCAAAAAGGATGATGCCGGCTGCAACAGAAACATTTAACGATTGAACCACATTATTCATAGGTATCAATACTTTTTCGTCAGCACGCTTCAGATATTCAGGCGAAATGCCGCTATCTTCACTACCCATGATGATGCAACAAGGCACTTTCAAATCTGATGTAAAATAAGGCTGGCTTGCTTTTTCTGTTGCTGCTACAATTTTAATTCCTGAGCCCTTCAGATACTCAATGGTAAGTTTAAGATTATTTTCACGGCAAACAAGAATGTTGTGCAATGCACCTGCAGAAGTTTTAATAGCATCGGCATTCAGTTGCGCTGAGCCTTGATCCGGAATTATAATCGCATGAACACCTGCACAGGCTGCTGTGCGTGCCATAGCGCCAACATTACGTACATCTGTTACACGATCTATCATTAAAAAAAGTGGCACTTCGCCTCTCTCAAAAATCATTGGAATAATATCCTCTGTTTTATGATAGGTTATTGATGACAAAACACAAACAACACCCTGATGATTTCCTTTTGTAAGCTTGTTTAGTTTAAAATCGGGCACCACCTGAAACGGAATATTATTCTTGGCAAGCAATTGTCTTAGCTCATTTACCAAGCTGTTATTGACACCTTTTTGGATAAATATTTTTTCAATATCCTTTCCTGCATTCACTGCTTCCATAACAGCGCGTGTGCCGTATATTAATTCTTCATTACTCATTGTTCTGTATTATTCTACCTTGTCGCCAGTGGTCAACAGCCATATACCAAACAGGCTCATAAGCTGCTGAACGGACAAGTACATAATCATTATTTGTGAATGGGTTAGCCATTTTCCTGAATGAGAAATTTAAACTTCCATATCCTTTAAAAAAACCATAATCCCAATATTCTGTATCACTGGTACGATAAACAGTTTTGGGTGAACCAAAAATTAAATAAATCATTCCCCTGTCGGTTTTCCATCCTTCGAGATATGAAGTAAAAAAACGATTGGCATTTTGCATTCTTGAATAAAATATTTTTATCAGAAACCTTGCTCTCTCCTTGCTTCCTGAAACATCAATCCAGAATTGATCAACAGCTTCTTTTTTATCATCTTCTTGTTGAATTTTGTTAAACTCATTGAGTGTGGTAATGTATCGTAAAGCCGATACCATGGGTTCAATAGTGGTTACTGCCGGAAACTCACCTCCGAAATTGAATAATGCAGCACCTGATTTGAGCAAGGTATCATATTGCAACTGATACATACCATATCGGTTTATGTTCAGGTTATAAAACTTATCTGCATCACTCACCAACTGAAACGAACTGTCTGATGCATACTTAAAAACTAATGGAGGTTTACTGCTGAATGGTGGCTCTGCTATAGGATAATTTCTGTAAAAACATCTTACCCACAATGGCAATTGGAAATTAGCATTTTGAATTTTTGTTGTACTACCGTTTGAAATAAAGTTACTGAAACTTGGATAGTCAGTTGATTCATTATAAAACAAAAAAGAATTAATCCCCTGCAAACTGCTGTCGGTTTCAATATAACTTTCCTGAAAAAGATTGTTGATGTCACCTAGTAAACGTAATGCAACCAATGAACTGTTCGTTGGTTTCTTTATGTAAAATGATTTGAGAATAAATGCTGAAGTATCATCAGTGTAGGGAACGGTAAAAGAATAAGAAATACTATCGTTTAACTTTTTGCTTTCATAAGCTTGAAAAACAATTATCTTCAATGTTAGCTCAATGCTTTTATCACTCTTATCTTCTTGCTTATAATTAATTGCTGTAACTGGCAGTTTCAAAAAAATTGTACTGCTGTCATTTGAATGGTTGTATAAAAGATATTTCGGTTGTTGCAATCTGCTGTTTTTATAAATCCATGACAGGTCGTTGTTACTTACGCGGAGAAGCCCACTGCATGACACTAAAAAAAGAAGTATGATTGCTCCAACTTTATTCACCTGCTCTTTCAATTAATGACTGAGGTAAGTTTTTCTGCGCCTTAGCTCCAAGTTCTTTCATCTTTTGTGCTTTGCCAATAAGATTTCCCGATCCATCGGTCAACTTTTTCATTGCTTCAACATAGTCTTCTTTAGCTCCGTCCATTTTCTTTCCGATCGAAATCATATCATTAATAAACAGCACTAGTTTATCATACATTTTTCCGCCTTCTTCGGCAATGAGTAATGCATTTTTAACCTGACGTTCCTGTTTCCAGATACTTGCAACTGTTCGTAGGGTCGCCAATAATGTGGTGGGACTGACAATCACAATCTTTTTATCCCATGCAAACTGATAAATTTCAGGGTCGGCTTGCATGACTATACTAAATGCCGGCTCAATAGGCATAAATAACAACACAAAGTCAGGTGTATTGTAGCCGGATGCTGTCTGATAGTTTTTATCACTCAGTAGCTTTATATGATTCTTTACAGACTGTACATGCAGTTGAGTTGCTTTTGCTCTCTGAGTTTCATCAGCAGTCGCTACCAGTTCGCTATAGGCAAGTAACGAAACTTTTGAATCTATAATCAGATGTTTCTGCTCCGGAAGAAAAACCATCACATCAGGTTTAATTTTATCACCCTCTACATTGGTGGTGACTACCTGTGTTTTATACTCATGTTCCTTTATCAGTCCTGACGATTCCAAAATTTTTTCCAGAACCATTTCGCCCCAATTGCCTTGCATTTTATTATCACCTTTAAGTGCTGTGGCAAGATTGTTTGCCTCACTGCTAAGTTGTTTATTCAGATCAAGTAAATTCTTTATCTGCTCTTTTAGCGAGATACGCTCCGAAGATTCTGTTTTATAAGTCTTCTCAACCTTGTCTTCAAAATCTTTAATCTTTTCTTTCAAGGGGTTCAATACTAAGTCAAGATTGATTCTGTTCTGCTCAGTAAACTTAACACTTTTTTCTTCGAGGATTTTATTGGCCAAATTTTCAAACTCTGTTTTAAAACGTTGTTGCAGTTGTTCCAGCTCAGTCTTTTGTTCATTTAGTCTTCCCTGCAGATCAACGTTTTTTGTATTTAAAGTTGCATGCTCTGCCGTCAACTTCAACATTGCATCACGTTCCTGCGAAAACATATTTTCAGCTTCAAGAATTCTTGATTTTGCTTCACGCAAAGAAACTTCCATACTGCCAACAGCAATCTCCTTTTCAGAAAGCAATTGTTTAATGTTTCTGATTTCTGCGCTCAGTTTTTGCTGAACAATAAAGTAAACGACTACTGCAGTGATTACAGCAGTAAGAATTAAATAAACTGTCATAGTGTGATATTCATGCAAAATTAAGCTATTCTATCAAACATTATCATGAGGGGTTTTCAATAACTGTTTAAATCATTCAATGTTGCTAATTTTGCACTTCATTATACATTGTTTTTCATGGCATATAAAAGCTTAGCACATTTTATTCAGGTTCTGGAGCAAAGTGGCGAATTGGTACGAATAAAGGAATATGTTAACCCGCATCTGGAAATAACAGAAATCACCGATCGTATTTCAAAACAATATGGACCTGCATTATTATTTGAAAATACAGGTTATTATTTTCCATTGCTCATCAACAGCATGGGCACTGAAAAGAGAATGGCTATGGCATTAGGTGTAGAAAATCTCGATGATGTAGCAAAAGAAATTGAACAACTATTTAAAAATATGACTGCTCCCAAAAGTAGTTTTATTGATAAATTGAAAATGTTACCACAGTTAAGCACTATAGCTTCGTGGATGCCAAAAGTTATTTCTGGTCGTGGAGAATGTCAACAGGTTGTGATGAACGATATTGATATAACAAAATTTCCTGTGCTAAAATGCTGGCCTGAAGATGGTGGCCCGTTTCTTACTCTTCCTGTGATACAAACAAAAGATTTGCATACAGGCATTCGTAATGTTGGTTTATACAGAATGCAGGTGTTTGGAAAGGACTTAACTGCCATGCACTGGCACAGGCATAAAGTTAGTGCCAGACATTTTAATGAGTATAAAAAGGCCAATAAAAAAATGCCCGTAGTAGTTACACTTGGTGGCGACCCGGCATATTCATACTGTGCTACAGCACCATTGCCTGATGGTGTTGATGAGTTTTTACTGGCTGGATTTATCAGAAAAAAAAGTGTTTCATTAGTTCAATGCCTGACTCAGGACATGCAGGTTCCTGCTGATGCAGATATTGTAATTGAAGGATATATTGACCCATCTGAAGAGATGATTTTAGAAGGGCCGTTTGGAGATCATACTGGTTATTATTCATTGGCAGATTATTATCCTAAGTTTCATATTACCTGTATTACACATAAAAAAGATGCTATCTATCCTGCAACAATAGTAGGTATTCCACCACAGGAAGATGCCTGGATTGGAAAAGCCACAGAGAGAATATTTCTTGCACCGATTAAAATGACTATGGTTCCCGAAATTGTTGATATGGTACTTCCTGTTGAAGGCGTATTTCATAATCTGGTTATTGTGAAAATAAAAAAAGATTATCCCGGACAAGCGCTGAAAGTAATGAATGCATTATGGGGAGCAGGACAAATGATGTTTACTAAAATGATGATTGTAGTTGATGGAGATGTTAACATTCACAACAACGAGGAAGTGGCAAAATACATTTCAGAAAACACGAATCCATCAACTGATTTCACGTTCAGCTCAGGGCCGACAGATGTTTTAGACCACTCCTGCTCCACTATGGCTTTTGGAGGCAAATTAGGTATTGATGCTACTAAAAAATTTGCGGAGGAATTATTTAATACAAAGACATTTAATTCTGCTACAATTAACATACCCGGCATTGACGAAGTAAAAACAATTTTACCTGAGATAAATGGTTTAAACGCATCATTAATTGACAAAAACATTTCTGTTGTATTTGTATCAATAGAAAAAAACAGAAAGAATCATGTCAGAGAGGCGGCTACTTCTCTTATGAAAATACCATTTTTCACCTCAGTGAAAACAATTATTTTTCTGGAACATACACTTAACATCCATGATATTGCAGACAGTGTATGGCGTTTTTCCAATAATGTTGACCCTAAAAGAGACCACTTCTTTATTGAACATATAAACGGTACAACAATCTTTTTTGATGGCACAAGAAAAACAAAGGCCTTCGATGGATTCCAGCGTGACTGGCCAAATATTCTTGCCTCTAAAACAGCTACAATTGAAAGAATAGATGCAATCTGGGATAAACTTGGATTAGGAAAATTTATTCCTTCTCCTTCTCTAAAATATGCACAACAACTTTATAAAGGTGGTGCTGTGGCAGAAGAATAAATTAACGTAACAAGGTTACATGCCCAACCAATTTATGGTATTTGCCAAACACATCTTTAGCCACTACGGTATAGACATAAACATCTTGCTTAGCTGCTGTTGATTTGCCTTTTACTCTGCCATCCCAACCTTTATTATCACCTTCAAAAATTAACTCACCCCAACGATCATTGATTAACAGTGTGTAATCAAGAATATTTATTCCTTTAATATCAAACTCTTCATTGGTGCCATCATTATTTGGCGTAAATGCATTTGGAATATAAAAGGTTGTAATTGGCGCAATATATACTTTGTCAAAAGCAGAATCGCGACAACCGAATGAGTTAACTACAATCTGACTTACATTATACCATCCTGTATCACCATAAGCATGTGTTGGTGAATAAATATCGGAAGTATGTCCATCACCAAAAGTCCAATCCCATGAAATTGCGCCTATGCTTTGATTGATAAAATTAATCACAGGATTTAAAATATTTGTTTCGTGTGGATCGGGTGTAAAGCCTGCTATAGGATTAGGATAAACTGTTACTGCGTTGTAAGCAGTATCAGCGCTAACACAACCATATTGTGATGTAACAGTGAGCACAACATTATAAACTCCGGTTTGCACATAAATGTTCAATGGATTCTGAACTGAGTCAGCATTGCCATCACCAAAACTCCAATCCCAGTTTACTATACTTCCATCTGGTGACTGTGAGTAATCATAAAACTGAACTGGTAAAGGCCCACATCCTGCATGATTAGCGTATTGAAACTGAGCAACAGGATTCTGGTGAATCACAACTGTAGCCTGTGTAGAATCAATACAACCCTGATCAGAAGTAGCAATTAATGTCACAACATAATTACCTGCCGGTGTAAAAGTATGTTCCGGATTTGTTGCCTGACTTGAACTACTGTCCCCAAACAACCATTGGAATCCGTTTATACTTCCTGATGAAATTGTACTTGAATTATTAAACGTTACCGGAGTACCTTCACAACCAGGACCACCTGTAAAAGAAGCAACAGGATTTGGATAAGCATCTATATAAGTAGTATCACTAAAGATACAGCCATTGCTATTTGTAGTTTGCAGGGTCACCATGTAATTGCCAGCATTTGCATAACTATGCACGGGTGATTGGCTTGTAGAAAAGTTTCCGTCACCAAAATTCCATTGCCAGTTTGTAGTTGAAATGCCTGAAGTATCAGATACATCAATCATACTAACAGGAATGTTAATACAGTTACTTGTCAATGCTATTTGAGGTTGTGGCAATGCAAATACTTCTACAGTATCAGTATATAGATCACTACAACCATGATTAGAAGTAACCCTCAGGTCAACAGGATAGATTCCGTTTGAAGCATACGTATGTAATGGATTTTTACTCTGTGAAGAAGCGCCATCACCAAAATCCCAATCCCATGCAACGATAATACCATTAGCCACCGATGACTGATCATTAAAGGTTGTCTGAATGTTTTTACAAACATTGTTAGCTGCAAACTTTGCATTAGGAATGTCATGTACAGTGACTTGTTGTGTTAATGAATCCACACATCCTGAAGTTGAAGTTGCTATCAGCGATACAGCGTATGTTCCTGCAAGCGGATATTGATAAGAGGTATTAGCAGAAGTATCAGTCATACCATCACCAAAGCTCCAATAGAAACTGTTGATATTTCCCGAAGTAATGCTTGACTGATTTACAAACTGTGTTGGGCTTCCGAAACATAATGGTGATGCTGTAAATTGCAGTAATGGCAACGGGTTAACATTAACCTGATTGTTAAAGATTGCAGAGCATCCATCTGTTCCTGTCACAGTCACTGTGTATGTCCCCTGTGAAGCAACTGTAATGGATGCAGTTGTAGCACCTGTTGACCAAAGATAAGTTGAGCCGGCATTTCCTGCATTCAGTGTAGTTGTCTGACCTGAACAAATGGCAACATTCACTGCACTATTTATCAGTGAGTCGCTTACTGTAACAATTGCATCATCATAAGTAGTACAACCGTTAGGAGCAGTTACAATTACGCCATAACTTCCAGCCGTTGAAACCTGAATAGTTTGTGTTGTTTCACCATTTGGAATCCATTGAAAGATTGATCCTGCATTGCCTGCATCTAATGTTGCATTGTAGCCAATACAAACAAAAGTATCAGTTAAATTCACGATGGGGCGAGGGAATACGGTAACAATCATTGTGTCCATTGCTTTACAACCGTTAATATCAGTCACTTCAACAATATAGGCAGAAGTAGTTGCCGGATTAACCATAATGGTGGCAGTAGTGTCGCCTGTCGGATACCAGAGGTAAGAAACTCCACCACTTGCTGAAAAAGATATAACCTGATTCTCACAAATATTTCTGTTTGGGCCTGCACTTGCCATAGGTAAAGGATTTACTGTTACTAAGACTGAATCGGTAGCCGTACATCCATTAGGTGCTGTTACCACTACAGCGTACATAGTATTATTTGCCGGTGATACTGTCACCGCTGACGATGTTTGCGAAGTTGGCATCCATATATAGCTGCCACCTCCGGTTGCTGTTAGTGTTGTTGAACTACCTTTACAAATACTCTTATCAACCCCTGCATCTGCAATTGGCGGTAATAATACTGTTACAACTACACTGTCTGTTGCAGCACAATTGTTACTGTCAGTAACATGCACAAAATAGGCTTGTGTTGTTAAAGGTGTAATTGTTAAAACATTTGAATTTGACACAACAGGTGTCCAATTATAGGTTGACCCTCCACTTGCAGTAAGTACAACTTGATTACCTAAACAAACAGATTGGTTGACACCTGCATCAGCAATAGGTAATGCATGAATAGTAATTGGTTTAACAATAGTGTCAGAACACAGATATGCTGTCTGAACAATTAACTGAACATTATAAACTCCCGGTGACATATAAGTAATTGCAGGACTTTGAACATTAGAAACATTTCCGTTTCCAAAGTTCCAACTCCATGCGTTGATATTATTTCCGTTGACTGTTGACTGATTGTTAAAATTGGTTTGCTGATTCAGACAAACAGCCGGTGCAGTGAACTGCGCCACTGGTTTTGGATATATTGTTACTTGTTGAATCAGACTATCCACACATCCACCTGAAGAGTTTACTGTCAGCGCAACCTGATAATTTCCCGAAGAAGTGTATGTATGAGTTGGTGTTAAGACGGAAGATGTTGTACCATCGCCAAAGTTCCAATGATAAGCATTAATACTTCCTGTTGACACTGAAGAGCTGTTCTGGAACTGAATAGCACTACCGGGACAGGCATTGACACCGCTAAATGCTACAACAGGTTTTGGAAATATTGTGATGGATTGCGATATAGAATCCATACAACCTGCAGCAGAAGTAACTACAAGGCTGATGTTGTAAGTTCCGGCATTAGCAAAATTATGCGTTGGGTTTTGAACATTTGACAATGCACTATCACCAAAGCTCCACTGCCAGTTTGAAATATTTCCTGCACTGATGCTGCTGCTGTCAAAAAACTGAATCGCTTGATTTATACATGCATCATTAATCGTTATGGCAGCTGAAGGCAAAGGATTAACCTGAACCGTACTAATCAGAGTGGCAGTACATCCATTAAGATTGGTTATGGTAACTGCATATTGACCACTGCTCGAAACAGTAATAGTTTGTGTTACTGCACCAGTTGACCACAGAAAACTGTTACCAGGGTTTCCTGCATCCAATGTTGCCGTCAATCCCTGACACATCGAAATATTTGCTTGATTGTTGGTAATTGAACCACCTGGCGTTACCAATACAGTATCTGTTGAAGAGCAACCAAAGCTATTTATAACAGTAACTGCGTAGTTGCCGGGTGCGGTGACATCAATTGTTTGAGTTGTATCACCGGTTGACCACAAATAAGATGAACCGGCATTTCCTGCATTTAAAGTCGTGAAGGTTCCTGTACAAACAAATGTTGTCGGTATATTTACAACAGGGTTTGAATTTACTGTTACATTTACCTGTGCATTGGCAGTACATCCATTATTATCAGTAACCATAACAGTATAGACTGATGATGAATTAGGGTTCACATTTATAACTGAACCTGTCAATCCGACCGGACTCCATGAATAACTTACCCCTCCTGATGCAGTTAGCGTAGCTGTATCACCAAAACAAATTGACTGTGGTGGCGAAACAACTGCCACGGGCAACTGATTGATGTTTACAAGCACAGAATCAACAGCAACACATCCATTAACATCAGTAACTGTAACTGTATAGGTCGTGGATTGTGACGGACTAACGGTAACCGGATTGGTATTTTGCCCATTACTCCATTGATAGCTTAATCCTCCGCTTGCAGTAAGTGTCACAGACTGACCAAGACAAATTGCTGCATCAGCACCGGCATTTGCAACCGGAGGTGATGATATGGTAATATTCTGAACATAAGTACTGATACATCCATTTGCTGACGTCACTGTTAATGTTACAGGATGAACACCCGGAGTTGTAAAGCTTACAATAGGATTCTGTAGGTTTGACGTATCTGTTCCGCCAAAATTCCATAAATAAGAAATAATATTTCCGGTTGAAGTATTGCTAAGCAAGAAGCTATCGCCAATACACGTTGGTCCTGTAAATGTAAATGCGGCAACAGGTGCAGGTTCTATAGTCACAGGAACATTGGCTGTACCCGTACATCCAAATACATCTGTGATGGTAACACTTACATTATAGGTTCCTGAATCGGAATAAACAATTGTAGGATTTTGCTGAGTTGAAACTTGTCCATTTCCAAAATTCCAATTCCAGTTTATAACACTATCCAAAGTATTATTGGTTAATGTAACTGCGGCACCTGCACAACCGGGCAACAGCGTAAATGCCGGAACAGGCAGTGGGTTTATTGTTACCGGTTGAATGATTGTGTCTATACATCCAAGGTTGGTAGTTACGACCAGCATTACGTTATAAGTGCCAACACTATCATACAAATGTGTTGGGTTTTGAACAGTAGCTGTATTTCCATCACCAAAATCCCAAAACCAATCTATAATACTACTGCCTGAAACTGTTGACTGATCGGTGAAAGTAATTACCTGATTCAAACAAGCAGACAAAGCAGTGAAGGCTGCTGTAGGGAAAGAGATATATTGAATAACTACGGTATCGGTCGCAGAACACATACCATCGCTGACAGTTACTATATAAGTTCCCGGCCCGACAGTTTGTGTTGGATTCGTAAATCCATTACTCCATTGATAGGTATATGGCCCTCCTGTTCCTCCTGAAGCTGTTGCTGTAACTGTTGCAAGATCACTACAGGTAATAGACTGATCCGGACCGGCATTTACATTAACTCCAACTACGGTTAAACAATAGGAATAAATCTGACTACCAAGCCAGGGGCAGTTATCATCAGTAACTTTAATTGTAAAGCATCTTGGCGCTCCACTGATGTCTGAATTTGTTGGCGTCCAGCAGAAAGTTCCTGTTGGATGTGGAGTTCCTGCTGTTGTAAAAGTTGCACCGGTCACTGAACTGTCATAAACAACAGTTAGATTCTGCCCTACATCAGGGTCATTAGAATAAACATTAAAACAATAAGGCTGATTGGCACAGATAGTATCAGAGAACTGGTCGGTGCCGTTTATTCCTGATAACGTAGGTAAAGTATTGTTACAATTGATTACAGTTACTTGAATATCACGTTCTACAGTTCCGATCAGGACACCATTTCTATACTCCTTGACGAGCACAGCCATAACTGTCACATCAAGTTGTGTTGGTGTCATACAAATATCTCCGGTTGCCGTATTGAAATATACAGATGGGTTTGATGTCAGAGGATTTGATGAACTGAATGGCGGAATATAACTTACATCAGTAGAATCATTTTGCTTTGGTGTAATTAGCTCATAAACTAATGAATCGCCATCTGCATCAGACGCACCATGATTAAAACATAATTCCTGACCCAAGCATGCAAAAGGAACCGGTTTGTTACTAAACACCGGTGATGTATTACAAGGTGAAATAGTATTGTTTAAAGTTGCATAGATGTAAAAAGTATTTGTCAATGGATTAGTAATAGTATTGATTGCTGCATTTCTACAACAAAGTTCATAACTAAAAGTCCAGTCGGTGCATTGTGCCGGCAGTGTCACTACTCTTTCATAAACCCATTCCTGAATACCGGTAAATACCCCGCCTTTACATGTTGATAGTGCATTAGGACAAAGTGGTGTAATTTCCTGCCCTGTTCCCGGAACAGGAAAAAGTGTGCGTGTAAAGCGTTGTCCGCATGAAGCAGAACTAATTGTAACATTCACACTGTTAGGTGCATTAATTCCAATGCAATCCCGATAAAAAGCTACCCTGATTTTATAATTGTTTCCGCCTACACATTCGTAGGTCAGATCGGCACCCATGCTGTGTGTAGCCATACTTTTGTAGTGCATACCGGCAGCTATCAGCAAAGTAAGAAAAATGTTGAGTAAATTCTTGCGCATAGGCAACAGATTTTGATGTTATGTCAATAGACTTCTGGCACTTTTCTATTGATACCATCAAAATTATTTCCCTTTAAAAGTGACCGCAAATGAAAATTGTATGTTTGGTAGTTTTGTAAGAATTTTTAATTTTTTTGTCAAAAAATCACCTCTAAAAAACATCTCATACAAAGTAAAAATTGTTCCTGACCTTTAATACCAATCAGAATTTGATGTAAGAAAATATTATTAAACTTTTAAAGCCAATAAAAAAGATTGCACTGCCCATAATTCTTCATAAAAATTACACTTCACCTTTGATTTCTCTAACTTATCACGAAGGATTATTCTATTATCAACAGCGGCCAAGCAATATGCTTTCTTGAACAAACGAAAGTGTATAATTACTTGGGTTACTTAAATCTTTAAGCAAAACGACTATTTACATTTGCCACAATGTATCTTCTTAAAATTAAAGGCACGGCCAAAATCCCTGATTATGTTCAAATGCGGGATGATAATTTTACACTCATTGCCTATTTCAGAGCAGACAGGCCCGAAAAAGCTATTGCTAAAGCCGGACTATCGGATAAAGAAGAATATCTTTTAAAAATAATTGCTGAAATTCCATTTGGTAAAGTTCAAAAAATAGAATTATGACAGATACTATTGTTTCACTTCAGGAAGCCAACATTTACGTTAAAAAAAATCTCATTCTCACAGGCGTCAACCTGCATGTGCAGAAAAACGAATTCGTTTATCTTATCGGTAAAACAGGGAGCGGAAAGAGTTCATTATTGCGTGTACTGTTTGGTGATATTAAATTAAATCAGGGCGAAGGTAATGTGGCAGGATATAGCCTGAACAAACTCAAGAATAAAGAAATTCCGTTTTTAAGAAGAAAATTAGGTATTGTATTTCAGGATTTCCAATTGCTTGGTGACCGCACTGCAAAAGACAACCTGCTTTTTGTTTTAAAAGCCACAGGCTGGAACAACAAACAAAAAGCAGATGATAGAATAAACGAAGTTTTACAAAAAGTTGGACTGGGTACCAAGGGATTTAAAATGCCACATGAACTTTCAGGAGGCGAACAACAACGCTTAGCCATTGCACGTGCATTACTTAACGAGCCTGAACTTATACTTGCTGATGAACCATCGGGTAATCTCGACCCTGAAACAAGTAATGAAATCATGAACTTATTTTTTGAACTCAGCAAAACACGATGTTCAGTGATAATGGCTACACATAATTACTCGTTGATTGAGCGTTTTCCTGCAAGAATTATAAAATTGGAAACAGGAAAAGTTTTAGAAAGTTAACAACTTATTTTTCTGAAATTCCTTAGGATTGATAAGATTTTTTTACTTTTATCGTTTCAATCTTATGACTTTAAAAAGAATTTTTTTATTGGTGGTCACACTTTTGAGTAGTATGACATCATTTGCGCAGTTTGCATTCAATCCTCAGATTGGTTTGTCGGTTGCAAAGCTTAGGAATCTGGAAAGTGAAGAATCTACCAAAGCAAGGGTGGGATGGCATGCCGGTGCCGATTTCAGAATAGGCAGACGATTTTATGTTCAACCCGGAATTTATTATTGGCAAACTTCTACAGCTTTCATCAATGATTCTTTAAGAATTCAAACAGATCTTCAACGCAGCGATATTAAACTTAATGCTCGTCTTGGACTGAATCTTCTTGATGATGAAAATGCAAAAATCAGATTCAATGTTGGCCCTTCTTACAATGTTCTTGTTTCTAAAAGTGCCAAGAGCGATGATTTGGACAAAGTAACTCTTGGAGAACTTGAAGATAATTTCAACAATGGTGTTTTTAATTTTGATGCTGGACTTGGTATTGATTTCTGGAAAATATCTTTTGATTTAGGTTATAGTATCGGCCTTTCTGATGCACTCGATAATACGGCATATTACAAATCCGAAGCCCGATACGGTACATTTTATTTTAATGTTGGATTAGTTATCGGAAATGCTACTTCAAGTAAATAACTTGTCTGTTTTATTAATGAGAAAATATTTACTTGAGAGGTATCAAACTTCACCCATTTAAATTAGCCAAAAAAACATGTATAAAAACAATTTTTTCAAAATATTCTTATTGCTATTATTTGTTGTACTTATTGCCTGTAGGAAAGATCAGTTGTTGACCGATTCATCAGCAAAGCTCAACTTTTCTGAAGATACTGTTTTATTCGATACTGTTTTTGCATCTATAGGCAGCACCACACAATACCTTCTTGTCCATAACGATCATAATCGTCCGATAAAAATTTCTTCTATAAAATTAGCCGGTGGAAGTTCCTCTCCATTCAGAATGAATGTTGATGGTGTAGCAGCCAACAGTCTTAACGATATAGAAATTCGTGCTAAGGACAGTCTTTGGATTTTTATTGAAGTAACTATTGATCCTACAAGCGACCTGATGCCCTTTATTGTCACAGATTCTATAATCTTTGAAACCAATGGAAATATTCAGGATGTAGATCTGGTTGCTTATGGCAGAAATGCTCACTTCATCACGCCCAAACATGCTATTACTTTTCCTGATGGCAGCGGACTCCCCTATTCTATTATTGGCGAAGGCTCACCTTGTGGAACAGTCATAGAATGGGACAGTCTTTTACCCTATGTGGTGTATGGCTATGCTGTGGTTGATAGTTGTCTTACTCTAAAAATTAATGCCGGCACAAAAGTTTATTTTTATAACAACTCCGGTTTGTGGGTTTATCGTTATGGTAATTTGCAAGTAGAAGGAAACTTAGAACATCCGGTATTGTTTACTGGTTCAAGATTAGAATCATCATATAGCGAAGTACCCAATCAGTGGGACAGAATCTGGATCAATGAAGGTGGAACAAATAAAATCAATTACGCTATTATAAAGAATGGTTTATTTGGTGTTCAGGCAGAAGATGTTCAGTTTGATGGAGTCATTGGCGATGCACCTACGCAGCTAACATTAAGTAACAGCATCATCCGAAATATGAGTATAGGGTTACTGGCGAGAAGTTTTAATATCACTGCCTATAACAATATTATAAGCGACTGCAAGAGCTATTGTACTGTATTCTCGCAAGGTGGAACTTATAACCTGAAACAAAACACCATTGCAAACTATTGGCGCTATTCGCAACGTAGTACACCTGCATTTTTTATGAATGATTTTGTGAATGATGGAAGCAGTAATGTGCATATTCCACTAAACATCACCGTTGACAATTGTATTATTTATGGTGGTAACGACAATGAAATTGAAAAGGATTTACTTGATAGTCTTGCGGACACATACTCTTTTAAAAATAACCTCATAAAGGTTGATGAAAAAATTACTCCCATAAGTGTGATTCCCTCTTTTATCAATACCCTTAAAAATCAAGATCCATTATTTGAAGATCAGTCAAAGTATAATTTTATTTTAAAGGACAACTCTCCTGCTATTGATGCAGGCGATGGTTCATTGCTGACATTTCCTGAACTCAACACCGATATTGACGGAAATACCAGACCACAAGGTGCTGCCCCAGATATTGGTGCATTGGAAAAGAAATAAGTGTGTTGTTGACAACAGATCTTATTCCGGAAAATATTCCTACTCATCAATCATTACCTTTGCATTTATGGATCAGACAACACATGCCCAAAAAGTAGTCAACCACATGATGGAACACGATCGTTTCAGTCAATGGTTGGGAATAAAATGCTTAGTAATGGAGCCCGGAAAAAGTGTACTTCAAATGCAGATACGCGAAGAAATGCTGAATGGCTTCGGACTCATTCATGGAGGCATTGCATTTTCGCTAGCCGACAGTGCGCTTGCTTTTGCTTCCAATGCCTATGGAAGATTGTCTGTTGCATTGGAATGTTCAATATCTTATCCTGTGCCTGTACACAATGGCGATATAATTACCGCTACCACCGAAGAACTTTCGCTGACAAACAGAATTGGTGTTTATCAGATTACTATTTCAAATCAAAATAATATTAAGGTTGCATTTTTCAAAGGCACTGTTTACAGAACAAGTAAAGAATATTTTAAATAACTGAATGAAACAAGCATATATAGTTGATGGCATTCGCACGCCTGTAGGAAATTATGGAGGCATACTATCTTCAGTACGACCTGATGATATGGCAGCACATGTTATTAAGGAGTTGATGGCAAGAAATTCCGGACTTGCACCTGAAAAGATTGAAGATGTGATTTTAGGTTGTGCCAATCAGGCAGGT
>WBZM01000565.1_pt1 | contig 49508 bp, 39 predicted proteins | sample 5204271 | NCBI WGS metagenome assembly WBZM01 (sample SAMN12344346, study PRJNA552823) | activated sludge metagenome | biome: Activated sludge suspended growth; feature: Nitrification reactor; material: Wastewater; isolation source: activated sludge from nitrification reactor of wastewater... | reverse complement strand
CTGAAACAGGGGCCGGGCCGTGCTTGTCGCTTGCGATGCGTGGTAGCCATTTCCAGATTTGTCCAGAATCAACCCGACCGGCTGCCCGGCCTCTGTTACCGGCGTCGTGCCTGCGGCATCCTGAAACATCGTGCTCAGGTCGGACGGGTCGTACCAGGCGGCCAGGGCGGTCAGGTCGGCGGGGGACCAGGCGGCGGAGACGGCTCGGGCCAGGGAGCCGAGCTTGCCGAATGACGTGAAGGCACCGAACATGGTCAGGCCTGGATCACGGCGACCTTGTGGCCGGGCGTCACGCCGAAGTAATAGGCCTGCCCGGCGGTCAGTGGCAGCAGGCTGGTGGTGGCCGTGGGCGCGGCGCCGATCTGGATGTGGCAATCGGCCTTGGGCGTCAGGCACACGAAGCGCGTGGCGACGTTGAAGGCGCTGCTGGCGGCGCTGCTGCCGCCGATGGCCACGGTCTGCTCGGCCACGGGGGGCATTGAGGCAATCTGCACGACAGGCCCATTGTTTGCGGATACGGCAAGGCGATCGAACTCGGTGATATGAAGGTTTGCCATAGCTATGCCTTTCGGTAATGCCGAAAGTCTGCCGCCGGCTGTCAGATTGCAAAACCTTTGCCGGGGTGGAACTACCCGATCCGCCAGAGCAAGAACAACGCGACCAGAATCACGATGCCGTATGGCATTGTTGTGAATGCCACCGTCAGCAGTCCAAGAAGAACACTGATGTTGGCGAGGTTCACTGAGCCAATGCCTCGCGCACTTGCTGGCGAATTTCAACAGGCGATGTCTTGGCGATGCGCTCTGTCTTGCTCTGGTTCATCTTCTTCAAGCGGCTCATGATTTGATTGAACTGGATACGGATCGGCGTGGATGGATTGTCCTCATTCCACTTCGCGAGTTCATCACGCGCCTCTTTCACCTTGTCCTGATCCTTCTCGAACAGCCCCATCGCCCACTTGTCGGCAATCTCTGTCTCGCGCAGCTTGTTCAGCCCGATCATGCGCTGGACTTCAATCGTGCTGTCCTGCACCCGCTTGACGGCGTTCGGCTGGAACCCGATGGCCTTGGCCAGCGCGTCGCCGGTATCCGTGCTGACAACCTTCTTGCCGGTGCGGTCGCGGTACATTCCGGTCGCCATCATGTCGCCGGCCTGCACCAGGTTCGCCGCCGCCCGTGGCGCGATGGTCGTTGCTGCTCCTGCCACTTCGCCGCGCACCAGCTTTCCTGCCGCCTCGAAGGCGCGAGCCGACAAGTCTCCGACAGGCCCGGCAATCTCCAGAACGTCCCGCGTGTGATCTTCCTTGCGCGTCAGCAAGCCGGTGCCTGGGATCAGGTTGCCAAGCCCCATGCGGCCAGACACGTCGATTGGGGCGCCCGGAAGGCCGGACACGCCCCGCTCGACAAACCGTGCCCAATCGTCGCCAAACAGTTCCGTCAGGTACTTCCGGCGGGCGGATCGGCTGTCGAAGTTGTAGCCCATCGCCTGTCCAAGACCGCTCAGAAGGTCGTCCAGGTCGTCAGCGCCAGGCGCGCCGCCGACACCTGACAGCAGAATCAGGATGCCAATCGAGTAGGCAATCGCCCGCATTCCTTCGGCGCGTTCTTTCGAGCCTGGTGCGCCGCGCGTTGCCATGCGGTGCAGCATTTCCATGTAGCTGATGGAGTATTGCTTGAAGGTAAACAGAGTGCCGCCGATGGCCCCGCGCGCCCACTGAGGGCGATTTCCCCTGTTGTAAACGCCCTGCGTTTCATGGATCGCCTGCCGCGCGAACGCATCCGGGTCGGCCATTCCTCGCTCAACCGCCGTCCGGTATGCCGCGATGAATGTCACGCGCCGGTTGAACTGTTCCGCCGCTGAGAACATCTTGCCCCAGCCGAACCCGACTCGGGTAGCGAGGTTGTTCACCATCGCGCGGGCCTCGCTTGATGCAGTGCCATCCCCAGAAGTCAGCGAAGCCTTGCCCTGCGCCTGCTTCATCAGATCGAACACCTCCTGCGGACTCACGGTGCCATCCTCTTCAGCGCGCTTCATAGCCGCTGCAAGCGCCGGTTCCAGCTTGGCGTGCTTGCCGACATCCTTCACGGCTGCGGCCATCTGCTTGCCGGCTTTGGCCAGTCCACCAAACTGAGACAACCACGGCAGCGACATCGTGAACGGCTGGGTCATGTTGACCATTGCCGACGCCACAGAGCCGCCGATGTACTGCGCGAACAGCAGTCCGCGAACCGCCTGCGCCTCGTCGGTCGGGTTCTTGATGTATTGCACCAAGTTGATGGCGTGGTCTTTCAGCTCGCCTTGCTCCTTCGGAATCGCGCTGGCAGCCCGGTCCATGTCGCCGACGTGCAGGTTTCTCGCCGTCTGACGCGCGTTGGAGTACACAAACCCGGCCAGAACGCGCCCGGCATCCTCGCTGAAACCAGCGATGCCCTCGCGTTGGATCATGCGCTTCATGGCCGAACGGGTTGACTTCGCCAGCTTGATGTACTCCTGGAACGCCTCTTTGTCGTCCACACCCATCATTTCGCCGAACAGCTCGGCAGTCTCTGGCGTCACGCCCGCGAACAGCTTGTACGACTGCTCCGACATCGTGCCACGGGTGATTTCCGCATCCGGGTACTTGACGCGCAGCTCGCGCTCTTTCTCTGCCGCTGCTTTGGCACTCTCGAACAGCCCGAAGTATTGACGCTCGCCATCAACCAGCACGTCAAGCGTGTGATTCCCGAACCGGGTCAGCGGCGCATAGCCGCGCTGTATCAGGCGTTGCGTCTGTTGCTCGGTTTCGATGATCTTGGCGCCGGTCGCGCTGGCCGCGGCAGCCTCATTCGCAGATCCATTGGCCGCAACCTCTGCCATGCGGTCTTGCAGCATCTGCGACGCCTCGGCCACGGTTGCAGCCTCCATCACGGCATTCTTCAGGTCGGCTGCGTCTTTTCCTGCCAGGTAAAGCATGTGGCTCTTGGCGAGACTGCTCAGGCTGTCGTCAACCGACTCGCGGAACTCGCGGTACAGCTTGATCTGGCCGCCGCTCATGTCGAAGCGGTATTTCAATTCCTCGTCCGTCCAGACGATGCCAGCAGATTGCACGTCATCGGCTTCAACCGGCTGGCCGTTATCGTCGCGCGTCCAGTTCAACGTGCCCTCGAAGATCGGCGCCGCGATCGCCTTTGCATCCTTGCCGCTGACCGGGCTCTTGAGCGCATCGCGCCACGTTTCAAGGCGAGGCAACAGGCTGGGCGCCTTGTTGGCTGCCTCGGTGGCGTAATAGCTCACATCGCCGATGAACGCCTGAATCGCCTCGTACACAGGCTTGAAAGCGGGTTGACGCTGGGCCAGGTGGTACTGCGTGCCGACCGTCTTGCTCCATGCGTCCAGCTTGCCGGGCGCCGCGAGGTAGTCATTGACGAACTCGGATGCTTTTTGTTTCATGTCGCGGGCCGTGGCCGCGCGCGAGAAGTGGACCCGCTCCCCAAGCCCGGACTCGCCGCTCAAGAAGCGCCGGGCTTTGTCCAACATGTCGGACAAATCGTTTTCCAGGCTTCCTTCAACCCAATTCAGGTCGGTTGTCGTGTGCTGACGCGATTGCTGTTCATGCGTAGAGAAGCGCAGCTTGAGTGACTCATTGGAAGCCTCGGTGTCTTTGCCGTCGTGGTAGTCCTTGGAGTTGATTTCAAGGTAGCGAGAGCCAGCAGAGCCAACCTTCTGGAACTGCACCCCCATTGCATCAAGCCACGCTTGGGCTGCCACATACGCCTGCATGTGGGTTCCGTAACTGTCGATGTCGCTCAGGCTTTCGATCTTGCCGGCTTTGTCAATGACCGCATGTTCGATGGCGTCTCTTGTCCGCATATCAAGCGCGTTGTATCCATCGTCGGTAAGGTCTCCATCCTCATCGCGCTCCAGTCCGTCTTGGCTAATTGCGCGACCGTCCACCGTTCCGTTTGAACTGTATTCGTCATAAAGTTCTTGCCTAATGGATGTGGCTCGTTGATCCTCCCAGAACGTATCCGTTGCCGCTTCGACTGCGGCTTTTTCTGCTGCTGCGTTTTCAGTGGCGGCCCGGTTGAAGCGGATGTCGGGATTGGCCGGGTCGAAGTCGCCATTGTTGCCGATGGCGGATTTGATCTGCTCGGGCGACAAGGGGATCGCCTCGGTAACGATCTTGTCCATGCCGCGCTGCCCAGTCCCGACTTCGCGGGCGATTGGAGTCGGCCCGCCCATGCCGGTGTCGAGCGTCCACCCGAAGACGCCATCGAACCCTTCCTCCTTGATCGCGGCCAAGTCCGCCGCGGTCAGCTTGGCCGAGTCCGTCAGCGGCATCCACTTCGGCCGCTGGATTGACAGGTACACCGGGTACACGTTCGCACCTTCGCGCGGCGCTCCGAAGCCTTCGGCGTAAACGCTGGCTGCTCCAGGGTCTGCGGTGAAGTAGTTGGCTCGGTCGGATGCGAAGGCGCTCAGGTCGGAGTTCGTCCCGTGATACACCACCAGCGGCTTACCCTCGGCATCCACCGCCTTGCTGTCACCAAACCAGCGTTTGAATGCCTCGGTCTGGGTCTGGTCGGAGCGGCTGAACAGCGCCATCGGGAACCCGCGCGGCTTGTAGCTCATGATAGTGCCAAGGGCCTGCACCGAGTACACGGACGTTTCATCGCTGATTTCGGCGCGCACCCCGGTAATTCGGTCTGCGATGGCAGCCAGTGAGATTTCAGACTCAAACCCGGCCTCGCGGAATTTCTCGATCAACCGCGTCTGAACGCCGGTCACGGCAATGCCGTACCCGACCTCATCGGCCAATGCCTTGATTTCTCCGACGATTTCGCTGTGCGTCGCCTCGCGCGCATCAACCTGCAGGTTGCCCAGACTGTCCAGGCTTACCGGCCCGTAGCCCTTCTTGTCCTTTGGGCCTCGGATTTGCTTGTTGAGCGCGTCAACCTTGGCGCGTACTTCGCTGGCTCGCTGTACGTCCCCACCTTCGGCGGGCAAAGGTTCGCGCCGGTATGGATCGTTTCGGTAGCTATCGGGTAGCAACCGAACGAACCGGTCGTACCAGCCGCGGGCATATCGGGTGTTTTCGGCATTCTTCGATTGTGCGCCTCGCGCGAACGAAATGCCACCCTTCTGCCCGCCGCCACCGGGGCCGCGCTCCACCCACCCGCGCGCCGGCAGGATGTAGTTCACGATGATGTCGTTGTCCGTCAGCTTGAGGTTGAACCCATGCTCGCGCAGCCACTGGCGGATCGCAGCAACCGCACGCTTGACGAATCCGGCCTGCGGTGTGGTCTGAGCCATTTCGGCGAGCACTTCCTCGGCAGATTGCAACTTGTGGCTATCCGTCATTGCGGCCCAGACTTGAGCATTGGTCGCAGTCTTTACATCGACTATGGGCCTGTTGTTGCCATCGACTTTTACAAGGCCGCGCTGTCTTGCGACCGCAATCACGTCGGCGCGCCGCATGGTTGCGATCTGTTGCAGGATCGGCTTCAAGGCCTTTCCGTACGACCCGTGCAGTCCGTAGTGTCCCAGGCTTTCATGCGCCAGCACGCGGGCGATGTCGGCTTCCGTCGCAAGCTGGCTCGACAGCAGGTACACCACGCCACGGTAGTAGAACCCTTCCGGGTTCCCGAACGCACCGCCTAATCGCTGCTTGGCGTCTTCCAGGCGCACGTTCTCGGGGATCGCTTCGTCCTGCATGTCGAACGCAATCACGATTTCAGGCTTGTTCTGCCAGTCGGCGGTGAGCTTGTCCACGATGGACTGCACGGCGTTGTTCGCCTGCTGCTGCGCGCGACGGGAGAACTTGGCGAGTTGGCGGCGGAACAGCGGCAGGCCGTTGGATGCCTTCTCCTGCATGGCGGGGGTGATGGTGAAGCCGGGTTGGGTCAGCGGCTTGTAATCGGGGTTCGCCTTGTCCTGCACACGCGCAGCCACGCTGGTCCCGATGTCCACCGCCTCCAGCCCACCGCCCCCCACCTTCTTCAGCACGGTCTTCAGGGTGTTGGGGACGATCTGGTCGTAGAAGGCTTTCATGCCTTCGCCGCCGACTTTGAGGCCGTCGCCTGACAAGCTGCGCTCGTAGTTCACCTCACGGATGCCCAGATCGCGGCCCTCGTATCGCTCCATCTTCTGAGCGATTTCTTTGCCGACATGATCTTCGAGCTCTTGAAGCGTGGCGCGCGCCTTTGACCAGATCGCGCCCTGACCATCCAGGCCAAGCACCATCACTTTGTAGGTGCCATCCGAGGGGTTGCGCATGTACTCGATGCTCTTGACCTGCTTGCTCAAGTCATACCGATCCGCCGACTGCTCCCCATTGACGAACGCCACCCGGTCATACCCGCCATCAACGGCCATCTTGACGATGCGCTTCAGGGCCAGGGTGAGCCACTTGTCGGTTTTGTCGATGAAGGGGGCATTTGGTACGCCGATCTTGGCGCGCTTCTCGATTACGTCGTTCAGATCGGAAATAATGTAGTCGTCTGGGACGCTGCCTTTCCATGTCTGCACATTCTCATCGTTGAGGTACACATCTGTGAGCTGTTTGCCTCCTTCATCCCTACGGACAAGGCGCACACGCTGGTCATCAAGTGAGAAGACTGGTTCTAGCTTTTTCTGAATGCCTTGTTTACGGGCTGATTGCTGCCAGTCCGATTGCAGCTCTTCTACAAACAACACGCGGGCGCCATCGGCATCTGTGCGGTCGTTGACGCGGATGTGGGCTAGGACGTTGGGCGTTCCTTGCCAGTGGGAGGATTGGTACGAGCCGACATCAACCTCCGACACGGCCCCGGTCCGCTTGGCTCGATACGCCTCTTTTGAAAGGCGGTCGGCTTCCTCGTTTGAAATCTCACCCGCCATTCGACGGCGCTCTATTTCTTTCAGCGCATCATCGGCAGCCATCTGCCGCGTTTTCACCGGCAGCGTCAGCAGCACTTCCCTGTAGTTCTCTCCACCGGGGAGGGTGTATTGGCTGTATTTGGTGCCGCCCTTCTTTTGCTCATCATCAATGAACTCTTGCGCCGTGCTGCGGGCTAGGAATCCGGCCTCAACCACTTCGCCGTTGCCGTCGATAACGTCGTAGTCCTCGGGGCCGTTGCGCTGCACCTCCCATTCGTCAGCGCCGGATTTGCTTTCGCCAAGCACAGTCTCCTGCACCTGCACGCCATTGGCATTCAGGTACTCCAGCACTTGCGCCTTCGTGACCTTACCTGTTTGCAAATCTAACCATTCCTCGATGCCGCTCCAGGTGATTTCGTCGGCCTTCACGCCCTTTGACATCAAGCCCTTGAGCATCGCCTTCCAGCCGATCACCGGCGCTGCGTTGATGTTTGCCGCTTCGATCTGGCGCGAGAGTTCGGAGTAGAAGGGCTCTGCACGCTCGTTCCTGACGTTTTGCAGCACCTTGCTGCCCAACGCCTGTTGCTGGGCCATCTTGATCCCGCGCTTGTGCCAGAACGCCTGCGTCGCGTGGAAGTTGGCATCCTGCGGGTTCATGATGGCCTCGGCCACGCGCAAGACCTCTGAGAGCGCCGTGTCGCTGGCCGCGCTCAGGCCAAGGAACTCGCGCACCGCCTGGACGAAGCGCGTCCACATCGAACCGCCCTGGTACGGGATCGACTCCAGATACTGCTGGGCCTCGCTGCTGGACAGCGCCCATGCCACCACCTCATCCATGTTGCGGAAGGCGTTGTTGGCGCTGGCGCGCATGTCCTTTTCAAACTCGGTCAACTCAACTGACCCGGCATCGGCTTGCCTGAACCGGTCGTTGATGTGGCGCTCGATTGCGCTTGATACCGCCTTCAGGTCGGCCACAGACTTGGCGTGAACCGAGTTTTTCACCGATGCGCCGTGCAGGATCGCGCCCGTGGTCGCCGCGTGAACCATCTCATGCAGCAGGGTTTCGTAATCCGTGCCGACCTTGCTGGTCACGTCCGCGCCATTGAGCCAAACCACAATGTCACGGCCCTTGTCGTCAAACCCGGTCTCCGTGTAGCCACGACTGTTGATCAGGCCCGCTGGAACCATGTCGCCCCGGTGCGCTATCTTCAGGTCCAGCGTCACGCCGGCCGATTGCAAGGCCAGCAGTTTCTGAACCACTCGCTTGGCAATCTCGCGCTGAGCCGGTGATCCTGTGGACGCGACAAACTGCGCGGCCTGAATCAGGCTCTTGCCTTCAATGCCGGACTGGACAGCTTGCGTTTCGTAGGATGGTGCGTCCTGGCCTCTGCGCTGGGCGTACACCGGCCCATTAGCCACGCCAAGGCCAGTTTCTGCCGCCGATCTCCCGGTCTTGACGTTGATCGAAGCTCGACTGAAGGCGGGGGCCTGACTTGCAATCCAGTCTGCGGCCTCTTGGCGGGTGGAAAATGGTCTGTTGGGCTGGTTGTAGAACCTGCCGCCGCCAACCGTTGTCACAACAAAGCCATCGGTGAAGTTTGGCTCGGTTAGGAAGTTATTCTTGAACTCTTGGGCCGACAGGATCAGCGCATTGTCTGCGCTGGCCATCGGTAGATCGCCATCCATGGAGGCCGGGGCTGGAACATGGTCAACCGCCAGAAGGGAGATGACCTGGTTCAACCGTTCCGTCTTTTCGGCAAGTTCCTGCGCACCAGCGAACGGTCGCGCGGCCTTCTCGCGCAGGTCCGGGATTTCCTTCTCTGCCTTTGCCGCGTCTTCCAGCGCCCTGCGCGCCAAGTACCTGAATTGCTCGGGGTGAACGCTGTTGTCCAGGTCACTCAGCGGGGTTGTCAGGCTGCTGGTCACAAACTTGGCATCGTTCGACGATTGCGGCCGTGATGAGCGCGCGCCCACCGTCCTACCGTTTGCATCCACCAGGGCAAGCTCAACCTGCGCGCTGCCATATCTGTTCTTTTCCAGCGACGCCTCGAAGGTGAAGCCACGCAGTTTGCCGGTGGCGATCACCTTGGACCCGCTGCCATCCTCCATGCCGGCCAGGGCGTCGCTCGCAGCCTTGGCGATTTCTCGGGCGAACGCCGTGCGGCCGATGTACTGAACGCCGGCAATCTCGCCAAGGAACGGGGCGCTGTCTCCCAGTGCATCCGACACCGCCTCCAGCGCGCCGTTCAGGCTGGTCAGCCGGCGCTCGCCGACCTTGATCGAAATCTTGCCGTTCGGATCACCGGCCTGCTGGAGCTCGACGGCCTCTTGCACCGCCTTTGCTGCTTCGCTGTAGGTCTTGAAGACTGCGCCTTCGACCGTGACCGATCGCGCCGCCATGTTGGCATCCAGCTCGCGCTGGCCGGCTTCGGCCTCATCAGCCCGGCGCTTCATGGATTCATGCTGCTCGGGTGCGCGCCGGATGGCGCGCTCGGCATCATCCAGCCGGCCCTTGAATCCCCACATTTTGCGCTGGTGCTGGCGCTTCAGCAGCTCCAGCTTGTCAATGTCGCTGGTCAGCTTCACGCGCTCCATCAGCAAGGGATTGCCGGATGCCAGGGCAGCCATTTCCGCCATGCTGACGGAATCCTCGTCCTCGAAGTCCATCGAGAACGACCCGTCGTAGTTGCGGATGGCGTTGATGGTCTTCAGCTTGGTCGCGTTCAGGCTCCACATTTTTGCGTCGATGGTGCGCTCGGTGGCGTAGGCCAGAATCTCGACCTCGAAGTCGGGGCGGAACTTCGGATTGGGCGCACCATCAATGCGCGGTGTGGCGAACAGGTTGCCCTGTCGGATGATCCGGCCCTCGCGCTGCTCGATGTCCGAAGGCTTCCACGTCACGTCGGCATGGTGCAGGCCAACAAGTCGCTTCTGCACGTTGGTCCCGGCGCCCATGCGCGGTGTGGATCCAATCAGGATGCGAACCTCGCCCGCGTTCACGGCATCGAATAGGGCCTGCTTCTGGGCATCGTTGTTGGCTTCCTGAATGAACCGGATTTCGTTGGCCGGGATCCCGGCGGCAATCAGGTTGTCCTTGATCTGCTGGTAGGCATTCCACCCGCCAGCCTGGGCGGCGCGAAGCTCTTCAATCTCGTTGGGGTCGAACTTTTCCAGGCTGTCTGCCACCTTCTGCAGCGCATCTTCGTCGTCGGCGGCCAGGGCCTTGTTGCGCTCTGCAATCAGGGCGTCGTATTCCTTGATGATCTTGTCGTCGCCTTGGGCCTTCGGCACAGAACGGTCCAGGAAGATCAACTGCGTACCCTTCTCAGCGTCCCACTTCTTGTAGATGCGCGCAGCTTCATCGGCAATCTTCTCCAGCTTGCCGCCCTTTTCCTTGCTGTCGTGCCCGCGCACCGCGGCGCGCACGTCCAGCGACAGCTTGCGCGCCCGATCCATCAGGCGCAGGCGTTCCTTGTTGCGCTCGTATGGGTCGCTGATGTAAGGCAGGGAGTCGAAGTCCTGAATGGTCTGGTTCAGCAGGGAAATCTGGGCGTCCGTCGGCTGCACAACAACCGACCGGCGATCGCCGCCCATGACATCGGGGATCGGGAATTTCTCGCCGTTGTTGTCCTCGGCGTAGGCCTTCCTGATGTCGTCATTGCTCACGGAATCCGTGAAGCTGTAGTACAGATCCATCAGTGAACGCATGTTCGACCAGCTGCGGCCCAGCCGGTTGACCTCTTTCAGCCGGACGGTTTCAGTCGGCTCCCAGCCGGGGTCCGTGCTCACGAACTGCGCACGCCAGGCGTCGAAGTGCTCCAGGCCAAGCTCCTTCAGTTCATCGGCCGCCAAGTAGCGCATCATGTTGAACATTTCGACGGCGCTGTTAGAGATTGGCGTGCCCGTCATGAACGTGACGGTGCCGGACGGCGACTCGCGCAGTACGCGGACCTTGGAATACAGGTCGAAGGCCTTCTGTGATCCGGACGGGTTACCCATGCCCTTCACGTTGGTCAAGCGGGTGCTGTAGAACAGGTTCTTGAACTCGTGAGCCTCGTCAACGGTCAGGTCGTCAATGCCCATCTGCTCGAACGTCAGCAGCCGGTCCTTCTTGCCCCGGCCCTTGATCCCGGCCATGCGCGCGGTCAGCTTGTCGCGCAGGCGTTCGGCCTGCTTGACGTTGAACGGCTTGCGGCCCTTGCCGGTGTCCTGCTCGCCCGCCTCGTCCCATGCGTCCGCGATGGCCTGCTCGGCAATCTCAATCTCTCTTTCGAGATACCGCTCTTCAGTTTCCGGGGCAATGCCGATAAATCCGAAGGAAGAGTGCGGGATGATGACGACATCCCAATCGCCGCTGGCGATCTTGGCGAACAACTTGCGCCGGCGTTGCTTCTCGAAATCCTTCTGCCCGGCGGCCAGTACCTTCGCGCCCGGGTAAAGCCGGTACACGTCGGCCGTGAACTGCTCGACCATGTGGTTCGGCACGATGATGGCGGGCTTGCGAGACAGGCCCATCCGGCGGCGCTCCATGACCCGCGCAATGGCGGTGAAGGTCTTGCCGGCGCCAACGACGTGATCGATCAGCATGAACCGCTCGGAGATTCCGCGCCAGATCGTGTTCAACTGGTGGCGGCGCATCTTCAGGATGGCATCGGGCACCTTGCCCGGCAGCGTCAGGTGTGACCCGTCGTGCTGGCGGTTGACGCGCGTGTTGAACCGCTCATTGAACAGGTCAACCAGGGTGCGGCGCCGATCGGAGTCCATGAACACCCAGTCGGTGAACTCGTTTCGGATCTGCTTTGCCTTGATGAGGGCCAGCGCGGTGCGCTCTTCGTCGAAGACCTCTTTGCCATCTTCGTTTGTCTTGGTGATCCGGATCGAACGGCTGTTGAGGATTTCGGAAACCATGTCCGCAATGCGGATGCCGTCGGCGCCAAACTCGTCCACCTTTTCCGCCGTCGCGCTTCCACTCGGCATCACGGCATAGCTATTGGTCGCTGGCGAGAACGACACGCGCGCCGGCGTGCCGGTGACATGCAGCAGGAAGTCTTCGTAGATTTTGGGCGGTACAAAGGTAGAACCCAGCAGCACGGTGACGTTCTCCGCGCCCCACGGCTCGGGCTGCACCGCCTCCAGTTCTGCGATGTTCTTCTCAAGGCGGGCGGCCTGGGCGGCGTGCAGCTTCTTCTTGACCTGGCCTGTCAGGTAGTCATTGCGCGTGACCCACTGGCCAAGCTCGGGATCCTTGAAGATCAGCGGCTTCTCAGCCCGATCGAACATTTCGGCGGTGACTTCTTCCTCGGTCTTGCCAAGCAGCGCGGCCATGCGCGCCAGATCCACCCGGCCGGTTTCTGACAGGGAGATTGACAGGGCATCGGCCGGCGTGGCGGCCTTGGTCGGCGGCTCGTACCGCGGAATCACGCGCTCGGCCAGGATAGGCGCCGGTGTTGCCGACTCGGGGCGGGCCTTCTCGCCCAGCTTCTGAGCCTGCATCGGGGTGATCGCCTTGCGGTATTCAAGCTCCAGGGCTTGAACCAGCGCGCCGTCTGGCATGTTGGCCACCAAGGAGGAATTGTCCTGCCGGCTGATCGGGCCATGGCTTTCAACGAAGTCGTTGTAGGCCTTGGCCAGCAGCGCGCGGTTCCCTTCCATTTCGGCGGTGGGCGCGTCCTCGGTTTCAAGGTTGATCTGCGCAACCATCAGATCGCGCAGGCCCACCAGCTTGACAAGGCGCTCGTACCGCTTCGGGCCCAGCAGCAGACCCTTTGGAATATCCGCCGTGCTGGCGAACACGTTGCGCTCGTAGACGTTCAGCTTGGTGGCCTTGCCGTTCTTCACCAACTTCACCTTGTTGCCAGCCTCATCCAGCTTGGCGGTGATGGTGTACCAATTCCCATTGGCGTCCTGGTACAGACTCTCCGACCACGGTGATTCTGGCGTCAGCAGCCGCTTCGCAAGCTCGTACTCCCCTTCCGGGGTTTCGCGCTCGACAACCTGCTCCAACGTGCCATCCTTGGTGACGACGATCGAGCCCGCTTCCTGGCCGGACAGCGAGATTCGCAGGCCGTCGCTCATGGCCTTGTGCCGCTCCAGCGATGCAGCGATCGCGCTGCGGTCACTCTGCATGATGTTCTCTGGCAGCCGCGAAATGGCCTCGGCCAGAAGCCCGGACAGGTCGGCATCGTGCGGGCGAACCGTGATGTCGTTCTTGAACTGCATCTTCCCGGACCGCTCCAGCGTGCCCAAAATCATTTCCGGGTGCTCGATGAACCAGTTATTGACGGTCATCGGGTCGCCGCCCAGCGGGTCGCTCATCTTCCCGACCTCGACCCAGCTTGGCACCTTGGCAGCCAGCGCGGCGTGTGCAGCCCTGTCTTCGGCGTTCTTCTGGGGCGTCGCATTCTTGTCGGCCTTGAACGGGTTCGCTGCGGCGTCAAAGGCGCGCACCATTTCAGAGGATTCCGAATCGGACAGCTTCTGCAGGATCACGATGTCGGTCACGACCGACGTGCGCGCGTTTTCCTTGAAAGCCGTGTCCGGCAGCCGGATGGCGGCCACCAGCTTTGCCTTCTTGGCCAGCATGGTGCGCGTGGTCTTGTCCATGGCGTCCAGCAGGTAGCGGGACACCACATTCATTTGCACGCCACCCGGCTTGAGCGAGTCGATGCCGGCCAGGAAGAACTGGTTATGGATCGACACCCGGTTGAATTCAGGCTTGAACTGGAAGCGCAACGACTGGTCGCCAAACGGCGGGTTGCCGATGTTCAGGTCGAAAGCCTTGTCGGGCAGCGGAACATTCTGAAGACCGGCGTTCAGCACAGTCTCCTGTGGGTACAGTTGCTCGGCAATGCGCGAGGTCAGGCTGTCGTACTCGATGCCAATGAACCTGGTGGATCCGGCCATGTCCTGCGGGATCAGGCCAAGGAAGTTGCCGGAACCCATGGAGGATTCAAGCGCCATGCCGCCCTTGAATCCCATGCGCCGCGCCGCGTCCCACATGCCGGACACGATGGTTTCCGACGTGTAGTGCGAGTCCAGCGTGGAACGGCGGGCCAGGTCGTACTCCTTCTTGGTCAGAAGTTCGGCCAGTTCGGCACCGCGCGCCTTCCACTCATCTTTCCACTGCTTGCTTTCGGGCGCCGGGAATGCGTTGGCCAGGCCACCCCATCCGACATAGCGGGCAAGGATGCTCTGCTCGGCGCTGGTCGCGCGCCGGCCCTCGGCCTCGATCGCCTTGAGGGTTCGGATGGCTGCGATGTTGTCGCGGAACTTCTCGTTCTCGCCGCCCTTGCCAAGACGTAGCTCGGGCGTGATGCGGAAGTTGACCGCCTGAATGTTGTTGGCGGATACCGGCTCGGTCGGCTGGTTGAATAGGTCCGCAGGATCTACAGATTCGGGGCCACGTTCGCCTGGTAGTCCGATTCCATCTGCGCCAGTTCCTGACGCTCCCAGTCCGCCTCGTTTGCCCCGTTTTCTGGGGGTAGGAGCACGAACTGACGTAGAGCCACTTCCTCCGCTTCGTGGGCCTGATACCCCTGGCTCATCAATTCCTGAATCATTTTGCTTGCTGCCAGCGCCGCGCCCTGAACGGCCTCCTCGAACGCGCCCTCCTTCTTGAGTTCCGCCGTTCTTTGCGGGAGCCACGTTTTCCAGTGCTTGCGAGCCTTGCTCGCCAGGGATAGACGGTCCATTTTGCGGTTCCTTTCCGCCAGTATCTGCCGAATTTCCGGCATTTTCAAGTGCCCCATCGGCCGGCGCTGGATTCCGTTCGGCATCCGTCATGGCGGTGTGCGACAGGATTTCTGCCTTGTCCTCGATGCCGATCACCGCGCGCTTCGTGTCTGTGCCGGGCTTTCCGCCTGACATGGCGATGTAGGCGCCCTGCAGGTGGTCAAGGGTCAGGGCATCGGCCACATCAGCGCCAAGCGCAGCGGAAATCTTGTCCAGCGCGAACTTGGCGGCATCCTTGAACTTGGCATAGCCAAGGCGGAACGCGGCGTCCAGTACGCGCGTCAGCACCGGCAGCAGCTTCTGCTCCTGCTCTGGGGTGATGTAGGCCTTGAATGGCTTGCTGAATATGTCGCCAAGGTCGGCCAGGGCGTTGTTCAGGTCGGCCTGGGCGCGCAGTTCGGCGGAGCTGGGTTGCTTTGGTGCGGCCGGCGCTTTGGCTGGCTTGTCCGCATACGATGGCTTACCTGCGGCGCGCTCGGCGTCGGTAAGGCCATCCTTGCCCAGCTTGTTGATGATGACCCGTGGGCCCTTGGTTTCCTGCTTCTGGATCCTGATCGACTCGTCGCGCAGCGCGGCGGCCCATCCGATCGCCTGTTGCTCTGTGAGGCGCGGGCCACTCTCTGCGCTGCCCATTCTGGCCTGAAAACCTGTCCCGGTCGGCTCGACCGTAACCCGCATGTTGGAATCGGACAGGGTGAAGCTGCCGTTTCCGGTCGGGGTCTTGGTGAAGCCCATCAGATCCATGTCAGCGTCCACTGTCTCGCCGCCCAGCGTGTCGATGACCTCATCAACCACTTCGGAGAATGGCGCGTGCCCATCGCTCATGAATCGCTGAGAGGCCGTTTCCAGAATCGGGATGATGCTCACGACGGTCTGGTCTTTGCGAAGCTGCTCGATCACCGCCTTGACCTGGGCGCGGGCGCCGTGGGAGCGCGGCGTCATGACGGCTGGCATGACATCCACCAGCTTGGACAGGCGATCGGCCGCGGCGCGCTCGGCTGGGCCATTGATGCGCGTACCGGGGGCGGGCTCTTTGTCCTGCTTCTTTGCAGCGTCCACCAACTTCTTCACGTCGTCGGCGCGAGTCTGCGCAGTCAGCCCATCCTCGTAGGCCCGCGTTTCGGCGTCCAGTTCGTCGTTCTGGCCAAGCATCGCCCGAATGGCGTCATTTGCCGCAGGGAACAGGTCGGCGTGCTTCTCGAACTCGCTGGCCTTTCCAGTCTCGATCGCCTTGATGGCCGCGTCTTCGGCGTCAAACACGCTCGTCCGCATCTGGCGCAGGGTTGCTTCGGCCGCCTTGGTCTTGGTCTGCGCCGCTGCCTTCCGCTCCAGATTCAAGCCGGGGCCTGATTCCTCTCCGCGCAGTCGCATGACGCGCCTCTTTTGCTTCTCCATCTGATCCTGGATCGCCGCGCCAATCGCCTCGGGAACCTTTACCACAGCTTCCGGCTTCGTTCCAGGTTGCTCCACGCTTGCAGTGTCGACCTCTTCAGCCATCAGCCGCTCGGTCCATCGAGCCTGATATTCAGTCGTGATTCCGCGCTTTTTCAGGATGCGTGCAATGGTGTTGGCCTTTGGCTCGTCGCCCGCATACTTGAATGCGCGATTCAGTTCCTCGGCAACGTCGAGGTTGTCGTCTACCGCCTTGAGGATGTCGGGGAAGTCCTGTTTTGCGATTTCCATGCGGATCGCATCGCGCTGGGCGCGGGTGTTCGCGTTCTGAACTGCCCCTTGGCGCTCCAGTTTGGCATTCAACTCGGCCAACTGTTCGCCAAGTCCCTTGGTTGTGGCCACATCATTCGGAAGCGCCTTGGAACCTGACTCCTTCGCCGCCTGGGCGGCCGTGTCCCATCCGTTGATCCAGTCCCGCTTCTTGGCCACGCTGGTCAGGTAGCTAGGCGGTACGCGCGGCTTCCCGGCTGCAAAGTCCGCCCGGCCGGCGGCGTGCGCTTGGGCGCCATCCTTGCTCGGGCCCTTGATCTTGACGGCCGGCGCTACTGGCGCCTGGGCTACTGGCTGGATGGCTGCGGCTGCTGGCGCTTCCTGTCGTTGCGCTTCTGCTTGCTGGGTTTCAGGGGTTTGAGTGCCACTTGCGTCCTCCTTGGTGTTGGGTTTTGGTTTCAGCTTGGATGTCAGCGCGCGGCGGTTGATTTCCTTGGTGATCTTGGCCGTGCGCTTGTGGTCCGGTCCGTAGTGGTCGCGCGCGGCGGCCAGCTCGTCGTCGGTCATGTCCGGGATCTGCTTGGCAACGATGTCCGCCATCGTCTTGCCGGCTGCCTGCTCGTTGGTCGATTGCCCAGCTTGCGCGCCTTGGCGAGCTTTATCGCGCGTTACCGCATCAGTCTGCGGCGCTCCTTGCGCGCTCGGCGCTTGGCTTGCTTGCGCTCCCAGTTCCTGAGATTTGGGCACATTGGTTGCGGTTCCTTGGGGTTGATTACCGGTAATTGACCGGTAATTGACCGGCTCGACGTTTTGTGTTACCCCAGCGGCTTGAACGTCGGTTGGTTCGGCGGCTGGCGGCTCAACCCAATATCCAGATACCGTCGCCCTGGCTGCTGCTTCAATGGCAACCGCATCAGCCGGAATCCCTCCTACCGTTGCCCCTTTATTTGTGAGTCGCGGATCGTTTGCGAGTGCTTTTGCTCTGCGCATCAACTCCTGCTCACCGACGATCTCTTTCGCCTGAGCGATTCTGGATACGGTATTGTCTGAACCTACTGCACCCTGAAGTGATCCTGCACCAGATCCGGCGGTGGTTTGGTCATTGTTTCCCGCCGGAATCTGTGGTTTGGTAGTATCATTCCCGGATGACGAACCAGGTCCAACACCCTGAACCGCCACCGGTGTTTGCGCCGACTGAGCACCAGATTGCTGTGTATCAGGAGCGGGTTCGGCTGTATTCTGTTGACGTTGATCGCTTCCGGGAGAAGGTTGCGCGGGCATCTGAGGCGCTTGCCCAATACCAGTCGAAGCCGGACCAGAAGCAGTAGATCCATCGTTCGCCGGCCCTTTCCACCGTGCAACAAAGCCATCGTCAACCTGAGCGATGCTCCACTCATCGCCCATCATGCGGGCGCGACGTGCCGCGGCAAACCGGGTCTTGAACGGCGCTCCAATGCCGTTGAGGATGTCGCCGTCCTGGGTGCCCTTGAACTGCTGGCCGCCGTCGTTGACTTCCTTGTTGCCGAACAGAATGGACTTGCGCTCGTCGGCCGACAGCGCCAGAAACTCGGTCGGCGCCGGCCGGTCGAATGCGTCCTCGTAGGCGCGCCGGTCGGCTTCGCTGGCGTTGTCGAACGGTATGGCAGTCTCGGCTTGCCTGGTGCGCTCGGCATCGTTGGCCAGCATCGCCTCTTGGAGCGGCTTGTTTCCTTCGGATGCGCGCTGCAACAGTGTGGCGCCGTCGTATGCGCCAATCGAAGCGCCAAGCGGCTGGTGCGCGCCAGTGTCAACTGCCATCGCAGCCGCTGCCGACAATGATCCAGCGGCAGGATCTATGCCCATCGCTTCGGACGGCTTGCGCTTACGGATGGCGTCCATGAATCCGTTGCCATCACCACCGATTCCACCGATCGGGGAACGCATGAGGCTCGCCGGATCGGTGCCGGTGATGCTTGCCCCAATCTGCTGAGCATCGCCTTGCACTTGCTTGGGATCGCCTGGTTCCTGCTGTGCATCGGCTATGGCTTTCTTGGCATTGACAGCACCACTCAACTCCTTGAGCTGATCATCAATGCCGCCAGCCTTCGGTGTCCCGGCCAGCTTGTTGACAGCGCCTGACGCAAGGCCCATGGCCGCGCCCTGTCCGAACCCAAGCAAGCCCTCATCGATCACTTCGAGCGGCTCGACTGTCCCGTAGGCCAGCTTTTGCCCTGCGGCTTCTGACAGCGCCTCTCCGCCCATCTCTCCAGCGACCACGCCAGCACCGCGCAGCGCCTTGCTTCCAATGGTGTTCTGCGCCGCTTGCCGCGCTTCCAGCAAGGCAAGTTGCTTTGCCCCATCGGCAGCCGACATACTGCCAGCCTTCACCGCCTTGTACGTCGCTGCAACTTCATTCGACAACATGCGACGGCCGGCGCCTGACAGGCCCATGGTCAGCACATTCAAAACAGCATCCGTCCCTGCCGTGCCAACGCCCTTCAAAGCGGCTGCTTGGTCGATGTCGGCTTGGTTCGATTGGTACACCCCAGCAAGTCCGGCTGCGTCCGCTTGATTGACGCCAGACTCTGCGGCCTTTTTCTGAACCTGCTCCTGGATCGACGATCCTTTTTCAGTCAGATAGGCGCCAGCAGTTCCACCCAAAATGCCGCCGATCACGGCTCCGGCAGCCGTACCGATACCGGGAGCGACCGCAGTGCCCAATGCAGCGCCGGCCTTCGCCCCAGCGGCGCCACCGGCGAGCCCTGGCAGGCTGTTCGGAACCTGCTCCGCAATCGACTTGACGGTTTCAACGGGCTCGGTGATGAATTGCCCCGCACGCTTGAATCCGAGGGCGCCCCAAGCCTTGACGGAATCCGCCGCGCCTTCTGCGTTGCTTGCAGCCTCTTGGTAGGGCTTGATCTCTTGCTGCATCCGCTGCGCGGCAGCGGATTGCCTCGGCGCTGCTGCGTTCTGATCCGCAAGGATTTGTCCGACCTGATTCGGATCGTCTGTCAGCGCCGTCCTGGTGGCGCCGATCATGCGCTTGAAACCATAGGCCGCGCGATCAGTCAGCGATGGGTCTTTTGGCTTTTCGTTGGGCTTTGTGTCGAACTCTGAGAGGTCAAGCTGCGGCAATCCGCCGAACTCAGAAAGATCCAGCTTTTTGTTCTCGGTCATTTACTTGATCTCTGTTACTTTGCCGTCTTTGATAGTCACCGACTTGTTGCCAACTTGGTAGGTGCCGCTGGCCTGCTTCGTCGGTGCGCCGACGACAAGCCCAGCAGGAAGCGCCTGCTGCTGCCCACCACCAAGATCAATCCGCCTGCCATCCGCGCCGAACGCGGCTTGTCCGCCCCTCATCACCTGTTTGGTTTCAGGGTCAATGGTGTCCGGCAACTGAACAACTGTCAGTCGCTCTGCCGCATCCGGTCGCGGGAACTTGCCTGTGAGCGTCTGATAGTTGTCCAGCAGCACGGAACGCTTCTTGTCATCCTTCTCCGTCATGATCTGATTTCGCAGCGTCTGCAACTGCTTCGCCGCATCCGACTCGAATCCCAGTTTCACGCCTTCCTGATTCACGCGCTGCTGGGCGATGTTGTTCACGATGTCGGCGCGGTAGTTCGCAGCGTTCTCGCGGGCCTGGGTGCGGTCCATGAACGCGGCATCACGGTTCTGCGACTCGATGGCCGGGTTCTTGCCTTCCTTGAGCGCCTTGTCGGCCTCAAGCCCGGCCCGGTAGGCCATCATCTCCTTACCGTTCGGCGCGGCGGTGATGCTCGAAGCGGACACTTCGAGGTTGCGCAAGTCGTTGCGCGCCTGCCAGTCGTTCCCGGAATGGCGGATCTGCGCCGGGATGAACCCCGCTGCGGGCTGCGGAAGCTGAATGACGGCGCCGGTCGGCTGCTGGGCTTGAACCGGCGCATCCGATGCTGGCGACAGAGGCGATCCATCCGGAGCGGTGTTGGTCTGTGCTTCAACGGGCGGCAACCGATCCGGGTTCACCGGCCTCTGGGCGTCAGTCACATTAGGCTTGCTGACAGGCGCATTCGCCGGCTTGTCTGACGCGGCGTTCAGCAGCGCAACGCCGCCAACGGCCGGAACTCCATAGGCGATAGCCGTCTGCGCAATGGGCGATGCGAGCACCTTCGGCGCGGCAGCTGCCAGCTTCGCGGCTCCGGATGCAACCGGGGCGACAGGAGCAAGCGCTTGCGCCGTGTTTACCACGTTGCGCGTGAACTCGTTGCCAGTCACCGGGACGCCAGTTCCTCCAGTCCACCCGTCCGGCGCGCTGTCAGGAATCTGAGCGATGAGCTTCTTGCGTTCATCCTCCACCAGTCCGCCGCTGGCAAATCCTCTGGCTGCGAACGGGCGGACAGACTGCATGGCGCGCTGATTGCCAGATGGCGTGTGGGTCGCGTTTTTCAGCTGATCCAGCTTCTTGACGCCGATGGCGCGAACCGTGTCGGCTGGAAGCACGTATTCGCCGTCAGACAACAGCGCCGGGATGGAATCCGAAGTCTCGGTGCCAGGGCCTTGAACATGGCCCCCGCGTTTGAATCCGAGTTTCGGCTTGGTTGCTTGAGCCATTTGGCAGACCTTTCGAGCTGAACTCGATCCAGTCTGCCATCGCGCGCGTGAACCTCAAACCTCTACCGGGGTGGTTTACTCGGTCATGCCAAGCGGCTGGTTGATGGTCTTGTTGGAGTAGGTGTATGAAACGCCCGTATTGCCCTTGTACCCAATATCAGCACTCACGCGCGCCATGGAATAGGCCGACCCCGCAAGCTGTGCATAGACCTGGGCACCGACCTTTGCTGCGTCGGCGCGAACACTGGCCGCGTGCATGGCCGCATCGCCATTGATCTTGGCGGCTTGCAGGGCCAGGTTCTGTCCAGCCTCGTAATCCTTGAGCTGAACTTCCCATTGCTTGATGGCTGAGCCGTACTGAGCAACGCCAAGCTCCCCCTCGACCTTGTACTGCGTCAGCAACTGCTCGTTCTTCTGAAGCAGGCCCTGCATCTTGTATTTCTCGACCTCCAGCTTGGCCTTGTACCCGTCCCACTCCAGCGCCTTCGATCGCACCAGTGCGTCATTGCTGGCGATGCTGGCTTTTGCCGCCTCGATCTGGACGTTGGATTCGGTCGCAAACACATCGGCCTTGACCTTGTAGACCTGAACCTTGGACACTTCGGCTTCGATCCCGGCCTTGTACGCCTCGACCTTGGCCGTTTCGGCGTTGACCGTGGCCACGAATGCCTTGATCTGCTCGCCGGCTGCACTGATTTTCAGGCCCTCGATTTCCACCAGCGTCTTGGCGGCGCCAACCTCGGCCTTGAAAATCTCCACCTGGGTCATGCTGGCTTCGATCTGCGCCTTGTACTGCTCGATCAACGCCCGGTTTATGTCGGCCTTGGCCTGCTCAGCCGCAATCAGCGACTTGAAGACATCTACCTTCGCCATCTCGGCGCTGATGATGGTCTTGTAGGCCTCCGAATAGACCTGGTACGCCGACAGCAGCGCCTTGTACTGCTCAATCTGGCCGTTGTAGATGGCGATGGCGTTCTGCGCCTGCTCCTTCGCAGCCTCGAACGTCAGCCGCTCAAGCTGGTAGCTGTAATCGATCAGCTTAGCTTCGAGCGCAATGCCCTGCTCGACGGCTTGCTTCAGGTTCTCCTGCTCCAGGTCTGCCTGCTTGATGGCAATGTCGCGGCTCAGGCCGGCGAGCTTGTCGTAGTAGCCCTGCTGCGCGGCGCGAATCTGGTCCGCCACCACGCCGGCCGGCAAGGAAAAACCCAGCGCCTCGGATGTGCGCTGAATGTCCGCCTCGTTGCCCAATGCGATCTTGGTTTCGCGGTCGCGCGCCCGGTCCCAGATGGCCTGCTCCACTGCCGGATCAAGCCCGGTGCCGCCGCCAAGCCTGGTCGTGATGACCTGTTGCAGCGCAGTCAGCAGTGCCGAAGCGTACTCAGGGCCGACAGAGTAGCTGTAGGGCGTCGGCTCGACCAGTGAAAGCGTCGGGATGTTGTCGAACTTGGTCAGCCAGTCCTCATGCAGGTCCACGCCGGCAAAAGTCGGGATGCTCAGCGAAAGCAGCGTCGGCGTGTCTGGCATCGTCACCGTTGGCGCCGAAGGCATGGCCACGGCACCAACAGCGGGGATCGTCGGCGTCGTTCCGATGTCCAGCGTCGGAGCGGTCGGAAAGCTGGATGCCGGGGCCGATTCGCCGAAGGTCATTGGGGAGATAACCACCGGGTCGATGGTAAGTTCTCCCGGATCCGGCGTCGGAGCCGTGTAACCCACGTCATCCAGCGTCACACTGCTTGGGGGCGCGACTGCTGCCGGGGCATCGACTCCAGCCCACGTAACGTTGATGGTCGGTACGGTGTATGCAGCCGCTGTATTCAGCGTGGAAAGGAACGATGCAACCTGCGTCTGCGCTGTGTTCGCGTAGCTCTGAGCCTGGGCAAACTGCCCGGTCACGAGGTTGCCAATGTTTGTTGCTGCCATGTCACACCTTCCTGTTCTTTGAGGGTTGCTCGGAAACTTCAATGCGGTCGATCTGGAAATCAGCGCCGTCCAGGTTGCTGTACCCGAACGCGAGGTAGTTTTCCCGGATGCCACGGCCAGGCTTTGCGCGCGACACGCCAGCCGGTCGAACCGGGAACTGGTACTCGTAGGACGTGGATGGCGTCACCACGGTCATGCCGCTGATGCCGCTGCCCGTCATGGCGAAGTGAACCAGATCGAGGAACTTCTTCTTGATTTCGCGCCAGATTGTCTTGCCGGTTGTGATCGACCCCACGATGGGCTGCCCGATGTCGTCGTCGCCGCCAAGCAGGAACAGCCCGGTCGCACTGCCTGCGTGCGTCGGTGTGATCGACTGGAAATCGAAGTTGTCGTACTCGGTCACAGCGCCGGTCTTGATGTTCATCACGATGGTCATGGTCATACCCTGTAGAGCTTGATCTGTCTGTCAACTGGTGCCGGCGGTGCTGCTGGCGTCGGCGGATACCCGGACACGACGCCTGGAATGTCATCCGACCACTGCACGATTACCCCATCCCGGACCTCGATGTGCCGATCCACTTCGAGCGCGGCCTTGATGACCGGGTGGTAGAACCACGGCGGGCGCGGATGTTCCTCGGTTCCTTCGATGTCGTCTTCGGTCGCGTTCACCTTCAACTGCCGCAGCATCCAGAATGCCTCGTAGAAGTCGGACAGCTTGAACGTGCGTGCGTAGAGTTGCCCAGTCACGAACTTCGTGTGCGGCGTGACGATGCCATCTTCTTCGTAGGAATACTCTACCCCGTCCTTGCTGATGACCTCCGTAGCGTCAGCGCCGATGATGTCCGGCCGAACGTCGGCGCAGCAGAGGTTTGGATTGACGCCCTGGTGCTTGGCGAAGTTGGCGAACATCATCATGAAATCCTCGTCAGGCACAGGCTCAGGCGGCGTCCGCACCTTCACGTCACGATCAATGTGAACGGTGTTCCAGTACCACGGGCTGACCATCGCGATGGTGATGACCTCGAAGATCGGGCGCGTGATGGTTTCCTCTGTCAGCAACAGTTCCGACACGCCCGATGCCGGAAATCCGGCATCGTCACCGCCCCAGCCACACTCGAACCAGATTTTCACGGTGTAGGTCGGGTCTGTGTCCTTGACCATGAACCCTTTGTAGACGCCGATGCTTTCCTTCCACTTGGCTCCAGCGCACGCTACCTCGCAGCGGATCGCAGCGTAGAACCTGCCCTTGTGGTCATAATCGATCACATACCGGCTCTTGAGGTTGTACCCGACCGTGTTGGCTGGGCGGTCGTTGGCCGGGTATTCGTATTTGACGCCTGGGTTTGGTGCTGGTCCGCCCAGGTAGCCGTGCGTGCCGTAGGCCAGGTAGTCTGCCCAATACTCATCCTTTACGTTCGCAGCGTCCATCCAGTCCAAGTAGTATTGGTGGGTTGGGTGGAACGGAAAATCCGAAGTGTTCTTAATCTCTTTGGTGATCCAGGTATAGGCCCAAGAAGCGTCGATGTAGTAGTAGGTGCCAATCTGTCCGAGGACGTTCTGGTACTCCTTGCCGTTCATGCGCCCTGTCGTCGTTCCCTCAACCAAGTTCAAGTCCTTCCACCCCAACTTGGCTGTGACCGTCGGCGCACCATCTACGTCGTACTGCGTGTCGTAGCGCGCTATGGCGGCGGAAAAAACCCGATAGTTCAGGGGCAGCGATTGCCAGAGTGGTATGCCGAAAAGCGTTTTTAGGTTCCAGTCGTAGTACCCCTTTGATGCCTCTCCACCGCGCCAGTAGATCGTGACCGGATAGTTCAACCGTCGCTCAATGTCGATGTAGCTGACGGCGTTGTGGATCGGAGCGATGATGATTTTTTCGTAGGTGGCAACGCCGGCCTCCTGGTTCTTGATCTGTCGGATGGCGTTGTCGGTGTTGGTGTGCGTCGCCACCGCCGAAATGTCGTTCCAGTTGTCCGGCCCGGCCCAGCCAACGGCATACGTCCGGCCGCTGCCGCCACCAAAGTACCCGCCTGGGAGCATGTGGAGCGTTGATTTGAACTTGAAGTAGCCGGCCGGGTCTTCGCCGATGGTGTTGTCAGCGATATTGACCGTCGTCACCGTCTGCTTGCCCCAGGGGGTCGTGATCTCGAAAGAGTTTCGCTCCAGCAGCGCATAGGTCTGCGCGGCAGTTCGGTGGATGCGTTCGTTCCAGAGGCGGAACAGCCAGATATTGTTTGTCGGCGAAATGACCGTGTACCGCATGGCCTGCAAGCACGCCTGCACGCCCTTCGCGTCTGAGTTTCCGGGCCAGTAATGCACGCTTTCCGGGTAGTCAGGGTGCTCGGGGACCAGAATCGGTGGTTGGTCGGCCATTGTGTACCGCACCACGCCGTCATCGTCCACAACCGTGTTCTTGACCAGATAGTGCGGCAGCCCGATGGTGAACTGATCCTCGTATTCCAGCAGGAACGGAACTGCCCGCGTACCGTCAACCTCCGGTGCGGATCTCAGTTTGTAGTCCCACAGCGACTGATTGCTGTAGTCGTGAACCTGCGGCAGGTTGAAATACTCGTTCGCGTCGATGTCCTTGCGAAACACCTGGTTGTCGTAGTTGACGGTGGTCACGTCTTGAATCTGCGGCGCAGTCGGCCCGAGCAGCCAGTGCAGGCCGTCGTTCAGGTCGCGTCGGTAGATCAATGTCGCCTGCCAGTTTGTCGCCACTGCAAAGCCGTGCGGCAACTCTGTCGCCTCGCTGGTTGATGGCGCCGGTTCGATCACAACCTCGTCGCGGTTCTGAAGCGACCAGATATGCACCTTGGTTCCGTCCGCCAGCACATAGCCCTCTGCATGAAATGGCGCGATGGACACCCGGCGTGCGGCGCGGAAAAGCCCGTAGGCCTGATCGACGCCAAACTGCTGGGCTCGCGTCAACTCCTGCCCGCCCACCACAGACACCGCCGTAGGAATGCGCCCGACATCGGGCGATCCGTCGAACTTGATGAACGTGGGGTCGAACAGGCTCATTGTGGAATGGCGATGTACTGCGGAATGCGGTCGATCATGCGGAAGGTGGCCGCAACCTCGGCCACGTCGGTTTGATACCGGCCCTCGGTCATGCGGACGAGGTTGCCTCCGTTGAACCCTGCGCAGATCACGCCATCGACGATGCAGATCATTGCGGAACCAGATTGCCCGGCGTGCTCGCCCTGGATCGACACGCCGGACCCAAGCACAACCGGGCCGAGCGCGACGCTGCGATACGTCAACTTGTCGAACTCGGACCCTGACAGGAACGCCAGGCTGGTTTCCGTCCCGACATACACGCCGTCATCGACCGGCTGAATCAGGGTGATGTTGTCCTCGAACTGCTTGAAGTCGCGCTTCACATCGAACAGTTCCCAGCCATTCGGCCGCGATGCGTAGAGCACCGGCCCGACTGCAACCAGCACGCGCGATCCGAAGAACGCCGATACCGTGCCAGCCGGCGCGGGCCTCATGAAGTCTGTCCTGCATGGCAACACCAGATCGTTGTTCTCGCCGGTGAAGCTGAATGCCCCATTCGTCGTGCTTCCGGCCAGGTAGGCGTGCTCGCCGTTGCTCAGATAGACATTGAGCTTGTGGCCATCCAGTTCCGGCAGGCCGGTCAGCACAATCCCGCCCTCGATCTGCACCGGAGCCGAATAGGCTGGTGCGCCTTCGAGCCCGTCGCTCAGGCGAACGTGCGTCAACTGCCAACGGTACTCGCCAGCGAACAGCCCGCCGCCGACTTGGGTAGCCGCACCGATTGACGATGGAATCGGCACACCCCACTTTGTCGCGGTCTGCCCATCTGTGATGCCGCAGATCAGTCCATTGCTAAACGTCGTGCGCCCGTCCGGCAGATCACAGTACCAGACCCGCGAGACCCCCAATGACGGGTACAGCGTCACTCGGTTGCCTCCATCCTCGTCCATAGAAATCAGATCGCCGCCGTCCACCGTGGCCAGCATGTAGCCCTTGGACTGGTGCAGGTTCTTGTGGCAGGTGTCCAGCAGCTCGGTGTAGCCTGCGCGGCGCCGCACTTCACCCTTCAACCCGATGTCCACGTTCACCGCCTGCGACAGTTCGGCGGCCCCGGTTTCAGGATCGTGTTCCAGCCGCTCGGTCGGAATCACGTTGTTGATGCCGGTGAAGTTCTTGAAGGTCAGCATTGGGTGGTCCTCTTGAGCAGCGGCGTGCCGTAACGGGTGATCGGCGGGATGGATGTCGCCGGGTACGTGCGCCGCGACGATGGCGTGCCGACCTGAGTTGACACAGGCCACTCGCCAACGTGATAGTTGAACCGCTGCCAGGCGCGCGGCGTGCCGTATTTGGTGGCCCGGAATCCGTAGGCCACGTACCAGTTGCTGCGGATCGTGCTGTGCGTGCCGTATCGAGTTCTCGGTGCAGAATCGGCCGCGTGCTGCGTCCGGCGCGACTGCGGCGTGCCGATGGTGGTTGCCTTGAAGCCTTGTGCGCGCTGCGTCTGCAGCACCTGTGGCGCGCCGTACTGTGTCACCGGCCCGATGCTCGGAACGTGGAACGTCATGATCGCCCTGGGCGTGCCTACCGCTGTGCTGCTGAACCCGGTCGCTTCTCCTGACTGGCTCCAGCTTGCAACCGGCGTGCCGTACTTGGTCAGCCTGAAGCCCTGCGCACGGCAGATGATGTCTCGCCCACCTGGCGCGTACCGCCACGAAACCGGCGTACCGTACTGCGTCAGCATGAACCCCTCGGCCACACAGACCTGATGCGTCGGCGTGGTCGGGGTGCCGTACTTGGTGACGACGCCCAGCGAAGCGGCGTGCCAAACCTGCTTGCCCGTCGGGGTGCCGACCTGAGTTGAAGCCGGCCAGGGCGCCTGGTGGTACGGGAACAGCCGCGGCTCGCCGTACTGCGTGGACTGAAAGCCTGCCGCGCGGTATAGGAATGAGCCATCCGGCGTGCCGTACTGTGTCGCAAGGAATCCCTCGGCGTATTGCGTCCGATGGGCCTGCGGCGTTCCGTACTGTGTGGCGAGAAAGCCTTCTGGGTAGCCGAACTGGTCCCAAATAGCGGTTGGTGTGCCGTACTGCGTGGACTGAAAGCCCTCGGCCTCAAAGACCGAGCCCTGGATGGGCAGCGCCCCAATCGGAACCGACGAAAGCGGGGCGAAGCCGAGCATGGGTTATCCAGTGGCGGTAACCAGGAAGGCGGAAAACAGCGTCTCTCCGGTGCCCCCTCCAAACGTCAGGGTCCCAGTACCTGACACGACGCCGAATACCTCAAGGTAGTCTGTGGTCCCGTTCATAGAGACAAGCGCCTGCCCGCCAAGGGAGGCAATTGTTGGCGCGCAGTTCGCATAATTGGACTGAGCCAGAACCGCGCCGTTTTTGTAGAGGTTTGGCGTATAGGTGTTGGCCGTCATCGCGCCAGTGCTTTTGAATGTGACCAGCCATGACACGCTGTAGACGCCGGGCACTGTCGGGGTAAACCTGCGGTTGGTGGTACTGTCAAAGCAGCCGCCGATGTCAAAGCTTTCCGCGTTGAAGGCGACTTTTGTTGAGGCCCCGCTCGACACCGTTTGTGGGCTGTTAAGGTAGGCAGAAAATGCAGGTCCTTGGGCAACCGGCATTCGCGCCGCCGGCACCGTCGAAAACACCACCGGCGCCGCCGTGAAGTCGATCGTGCTGCCGGTGCTGGACGAGATCAACGACCGCGACAACGTAGTGGAGTTCACACGAGTTCCAAGAAATACCTCCCATTGCGTTCCGGCCTCGGCGCAGAACCAGCTTGTGTCTCCGTTGGCGGCAAGGCCATACGTCGCGTCCATCACGCCGACATACCCTGACACCGGGCCGGCCAGGGTCAGGTTTCCGGTTCCGGCCGTGCTGGTCGTTTCCTTGCAGCGGTCAATCAGCTTATGGGCCATGCCGACACCTTATTACAGACTGAAAATCTTGTTCGCGCCGCTGCTCCATGCCACCGTGATGTCGCCGCCGTTGGTCAGCAGCGGGAACCCACCGATGGTGTCGATGTAGAGCAACACCGGCGAGGTTGCCGGGTTCCCGGTGTCCTTCCAGATCACAACACCCTCGGTCGTGTCGCCAGCGGTAACGGCCGGGTATGTCACATCACCGCCATCGAGCACTCCGCCCGAAACGGACTTCGCCGTCAGCGTCTGATTCGTGCTCAGGACATAGGCACTGATGTCCGCGTAGAACTCGTCTGTCGCAATGTTCTGCGGGTATGTGTTTTTGATCAAAGACACCTTGATGGTGTCCGTGACGAAATCGATCTCGCCAGAGAGGATCTTCTCTTTGGCTTTGGTGTAGAGGATGTTTGCCATGGCGGCCTCCTGTTACCAGTGCGACTGGTTGTGTTGCGGCCGGTTGGCCTGGGTTTCTTTTCTGGTTTCTGCATCAGGCCGGCGGCCGAAGTACCGAATGAAGGCGGCCTCCGCGACCGCGGACTTGTCCTTGTCCACCGTTTCGCTGTCGGGCTTTGAAAATGCGCAGTGCAGCGCCCAGAAGACCAGGTACCGGTGGTGGATGGACTGAATCTCCGGCTCGTCGCCGTCATTGGCCATCGTCTCCAGTGGAAGTCGATAGCCCTCAACCGCCAACACGCCTGCAACATCGGGCGTCGGTACGATCCGAACTGTCTTGTCATCCTGGATCAATGCTTCAGGCTCGCCGGTGGACGAGCGCCAGCCCGGCCTTTCCCGGTCCAGCTGCACCCGGTCGGCGATGTAAAGATCGATTGGATCCCCGTCGGTCGGCGTGAACGTGGCCTTGGTGATCTCGAACAGCGCCTTGTGCGCCGTGTAGACCGCCGTGTTGGCTGTCACGTTGATCTGGCACACATCCGGGTCGCTGTCCTCGAAAATCAGCCTCGCGCGAACAGCTGCCTCGTCCTGGGCCTCATTGAGCCAGGCCGCCACTTCTTCGCCAGAGAACAGATACGGGACGATCGTGTCGTCCGCATCCGTCCTGAATCGCGCTGACAGCTCTTCCAGGTTCACTGCGCCACCCCATATTGGTCAACCATTTGCGTGACCAGCTGGCGAAGGTGTGTGGCCGAGCGCCGCTTGTCGATGTCCACCTTGAAGTGGAAGCGGGCGAACTGCTCCAGGGCATCCTTGTCCATGATGTTGATGGCATCGCGGATGTCCTGCAGGGTACCTTCTTGATCCTGCTCCGTGCTTGGCTTGGAGGCCGCTTCTTCGAGCACAAACCCGGGCGATGTGGTCACGTCGCCCAGCACGTACACATCCGGGTGCATCAGCAGCTTGGCCGCCAGTTCAGCGGGCACCAGCTTCGTCTCGCCGGTCGTGAAAACCAGCTTGGAGCCGTAGGCGTTCTCCATGTAGGAAGCGCGCCGGCCCACGTACTTGACCGGCGTGGCGCCGTCGGTGCTGCGGGCTGTAACCACCTTCACCGACTCGTCGGGCATGTTCCGGCAGGCATGTACGATGCCGCGGAAGATGTAATCCTTGGCCTTCTGCTCGGGAGGCAGTTGGTCGTAGGGCATGAAGCAGGGATGCGTCTTCTTCTCGGCATCCTTCACTTCGCCGTAGGTCCAGCCTTCGGCTTCTTTCTGCGCCATCCATGCCGCATGGGACATCTCCGGGGTTGCGTCCGGGTTGGCCAGGTGCATGTTCACGCCATTGATGGCGCTTTGCTTCTGCCAGTCGGGCGCGTCATCCCAGGTGGGCTGGGACAGATCGCCGATGGAGGCGCAGTAGGCCGCGTTCGCCGCGTGGCAAAGCATGGCAATGAGGGCAACTTTCATGATTCGGTCCTTGCTTGATTGATGGAAAGAAGGGGCCTGTGAGCCCCTTCTTTTCTCGGTTCATCGCCCGTATCAGGCGACCCCGACCATTTCGCCTCTGACAATCACATCCAGGACGCCAACCGCCGCGTTGGCCGCTCCGGCGGTCGTCACGATCAGGTAGGCATCCTTGGGCAGCGTCACCGGACGCACAGTGGCGTTGTCCGCCGGATACCGGCCAGCCGTGTGCAGCGTGATCGCAGTACCGAAGTAGTCCGCATCCTGCGGGACATCGGTGCTGTCAACGCCGTCCACGTACTCGAAACCGATGTCTGCCGTGACCAGCGCCGTGAAGGCATCGGACACGATGAACAAGGCGTCATCGAGGCACATGCCGGCAGGCAGAATGCCGATGCGAACCTTGTCGCCGTTGCCAATGGCCGACGTGGAATCGGAATTGACGGCCGCGCCGCTGGAGTTGGTGGTCAGGTTGTAGCGTTGCACAACCGCGTTGCCGCATTCCGCCGCGAAGTTGTTGGCGTCCTGCAGGCGTTTTTTCGTGATGGTTGCCATGATTGGCTCCTTTGAATTTGATGGGTTTCAATCCACGATCAAGGGCCAGGCGAACCCAGCCCCATCACGATCAGGCCGCAGCCGGCAGCACAACCGCTGTGTCGATGACGGTCACGCCGTAGTCGGTGAACTGCTTCGAGTCGCCGAAGTCGATTTCGAAGCGGATCTTCGAGACGCCGCGGATCGTTCCGACCAGCATTTCCAGCTTGTCGTCGTGATCGAGTTGCTTTTCGGACCAGAAGAACGGGACGCCGGTGCCGTTGTGCTTAGCAAAGGCTTCCGCAACCGCCTGGCCGCCCAGCAAGATGGCTCGGTCCACCGCGTAGGTGGTGCCGAACCCGGCCGGGACCGTCACGGACGACTCGGTTTCGCTGGTGTAGCTGGCGCAGTAGTTCACCGTGTCGCCGGCATAGAAGCGGATCGGCTTGGGCATCTTGACGATCAGGATGCCGTTCCACAGGCCCGCATCGCCCATGAACAGCGGATGCATCCCGGCCTGCTGCGCACGCGCCATGGCGTTGGCCTGGAACGTGCGGAACGCAGAGTCGGTTGCAAACGCGCTGTACTGCGCCGGAGACACCAGCAACACACGGATCGGGGAATCCGTCGCAGCCTTGTCGCCCTCGAAGATCACCGGGGGCGGCGGCAGCGGGATGGTTTCCATCACCGTGCGGATACCATCCACCACGTCCTTGTTGAACACGTCGGCGGTAGCGATGTCCATATCACCGGCATTGATCTTGAACGGCTCGATGCCCGATCCGGTCGAGATGTAGTGGCGGTTCTTGGTCGGCGCCTTGACCCGGTTCACCATGATCTTGCTGAAGTCAGGATCGGACGCCAGCGGCACAGCCCATTCGATGTTGTTGTGAGAGCCGCGGGCGCCAGCCATGTGAACCAGCAGCGACTGATCGCCGTAGCGGTCCATGAACGCCTGGGCCTGGGCGCGGGCCAGCGAGCGAAGCTCATGCGGGCTGCGGATCTGGCTCATGGTGTCGCCGGCCGAGATCGGGAACCGCGCCTGGTTCACGCGCAGCCGGTCCTGGGCGAAGCTCATGCCGACGCCGCGACCTTCGGCGTACTCGCCGCCCATGATCGGCTTGCCGCCCATCGGATTCAGCAGATCGAAGTCGATTTCGTCGCCGGTGGACTTGCCCAAGTCCTGGCAGCGGACGATCGGCATGTGCTGCGTGGTCTGCTGGCGCAGCGTGGCTTCCGCGTCAGCTTGCTGCGGCATCTTGCCGGTCAGGCGGTTGAGGGTGGTGTTCCGGGCCATGTGGCCCGTGAACAGGCCGGCAGACTGGACGACTTTGGCCAGCGGGCTGCCGTAGGGGATGTTGGTTTTGCTCACGATGAGACTCCTTCAGTGGGACTGGCGTCGCCTCCCGGCGATGCACGCATGTCAAATCCGGCTCAGATGAGCCGCGCGACGAGGGCTTCGATCTGCTCGGGCGTCTTGCCGTGCATTCGGCTCAACAGATCGGTGCCGCTCATGTTTCTCATCGCCTCCATTTCGTCAGCAGGGCCAGCGGTCCCGCCGGGCAATTCCGACAGGCTTGCGGGCACCTTGCTCTTTGCTGCGTCGATGGCGGCTTTCGCCGCATCGGCCGCGCTCGGACGAGCCGAAGGCGATGGCGATCCAGTTTTCGGAGTGGTTTCGGTCTTGAACGCGGTGAACAGCTCGACCACCTGGGCGGCCGTGCCCTTCTGCAGCACCGCGCGGTATCCATCCCGGGCGAAACTCGGTTTGCTGTCGATCCAGTCGGAAAGCTCCTTGCTCTCAGCGACGGAATCGGCGTCCGGGTGCGCCTTGTAGATTGCCGCGTAGTGCTCGTCACGGGCGGTTTTGGCATGGGTTTCCTTCAGCGGGGCGACTTCCTGGCGAATGGACGCAATGCTGCGCTCAATGCCCATGGCCACCAGCTTCTGAATCCCCTTTGCAAGCGCCTCCTCGGAGAAGTCACCGAAGATTTCAGGATCCACCTGACCTGATTCGATCGCCGCGGTTGCTGCCGCGACGTTCTTGTCCGTCTGGGTTTCAGCCTGACCCGTCGCCGCGCGCTGATCGGACGCCGCCTGCAGTGCTGCAAGTTGCGCCTGAGCCGCTTCGGCCTGGGCCTTCCAGTGCTTCTCACCCTCGCGCGCTTCGACCAGCTTGGTGTAGGGGATGGTGTGAACGCCATCCTTTGCCAAGATGACCGCCTCGCCGGGAGGAGGATCCGTGCTCTCGTTCTTGTCCGTTACCTGCGAACCGTCGGTGGTTGCTGCCTTGCCAGATGCGGCGCCGGGCTCGCCGCTGTTCGAGTCCGTGAACTCGATGTCGCCCTCGGGCAGTTGAAGAAACTGCACCATCTGCGCGTCGGTCAACTTGCCGTCGACTGCATTCGCCTCGAAAAACTCTGCTTGAGTTGTCATTGCGCCCCTGCCACTTGTCGGAGTGGCACCAAAAGGGTTTCGCATTCGACCGATCGGCACCGGCCCGAAGGCCAGCGCCGGTCAATCTCCAGCTATGGGAAATGCGACCTCTCCCGAGGTTGCTTCTTCGTCCGTGGATTGCTCCTTGGACTTGCGCGCAGTCTGCGCCGATTTGCTCTATGAAAAAACCTCTACCGGGGTGGAATCACGACGGGTTGTGTTGAATCCGCTCCTTGAGCGCGTAGCCCATCAGCGGCCACATCTTTTGCACCGCGTTTGCCCTGGCCACACGACGGCCGATTTCAGCGTCGAAGTTCTCCTTGCTGGCGCAGGCCGACTCGCCGGTGACGGTGAACCCGTTGCGCAGCACCAGGACGCAGAAGGTCAGAAGACCCAATTCATCCGGGAATTCTTCGTCCCATTGCCCGTACACGGTCGCCTTTGGGTCTGTCCCTTCGACTCCTTCCATTGCGGTGAAATAGTATTCACTGGCGATGTTCGCCTCGATGTCGGCTGGCGTCACGCGCGGGGCGGTGCTGACGGCTGCAATTTCCTGTTCGGTCGGGTCTGTGCTCATATCGTCCTTTCTGTTGCTCGTTTTTGTAGCGACCCGCTGCGTACTGAATTTGGGTGTCTATCAATCACGCCAGCAGCAAGCCAGTTTTTATAGGTCTTGAGACTGATTCCAGCCATTCTGCACATCTCTGCTGCGCTTTTTGTTGTGTGGAGATAGGGCAGAACCTTCTCAATACGTGCAAGTCTTTTTGCCCTGTGGGTTTCCGCGGCGCGCCTGTCTCTTACAGATTTTGCTGACTCTCGCGTGTACTCAACACCAACCATCGCTGCCATCTTCTTTGCCGCAACTGGTCCTGAACCAGTCTGCCTCCTCACATCCAGCAGGGTTCCCTTCTCGCGCAATACCTTTGCGACGGCATCAGCCTGCCTATTCAGATATTGCTCATTCCTGCGTCTATCGCTATTTGCGATCGACTCCCTGCCAGCCCTTGTCATTGGTCTGCTGTGCCCGCCAATGTTCTTGGCCGCATTCTTGCGGCACCGATCTGACACCTCGCTCTTGTAATCTGGGTCTTTCAGCCTGGTCTTCATGCTGTCGCTCAACCTTTCAGACAGCCAATCGTCAACGAGCGGCGTAGCCAGAAGCATTCCGTGCTCTTCTTTGTAGTCTGCCGGGTCGATCTTGTGCTTGAGTCTCAAGTGGACGCCAAGGGCAATGTAGTTCTTTCCGCAAATCTCGCACTTCAATTCCCAACTCCTTGCAAGTTGTCGGCGGGCGTCGCAGTTTCAATCCCGTTCATGCCGGTGCCGGCCTGCTGCGGGATCGGGGGAAATTCCGGACTGGTGTTCTGGCGAACATCCACTGGCGGCACGCCTGGCACCTGTGGCTGCGGGAAATTCGGATCGACGCCGGCCGGGTTCGGACGCTGGTATCCAGCCCCGGACATCACTACATCGGCTACCGGTGCGACCTGGGGCATCGTGGCGATCACCTGGGCCGCCTGCATGGCGCTGAATGCCGACTGCACGCCGGTCTGCACCGTCTCGGCCACGATCTTGCGGATGCGCGCGTCGGATTCCTGCTCCTGAATGGCCACCTGGCGCTCTTTCAGGTCGTACCCGGCCTTGGCCAGCGCGTCCTGGACGGCCTGCTTGATGCGCTGCTCGACGCCTTCCGGGCTTTCCTGCTCGGCCGCGGCGCGGATCGCTTCGACCACTTCCTGCTTGTAAGGCAGATCCATCAAGCCCACCATGAACGGCATGACGGCCGCCTGCAGGTTCGCCGGCATGGACTTGACGGCCTCGCCCAGCGTGGTGAGCTGCTGCGCCCGGAAGCTCGAAGTGGTCGGCACATCCTCCAGCGATACTTTCAGACGTACTCGCTCGATGTCGTTGGTCAGGAACTGCACGCCGGTGTCGGGGTCCGTCGCCGGCTGGTTGATGCGCACCGTCTTGGGCTGCCGCACCGCATCACCATCAATGACGACGGTTTCCGGCTTGCCGGCCATGTCTTCAACGATCATCGACAACAGCAACTCCCCGACCATGGCCCGGGCTGTGCTGAAGTTGTCCATGATGGCGGCCAGCGATTGATTCGCCTGCTCAACCTGGGTCTGCTCCTGCAACCCTGATCGCGCGGTGCCCTGCCGGCCCTGGAAGCTGGCCGAGATGCCGGATGACCGTTCGATGCTGGCGCGGGAGTCCTGCATCATGTTGTAGTGCTGCTCGGTCAGCGTGTAGTCGCGCTTGACCTCGAACCGGGCGCCCTGCTGGGCCATGTGCTCGGCATCCAGCACGATGTCAGCATCTACCCGCGCAACCTGCTCGCGGAACTGCTCGTCCTTCATGGCCACCGCGCCCTTGGTGCGTTCTGTCCTCACCGCCGAGATGCCCCAGCGCAGTTTCGAGATGGCCGAATTCAGGCTGTCCTGCGGAAAGATCATGTCGCGGGCAGCGCCAAAAGGGACGCCCGTTCGGTCCTCTTCCCAGCCGACAAACCGCACATAGGGGAAATGCCGATGCTTGTACGGGCTCGGGCCGTCGTTCAGGATGTGCGGGCCCAGCATGTAAGCCCGTCGCACCTTGGCGATGGTCGCCCTCTCAACTTTGACGATGCCGCTTGAAATGGCCAGATCGTGTGCCGGGTTCTTGATGTCGTACTCGACCACGCGACCATTGGCCTGCCTGAGAACCACGGCATTGACCCAGCGCCGATACCAGACCTCGAACACAGCCATGCGCTTGTTCACGACATCGATCCACTGGTCTTCCTCGATGCTCCAGCCGCGCTCGGTCTGCCAACTGTCCATCAACCCGGTCGATGTGCCGCCGTCCATCGAGACATCCCAGCGACCAGCCCAGCGGCCGTCGACGCGCCCGATCAAATCCCGATGGTCCGGGAACGCCATCTCAAGGCGGCGCTTATCCATCCACTTCCGACGCACCAGCCAGCGGCACAGGGTCATGTCCTGGTTCTCCCGGGCGCCGATCATGTCCCACCAGATTTCATTTCGGTGTACTGAGGAACAGCGGTAGGGAAACGCGAACGGATCGCTCGCGCGTGCAACCTCGACCCATCCGATCCCTAGGGAATACTGCTTGCGGAACGCCTCGCTGCACGCCTTGTCGGCGCCTGACTTCCGCTCGGCCTGGTTAAGTTTGAAGTTCAGCGCATCCGCAACATCCTGACCTTCCACGCCGTCTTCGGACGACAGGCGCCAGTCCTTTCTGGTCTTGGCCTCCAGACCCATCACGCTCTCGATGGCCGGCCGCATGATGTTCTCGCTGGCCGGCGGGATGCCGCGCGCCTTCTGCTTGTTCAGCAGCTCGGTGTCCAACTGGTTGCCGTCTACGTAATCCGCCTCCTTGTCCGCCCGGGAGCGCCAGGGCGGCTGGTTCTGGATCTCGGTCAGGATGTCAGCGAACTCCGCGGCATCGATGGCCTGCGGGTCGGTCTTGTTGGGTTGTTGGTCGATCATCATCACGTTCTCCAATCTGGCGGCGGCGGCTCGACGTACTCGTGGGTTTGATTGGTCATTGTCTCTACCGACTGAGCGAGGTATCTGAAGCTGTCTGCGCCGTGGCTGAATTCGTCGTGCAGCGGCTGCGTCGGCTCGCCGGTCTTCGTGTGAATGTCGCGGCGGTATCGCTTTAGGCACTCCACCAGCCGGGCGGTCTTTGCTCTGTCAAAGTAGCAGCGCGGGAAAATCAGGCGAGCAGCTTTGATCCCTTCCTCAACCGACGTTTGCGACAGCACACGGACCCTTGCCCGCCCCATTCCCCGCAGCAACTGCTCAGTGCTCTTCCCGGTCTGGAAATTGCGTGTCCGCCCGTCGTGAGGCAGGTAATCCGTTCCCCAGCGATACGGCCGCTTTTCGAGCTGCGCCACGTACCAATCCAGCGTGCGGTTGCTGTCCTCGATGTAATCCAGAATGCGGATGTCCTGCGGCCCGCGCTGGCACATGATGATGGTCATCGCGTCGTTCCAGCCCAAATCCCACACGGTATGAACCGGGAGCGTCGGGTCATACGTCACAGGGCAGACCCTGCCATCCGCAAACAGGGAATCTATTTCGTGATGGTAAATAGCACCTTCCGCCACTATGCGCGGCTTTCCTTCCCAGATGTTCTCGTATCCATCAGGGTCCAGCGCCTTGGATTTCAGGCGCTCGGCCTCAAGGACGGTCGGGAACCACGGGTTGTCTCGCCAGTTCACCTGGCAGACCCATGTATCCGGCGACGGTGTGGCAATGAATCGCTGCCAAGTCTCATCCGTGTCCATCTCAGGATTCAGGGTCATCCAGATCTCAGACCCAGGCGCGCGGATGGTCGGGATCAGTACGTCCCAGCTGCGTTTTGAAACCGCGTGCGCCTCTTCGACCCAGACAATGTTGCAGCCCTCGAACGACTTTATCGAGTCGATGGTGTGCGCCAACAGGCCAGTGAAAACGAACAGCGAGCCATTCGCGCCTCGAATCTCAGTGTCCAACACCTCGAATTCGTCCGTCAGGCCCAGCTCGACAATTTGATCCTTGAGCAGTCTGTGAACCGAGTCGCGCATGGATTTTTGAACCTCGCGCGCACACAGAATGCGAAGCGAATCCTCGGACGCCATCAACAGCAGCGCCCTTGCGGCGGCCCAGGACTTCCCGCCACCTCGTCCGCCATGCAAGCACTTGTAGCGCATCGGCTCGAACAATGGTCGCAGCTTGGCCGGGAACTCGGCTCTTATTTCGATGCAGTCAGCAATCATCTCGCAACCACGTCCACAAAATCCACCGTGACGCGCTTCGGCGGGCGGTCAAAAGAGTCGGCCGAATCCCTCATCCCGAAGGCCTCGCGCTCCAGGCCGATCATGGTTTTCAGGCTGTCGCCCAGGTCTTTCATGGTCTTGGCGCGGCCGGGCAGGCTGATCAGCTTGCGGTACAGGTCGTTGCGCCTGTCCTGACCGTTCTCGTCCGGGTTGCGCATCAGCTCGCCCAGTTGAGACAGAAGCTCCGCATTCTCGACACCACAGATCGCCTCCAGTTCGGCGAACAGGCTCATGACGATGTTCCGGGACCGGGCGATGTCAGTGCGATGTGAGAGGCGGACGATTGCCTCGCGCGTCGCACTCTCGTCGATGATTTCAGTATCTCGCTTTGTGGTGACAGTTGACACCTTCCCTGTCACCATCGCTTCTGCAACCATCGCGTCGGCCTTCGCGCGCACCTTTGCCTTTAAGTCGCGCGGAATGCCAAGCTCCGTGAAATGTTTGATGATGGCCGACCGACTGACAGAAACACCGGTCGCATCGGTGTATTCAGCCGCAAGCTGCGACGGGCTCAGCGCCCCGGCTCTCCATCCAGGCTCGATGCGCTCATAGTCAACCTTTTTACGCGCCGGCATAGTCCACCTCATGCTGCTGCATGGCGCGCTGTTCCTTTGGGGTTTTCATTCCTTCTTCCATGCGCGCCATGGTGTCCATGACGGCCTCAGAATCCAAACCTTACCGGGGTGGAACCATGCTACTTCCCGCTTTCCAGCGCGTCCAGGCGCCGGCGCATCTCCCGAATCAGCACGTCGTTCTGCGAGTTTGACATCCCAATCTCCCAGCCGGCCTGGATCGTGGAGTAGGCCGATGCGGATGATGCGAACATCTCGCCGATCATTCTGGCCTCGCGCGGGGTCAGGATCAAGACCGTATCTCCGACTTCGAGCACACTGGTTCCATCCGGCAGCAATGATCGAGAGATGGACCGGGCCGGCTTGTGGCAGGTGGCAGGGACAAACACGCCGGCCTTCACCCGCCTGATTTGACCTGAATCAATCAACTGGTCAATGTGCCAGTCCAGCGTGGCCAGCTTGATGCCGGTCACTTCTGCCAGCACTTCGCGGGTGACGATCTGCTCCTGGTTGTGTAGGTCTGTAATGGCCTCCATCACAACCTTGCCGCGGACCCGTTTTGCTGCTGTCGTTGGTTCGCTCATGCTGTCGTCTCCTGTTGTTGACCGTGAATGCACCCAGCGCAGCCCCGATCGGTGCTGGCGTTCTCGTATCGGCAGTTCTTCGACATCGGATCATTGATGGCAATCATCCTGGGCGCCCGGGTGCCTGGCTGGACGATCCATCCGTCTTGCACCACGGCCACGGTTTTCAGCGGTTGGCGGTTGTAGCAGCCGTACTTCATTGCGCTTGGCTCCATTGCGTTGCTGTGAAAACCAATCCTGGTCCGGGATCGTCCGGCACGAATCCTGCAATCGGCCGCCCGTCGCGGCTTTCAATCGCGTACCGCCCGGTCCACCCATGCACTTCAGACGCGCAAACCTGCTTCGCGCTGACTCGCAGCTTCAGGACGTCCAGGTCGTCAAGCGCGCGGCCAAACTGGTTTATGAGACGGTCAGGCATTCGACCTCTGCGGGGCTTCGATGATCTTCGACCGCTTCCCGGCGATCACATCCATCCATGCGCCAGCACATTGGCTGCGACGGCCATCAGGATTTCCTGATACACATCGACCGCGGCCAGCAACTCCACCACGGCCGGGCCATCGAGCGCCCACTTGCCAAGACGGTCATGGCGCTCCCGGATCCGCTTCAGCGCCTCATTGGCGGCCAGCATGATCGGCAGCATGGGGTTCTGGTCGGGCTCGTTGCCTGCAATCTCGATCGCCCGGATCGTTCCCACATCAACAGCGTGGGCCAGGATGTCCCAGGCCCGGCCATCGTCGCTCGACGCTGCGCCGGTCCGCAGATCCTCGAACGCCTCTCGAACAACCAGTGCGCTGCTTACTGCCGCCGACATGGTGTTGACAGCCTGAAATCCGGGCAGGATTGGCTCGCTGGTGTAGCTGCGGACCCGCTCCAGCGTGTTCAGCCAGGCGGCGCCGTTGAATCCGGGGCCGGTGCGGCGGATTTTTCGGGCGTAAGCAGTGGTCTTTCTGCTCATGCGAGTAGCCTCTCAATCGTCCACTCCAGCGCATCCATTTCGGTCACTTGCTCGCGCTTCCAGGCCTTCCGGCCGCCATGCCATCCGTCCTTGCTGTAGTTGGCGTGGTGCTTCTCGCACAACGGAACGACGAGCCAATTCGATGCGCGCTGACCCATCCCTTGCCCTTCGCGCAGGTGGTGGAGCTGGGCCGGCGTCGGCCCATGGCCAAGTCGCTGGCACATATAGCAGCCCAGGTCGGCGACCCGATCCATGTGTCGCTTTTCGGCTTTAGTTGTCATGCAACCTCCCTCACCCACTGGTCAACCATCGCATACCGCTGGCCGGCGTCCAGATGCGGCCACAGCGCCGCCTGAGCCTGTTCGGTCCACAGAAAATCCCAGATCGCGCGCTTGACCTCGATGAAGTCTTGTTCTTCCAGCGATGCCCACGCAATCGACTTCGGCACAGCGACCAACTGGCCGCCCGGCCCCGGCATGAACTCCACAAATCCGGCCCCGACCTTCAGGAACACGATCAGGTGATCCAGGTCGGAGAATGTTTCCTGGCGCTCCAGCAGCGCCTGAAACCGGGCGAAAACGAACTTGTGATGGTTCGGGCTGCGCGGAAGTCGGTAGCCGAACTGCATCGTCTCGCCGACCTCCAGGCCCTCGATGATCTTTTTGAACTTCGCCCAGGCCCGACGGCCTTTCTCGCCGAAGCCTTCGAGGCGTCCGGTGGCGTCCTTGAAGATGACCAGATCGCTCATGCATCAATCTCCATGTCCCAGCGCGGGTAAATCAGCACCTTTACATCAAGCTCTGCGCTTTCGTTGTGTGTCGTGTGACGGCTTACCTTTTTCATTCCCTTGGTCATCCACTTCAGCGCCTCATGCGTGGCACTTAGCGCAACTCTCATACCGGTGGCCTTGTGGAACTGCCGGTCAAGTTTCCCCTGCGTCCACCTTCTTGACCGGCCAACCTCTTTGATTTCGATCAGGATGTCCAGGTCGTTCGGGGCTTTTGATCTCTTCACAGTCGATCCAAAAACCCAGATCCGGCTAATGCGAGCCGCCTCACGGCCGCACAACGGCGTGGCAAGTAGCCCGTTCACGGAGTGAACCCTTCTGGCGATTTCGCGGGCGTATCGGCGCGCAGTCTCGATCTTCACGTCCCCCTCCGGTACGGGAAAGCCACCATCGCCGCGTCGCGTGTGTGCTCATTGCTGGAGCCCGTCCAACCGGTCGCAGCCTCGAACTGCGCGGCGTCCAGCTTTGCGCCCTTGCGCTTCGGGCTGATGCCATGGGCCGGGATGCCCAGCTTCTCGCACTCGGCCACGATCAGGCGGCACCACGCATCCACCTCCCCGACGTTGCGCGCCATCTTGAGCGCCGCTGCGCGCGTCTTCGCCTGAGTCCAGGTGTGGGTTTGAAGGCGGCTGTCCTCGAAAATAACGCGCTCGGGGCTGTGGCCTGCGAGGATGGCGCCGATGTGCATTGGCTCCACCGTCATCAGGCGCACCAGCCGGCCTTCGTCGTAAACGGCAACGCCGGTATTTGAGCCTGGATCAATGCCGAGGATCAGCATGTCACCCCCCACGATTCGCGCGTCCGGTTGACAATGAGGTTGACAATTCCGGCTCCAGCGGTAGCGCATCCAGCTTGGCCAGCCGGCGGATTTCCAGCTCGCTGTGACCGTGCGCCATCCAGTCGGCAAGTACCTGACGGCATCGCTTTATCTTGTCCTCGCGGGCAATCGGAAGCCGCTGGATGCGCCAGATCAACCGGGCACCGCAGTAAATGCAGATCGGGCAGTGATCCGGATACGCCGGGCCGGCTATGGTTCGTTCGCAGCATTGGCACATTCATCGTGCCACCAGCCCGGCAAACGGCGTCGCGCCGTATGTTTTCCAAATTTGGCCCGATCGGATGCGCCCCGCCGTGGCCACCGCTATTCCAAACCGCCCGGCCACCTGTTTCAAGGTCTCCGGCGACTCCCGCACTTCGCGGGCTTGTTCTTCGGTCAGCTTGGCGTGATTCGCGCGCTTCGCGTCCGAGATTTTTTTGTTCCGCACGGCAATCTGAGCGTATCCGGTGCGCTTTGCTGACAGCTTGCCAAGGGCCGATGCCGTGATCGGTAGGACGTGATCAGGACAGACGCAGCGCTTGTCGCCACAGGTATTGCTGACCTTTTTTCCTTCAATCGACAGGCCCAGCAGCTCAGCCACGACGCGACGAACACCGACGATTTTTTTACCGGCGTGCATCGATGGAACCTGCCTGCTGGTGAAGCCAAGGCGCCAAATCCAGCAATCACCATCCTCGCGGCAGCGGGCGCGGATGTAGTCGATGTCAATTTTTCCCATATCAATAATTCGTTGGGCGCAATTCGCCTCTTTGATGGTTTCAATCTCAGTCATTACTTACTTGCCTTCTCTCTACATATCTTTCCCTTGGTGGACAGACCTAGCCCATCCTGGGTAGGCCTTCACATGTGCATTTCCCCCGGAGCCACATGACCCGCCAGCCGTTCGACAATCGGGCGCTAGCTTCGCCACCCTTACCCCTACTTCCTTGTCTTTCCCACGGTAGGGGGTCTTCCTTTGGCGCCGTGGTTAAACCATGTCCCCCGCCAAAGTGCCTCATTCGCCGCTGTCGTGTTTGGAGAACGACATGCCCCTCTCTGACTTCGGGGCGGCGAACGCTTTTTTCACATTCGCCTTGCCTCCAAAAACAGCTTTTTCAGTCCCATGGCCAGCTTGAACACACCACCGCGCTGGCAATAGTCGTTTGCGTCCTCGCCTGTGCGGTCGCTGATCCAGAACGGCCATCCGATTTCAGCGGCCACCCGCTGGCCAGTACCGCTTTCGTCGTTGTCGGCCACAACAAAACCACCACCAAGGCCCGAAGCAATGCGCTTCATGTTCCCGGCTGAAAACGTAATGTGGATAACCGCTGACAGCTTCATGGATGACAGCGCACGCTGTACAGACAAGCCGGTTGCGTACCCTTCGCAAAGTACGTGCTGCCCTGCCCTGCCGATCACAAACTCGGCGCCTCCCGAGCGCTGGCCGTACAGAAACTTCTTGTCTCCATCCGGCGAAATCATCTGCATTCCAACAATCGCACCCGCCGACCGCATCGGGATGCACAGAATGTTTTGATCCTCAGCCCGCCAGACATTCGCCATGGCGTCAGGAAAGCCCTTGGACGCGAGATACGGGTGCTGCATTAGCTCGCACTCAGCGAGCATCGTTTCGGCCCTCTGAGCGGCTTTTGTGGCGGCTTGAGCGGTCATCGCCTCGGCCTGTTTTGCAACCTCGCGCACGCGCTGAATAGCTGCCTGGTTTTCGCCTTCCGCACGCCAGATCGCAGGCGCTTCCATCGTCGCCCAGTTTTGGGCAAGGCCCCAATCACCCATGTACTTCACCGCACCGTTCCTGTTGCGTGGCTTGTCGTCGGTTGGGAATCGCATCCAACGGCCCGGAACAATCGCGCCGACACGGATGCCATGCAGACCGGCGAACTGCTCAAAATTCATGCAGACCTCCGTGATCTTGCCCATGCGATGTTTCGGCTTTTCACCCAATTCATGACTTCATGAGTCGGCGGCTTTGGTGTGCGGTCCAGATTGCGCGGCCACACACCGAACTTTTCGCGGTACTTGTTCGCTGCCCATCCCTCGCTGTACTGGCGGGCGCGGCATATTTCGAGCAGTTGCGAATACCAGTCTTGCTTGACTTGGCGGTCGCTGATGTGGCGGATGTTCCCGTCCAGCTCTTGCAACTCGCCCGGAACGGTAACGACCTCATTGCGACGGGTGCGGACAAATCCACAGCTTGGGCATGAATCCGAGTGGGATGGCCACAGACGGCCACACCGAGGGCATTTCGCCGCTTCTTTCTCGTTCTTTGTCAGTTCGCGCTTGGGCTTTTCGCGCCCATCGTCCAGTGTTTCGACGCCGTTGGCATAAATCTGGTCCCAATCCTCGCGGAAACGTAAGTAATTTCCAGCGTGGTCGATCCAGACTGCAAACTCTTTTCCAGGATGCGAACGCATCACGCGCCCCATCTGTTGAATGTGCGATGACAGGGACTTGGAAAACGGACGGGCACTGACGCCGATCATCACATCTGGGACATCAAAGCCCTTGGTGAGAATGTCCGTTGCAATCAGGCCCTGAATGTCCGTGTCAGGCCGCGAAAAATCCTTGATGACATCGGCCTTGAATTCGTCTTCGTCCTTGTAAGACAAGCTCACAAAGTTGTAGCCAGCCTCTCCGAACTTGCGCGCCAGATCGGCGGCATGAGCGACGCCGCTGGCAAACACAATCGTCTTGCGCGGCCCGCCAAAAATCTCATGCGTCTTCTTGGCCCACTCGCCAACAACATCGCCAGTAATCGCCATGCCGCGCTTTTCAGCTTCTGCGGTTGACCATTCGCCAGCCACCTTCTTGGCGCCCTCCATGTCAATCTCTTTGGCCACAAACACCCGCAGGGGCGCCAGCCGTCCACGATTGACCAATTCGGACGTACTGATCGCGGACACCACGTTCGTGTAAATGGTCCCGAGTCCTTTTGTGAATGGCGTAGCTGATAGCCCAACAACCATGACGCGCGGATTGCTCCTGATGAACGCCATGGTTTGCTTGCGTGTCTGGTGCGCCTCGTCCACGATCAACAGGCGCAGATTCGGGAAGCTACCGCGACGCTCCAACGTCTGAGCGCTGCAAACCTGGATCAGTCGATCCGGGCGGAATCTCCAATGCCCTGACTGCAACACGCCATGGTCAATGCCGTACTTGTCCATTCGCTCGCTGGTCTGATTGCACAGCACGATCCGATCCAGGATCATCGCGCCCCGGTTGCCCTTGTTGGCTGTTGCTTCAAGCAACTCCATGGCCATTTCGGTCTTGCCACCGCCCGTAGGGCATACCAGCATCTGTGAACGATGCCCATCCATGAATCCGGCGCGCAACTTGTCCAAGATTTCCTCTTGGTAATCAAACAAGGCCAGATCGGTGTGATGGCTCACGCTGCGATCCTTTCGGCTTGCTTGCGCCAGTAGACGGCGGTTTTCTTCGCCTCGACTGCTTCGCGCATGTAGCTGTCGCGGGATGCCTTCACGGCGGACAGCTCGGCCTCAAGCGTCTTGACTTGGGCGCGGAGTCCGGCAATCGTTTCAGCAGCCGCTGACTTTTCTTCTTCGCTCGCGTCCATCGCTTCGACGGCCAAACGGTCTGACAACCGCTCGTTCTCGCTGGACAGGTTGGATACCGCTTCGCGCAGCTCCACCAGTTCAAAATCTTCCTTCTCAGATTCGATCTGGCGTTTTTTCTGCTCACGCTCACCAGCCGACACCAACCGGGCCGACACCCGCGCGTTTTCTTCGCTGACCCGCTCGCGCCACTGGCCGACCTCAGCCTCAAACTCGGCATGAGGCACAGCAGCCAGCTTTTGCGCCCGGCTTGAAAGGTCGTAGCTGATACCTTCGTCGGCCAGTTTCGGGGGCTGTTTCCCGCCCTCGTCGTTCACGAGGACGGGGCCTTGCTTCAATTTCCCCTTGTTCAGCCCGCCGTCCGCCTTTTGACCGGACAGCATTTCGCCCAGCCTGCGCTCTGCCCGGATGCGGATTTCTGCCGCGTCCACCTCAAGCGTCTTGTCCTTTGCCATGCGTCCATACGCCTGCATGGCTGCCGCTTTGTCGTGCCAACTTTTGACTTCATCGATGGCTTTGCATTCGGCCAATGCGCGGCAGGCGGCTTCGTACTTGATCAGTGCTGCTGTCATGTTCAGTATTTGGGTTTGTGGTTTTCATACGCATCCACCCAGCGCGCCAGCGAAATCGAGCGCAGCCGGATGATGTGAACGATGAAGCGGATCAATCTCATGCCCTGCTCTTTGCCTTGCTGACATGGATCAGCGTCCGAGGCTTGACGTCCATCAGTCGGCCCATGCCGTGAATCGTCCCGCCGACAGTCCCGAATGCGGTTTCTGGCGCTGGTGCCGACTTGGCTTGCTTGCGGAATGCGGCCACATCAAAGCCGGTTTTGTAATTGCGCCAGTCAAAGGCATTGCCCCGACTGCGCGGGATGTTGGTTCCTGGCCAGTAGTTCATGGGTTTTGAATAAAAAAGCCCCAGGCCATGATACGGTGATCCGCACGGGAGAACATGCGGGCCGGTTTGTCATGGCCAGCCATGCGGCCAGCTTCGGGGGAATTGTGTCTCATCGGATCGATTCGCGCAGTTGACGAAGCGCCCATCTGATCAGCTTTTCAATGGTGATTTCGCACCGCGCTCCGCTGTCGTGTTTGATGATGACAACCGACCCTGCTCGCATGATGCTAACAGGGCCAATTGCCAATGTGCTGTTTTCCATGCGACGGATTTTTATCCGCTTCGTTGCGCATGTCCAATTGTTTTTAACTATCGATTGACGCATCACTGATAGAAAAAATCAATTAGACGCTTGGCGCATGAGCTGGAAGAATTCTCCCCATCGCAACACCAACCCGAGGAGATAGCAAAGTGACACAGCAGCAAGCCGAGAAGTTCGCAAAGTGGAGCGAGGCCATCCTCGCCAAGTTCCTGCAAACCGGATCGATGCGTGTTGCCATGGATTCCGTGCTTGGCGAAGGCACGCACGCAAAGCTCGCCAGCGATCTGTACGACGAACTGCGCGCCAAAGCGGGGCTGGTATGACCACACCAGACTACGGCGCCAGCATCCAGCGCGACTGCGCTGATCACTACTCGCAGCGTTGCGCTCAGGCCGACGCGCAAGCAAGGCGCGAAGCCGAAATGGCGCACGAACTGGTCGCGGCCACGCTGGCCACGGGCGGCTTGATGGAGCACCTGCACGGCAATGAAACGTCCGACTGGGTCAGCGGTGCGCGCAAGAAGCGGCCCGAACTGGTGTGGGAAACGCTGCGCGGCATGGTCGATTACCGCGACTTCGACCGTCGCTTGATGGGCGTGTTTGCACTGGCTTGCCGTCATGGCACTCCGGGAGCCAATGACCTGTTGCAAGACATGGCGAACCTGTACGCGCACTTGAACGCGGATGAAGTCGAAATTGAAGGAGCACCGGTATGAACACCCGCCGTTACCCGCGAAGCACCGTCGAAGCCTTCGGATGCCGTGGCGACGACGCCTGCGCCATTGAGCGCCCGCGCAGCGGGCACCGCGCCGCAGCATGGGCAATGGCTGGGGCGTTTGTGTACGTGATTGGCTTGCTTATTTGGGAGCTTGTATGAACTGCACCGGAGACTGCAACCAGGGCCGGCGCCTGTGCGTTCACCCGCGCGCCTGCGGATTGATCACAGCGAATTCAGACGGAAGCGACCCAAACGCTGAAACGCGCAACGCGATCCAGTTGCTGATCGACCTGTCCATTGCTGTCATTGCGACGGCTGTGATTGTGTTTGTTGTGTTTGCTGCTGTTGGATATTGGAGCGCGTGATGAAAAATCTAGCCGAGTTTTTCAAGGTGTACCGCCTCTACCGGCGCCACCACACGCGCCGTTACGCATTGCGCATCGCCTACGGATGCGCGTTTCAAGGACTGCCGTTTTAAGGTTTTCCAGACACCTGCAAGTCTGGTTTTTCATAGGAGTAAATCATGGGTTTTGTCGCATCTGATTCTGGCGGTGGTAATTTCAAGCGCGTCCCTCCCGGCGCTTATATCGGTCGTTGCTATAGCTTGATCGACCTCGGTACTCAGCTTTCGTCCGGCCAGTTCGGGGAGAAGCTGCAACACAAGATTCGTATCGGCTGGGAACTGTTCGGCGACGACGAAGACGGCAACCCGCTCACAATCGACATGGATGGCAAGGAAATGCCGCTGACGATAAGTAAGAGCTACACCGTCAGCTTGCACGAAAAAGCCGGCCTGCGCCGCGATCTTGCCGCATGGCGTGGCCGTGATTTCAGCGAAGAAGAAGCAAAGGCGTTCGACGTTTCAAAACTGCTCGGCGCGTACTGCATGGTCAACGTCACCAGCAGCGAAACAAACGGCAAGACGTACAGCAACGTCGCCGGTCTCACCCCACTGCCGGGAGCGTTGAAAAACGCCAAGCCCGCCCCGGTGCATGAGCACATCGTATTCGACCTTGACAAGCCGGACTGGAGCGTGTTCGAGTCCTTCCATGACAAGCTGCGCGATGCCATTGCAAAGAGCCCCGAATACGCCAAGGCGCGCAAGGAAAACGGCAGCGGGTTTGACGACATGCCAAACGACATTGACGAAGAAGTGCCGTTCTGACCATGACCGCTCTCACCCTCTACCAAATCTCAGACGATCTGGTGTCGTTGATCGACAGCAGCATCGATCCAGAAACCGGCGAACTGCTGCCCGCATTCGAGGAATGCCGCGCACTGTTCGAGAGCAAGGCCGCTCAAGTCGCAGCCTACACGCTGAACATCGATGCGACGGCTAGCGCGATCCACGATCACATCAAGCTGATGGAGCGCAAGGCAAAGGCACTGGCAACGCGCAGCGAACACCTGCGGCACTACCTGGCCGACCACATGCGCCGCACCGGGATAACGGAGATTCGCTCAGACGATGGCACTTTCAAGGCAACGCTACAACAAGGCCGGGATGAATCGGTCGAGATTGATCCAGACGCGACATTCCCGGCAGAACTGTGCAACCAGCCGAAGCCGCCGACACCGAGCAGAACGCTGATCAAGGCCGCGATTCTGGCTGGTCAGCCGGTGCAAGGTGCGCGGATCGTGCGTAAAGACAGGTTGACGATCAAATGATCCGAACAGCATGAAGGAAACACCATGAACCAAGCACCAATCATTGAGTTTGATCTTGACATAGCAAAAGACATCGCAGATCAATGTATCTGCCACCCAGTCAGCCGAAGCGTGGATGACATTGAACGAGCAGGTGAGGCCATCAAATATCTGCTGTGGGTAATTGAGAAAACACGCGCCACCGCCGCCGTTGAGCTTGACCGGGCGCAGCGGGGAGAGCCTGTTGCGTGGATGGTTGTCAACGAAAGCGGAACTGATGCATTCGTAACAGCCGACCCTACGCTGGCTCAAGCAGATCAGCGCGCATTGCCACTCTACACCGCCCCGCAGCCAGAGCGCAAGCCGATGATG